>Ga0187863_10003571_pt1 | contig 11422 bp, 10 predicted proteins | sample June2016WEW_11_1_FD_132975 | JGI IMG/M metagenome (GOLD analysis project Ga0187863, IMG submission 132975) | Peatland microbial communities from SPRUCE experiment site at the Marcell Experimental Forest, Minnesota, USA - June2016WEW_11_10 | ecosystem: Environmental > Terrestrial > Soil >...
GCGGCATCCGCACGCGCCGCCACCGCTAAAACGTCCCAGCCTCCCTTCAACGCCTCCACGGTTTCCACCCGCAGACGCCCGATGCTATTCAGATAGCGCCCCGCACAACGGCACCACATCCAGCGCGAGCGTAAGCACTTCCGCAAATCGATGGAACCCTGTCGGTAACCCAGCACGATCTCCGGCAGGTTGGCAAACCGGCTGCCCGCGTAAGCGCGAAACAGCAGATCGCGGTCTTCGCAGCGAATGGCATCGGCGCGGTAAAGGTAGCGCTGGAACCAGGACGTTTTTCCCATGAACGTGGGATGCATCAGCTTGAACGAGTGGAGCGGCCTGCGGGCAATTTCGCCGTGCGCGGCGGGATAGTCGCATTTGCCGACGGGCGTGCCCGCATCACCGAACAGCACGGCCCAACCGCCGGTCAGGTCCACATCCGGACGACTGCCGAGAAAGCGTAACTGCTTTTCCAGGCGCCGCGGGTATGCAATATCGTCGGCATCCATACGCGCGACGTACTGCCCGCGGGCACGCTCTATGCACTCGTTCAAGCGGGCTCCCAGTTCGAGGCGCCGCCGGTCGCCCCACACCACGATGCGCGGATCGTGGAAGGAGCAAGCCAACTCGCGGCTCGCATCCGTGGAACCGTCGTCGCAGAGCAGCAGCTCCCAATCCGCATGACTTTGCAGCAGGATCGACCGGATGGAGGCGCCCATAGTGCGCTCCGCGTTGTAAAACGGCATGGCGATGCTTACCAGCGGTGTGCTCATAGCGTGGCGTAGACCTCCTGGCACCGTTGGGCGATACGAGGCCAGTCGTAGCGCGACGCATTTTCGCGAGCGCCGACTGCCAGCGCGCTCAGCGAACGACAGGCTGAAGCCTGTCCCACCGTTGCAGCAAGGAGCGCTTCCAGGCGGGCGGCCAACGCGGGCACATCTCCAGTCTGAAAACGCACTCCGGCGGTTTCCGGAACAGTCTCCCGCAGTCCTCCGTGATCGCTGGCGACTACCGGCTTGCCGCAGGCCTGCGCCTCCACTGCCGCCATGCCGAACATTTCCAGTTCCCGCGTGGGCATGGCGAAGATGTCGCAGGCGTTGTAGATTCCCGGCATATCGGCGTCGTCCAGTGGCGGTAGGTAGATGCCGCCGGCTTCCTGGATTTGAGCAACCAGCGCGCTGAGTTGCGTCACGCCGAACAACTCGCACGGGCCTGCCACCACCAGCGCGGCCGGCCGCTGCAACATGCGATAGGCGGCGATCAGCAGGTCGGTGCCTTTCTGCCGGCACAGCCGGCCCACATACAGGATCACGGGGCGCGCATCGATGCCCAGGCGCGCGCGCCACTCCTTGCGCAGGGCCGCGTCGGGCTGGAAGCGCGCGCAATCCACGCCATTGGGGATCAGTGCCAACTTGCTGTCGGGCAAATTCCAATACGTTTGATACATCTCACGGCAATAGTCCGAGACCGGTGCGATGCGGTCGCACGCCAGCAGGCAGGGGCGCCACACGGCTTTGCTGATCCTGCGCAAGTATGGAAAGCGTCTCCCCGGCTCGAAATGATAATCGCAGCTCAGCACGGTTGGCGCCAGACGGGCGGTCTTGGTGAGCCAGGCAATTTCCGGGCGGTTGTGGATGTGAATCACGCGCGGCGTGCGGCGTGCAACATCTTGCACAAAGCGCAGCGCAAACTCTGCGCGGGATCCGCTCAGGTAACGGATGGATGCGCCGCGATATTCCCGCCAACCGGTCTCCGGGCCGCCCGAATACACGATGACTCGCTCGCCGCCGCGAGCCTGCGCCTCGGCCAGTTCGATCATGCGCCGCTCGATGGCGCCGCCGAGCCGCGCCGGCAGCGGAAGGTGGGAAGGCCCCACGTGGACGATCATTGCCGCGACCTGACAGGCTGAAGCCTGTCCCACCTGACGACCGGCTGAAGCCTGTCCCACCGCGTCACGGCGATGGCACACAGCCACGGCACAAATGCCAGAAAGGTGAGCGGGAACCACGACGTGGATGCGGTAGCCAGTTGATGCACGGCGCGAAACAAGCACAGTCCATAGCCCAGCGCGACCATCGGATTGCGGTTGTGATGGCATCGCCCGTCCAGAAACGCCGCGCCGAACCCCACTAACAGAAATCCCGCCAGCACGCCGCCATAGCTGAAATTGGCGTACAATTCTCCGACCAGCGAGGCTTCCTGCGAAACGAGTCCCTGGTCAAACGCGCCATAGATCAGTTCGCCCAGTTCCTCGCGCACCCCGCGGGAACGCTCGAATCCCGCCGAGACCGGCAGCACCTGCAAGGGCGCCATCAGAAACGTTTCGCCGTAGTAATAAGGCAGCGTCTCGCGATTGACGATCAACGCCGCCGTGGTATCGAAGCGGCCGACGGAGTTGTCCACCATGTCAAAGACCTTGTCGCCATCGCTGAGTTCCCGGATGTCGATGGCGTCCGCCGCCGCGTACCAACCGATGTTCTTGGTGGCCTCCATCCAAACCGACACCAGCAGCACCAGCGGCAGCGCCACCGCCAGGTGTCGCGCCCGCAGCGTGAAGATGCCGCGCACTTTCGACAGGTGAAAAACCATTAACAAAGTGCCAGCCCACATCAATCGCCGACCGCAACCCAGGGGGATGGTCGCAATCAAAAACAGGCCCGCCATAGTCAGCACGCGGGAGTACCGCCGCTTTGGCTTAGAGAGATACCAAAGCCCGACGGCGGTGGTAGGGAGCATGAATAGCAAGGCGGTGTAGCGGCCCATGCCCTGGCGCGGAGTAAGTCCGACATGATCGAAGAAAAGCTGTTGCCGGCTCTCGGGATCGACGAGCAGGACCACGATGCTCAACACTCCCGCGGCGGTAAACAAGATGTACACCACGCGCCGCAGCCGGTTGCGGCGAAACGATACGACAGGCTGAAGCCTGTCCCACCTGTGCCGGCGAGCCCGGAGGGCAGCGATCAAGGAGCGCACGGCCGACCGCGCACCCCGGCTGAGACGTGATCGGGCGAAGCCGGCGTGGGCGCCGCAGGCGAACGCCACAAACGCGAGAGCGCCCACCAGGTAGGTGCGCGAATAGGCTTCGTCCATCGACGCCGGCAAGGGTGTCTTGCTCCGCTCAAGCACGGATAACGCGGTTCCATACACGCAGTAATCGAAGAGGAACCAGGCCTCCGCGAGCCCGGTCAGGCTCAACCAGTAGTTCTGCCGTCGCATTCCCCGGCTGTAAATGCCAAAGGAAAGCAACAGCACGGCGAAGAACAGATAAGCGTTTGCCCCGGCCGGCGATGCGTTAGCGAAGTGCACGGCCACGGCAACCAGGGCTAGCACCGCAATGAGAACGGTTCTCATGTCACAACAGGCTGAAGCCTGTCCCACCTCCACAGCCCCGTGGCCAGCGCTGCCTTGACTCCCGTTTGCGCGATCAGCAGCGCCCAGGCCACACCGACCGCACCGTGTGCCGGCGCCAGCCATACGGCCATCGCGCCGAACAGCAGCGTGATCAGAGCGTCGGATGCCGTGCACCACTGGGGGCGTCCCGCGCCGTAAAGCAGGAATTGCACCGGATTGGCTACCAGCAGCGCAATCTGCGCCGTGGCCAGCAGTTGGAAGACGCGCACGGCGTCCGGCATGGCGGCCGGAAAAAGGTGCGCCGCGAGCCGCCCGCCGAGCCATGTCGGAGCGAGCAGCGCCGCCCCCAGCAGCGCGGCTCCAGGCAAGTAGCTGCGCAAGTAGCCGCGGCGGTGCTCGGGGGTGGTTGCGGCGACCGCTTCCGGCAAGAGCACTGTGCTGGTGGTATTCATCAGGAGCGCAAATCCGCCGGTTAGCGACATGCCCAGGCTATATGTTCCGAGCGCCGAGGCCGCCGCCCAGCGCGAAAGCGCGATTGACGGGATGTAGTTGTAAAGCGAGCCGATCACAGTGGAGAGCGTGATCCAGTTGGCAAACACGGCGATGGGCTTCCAGGCTGGCCGGGGGCCGGGCCGCCGGGCCGCCGCCAGCACGGCGGCGAGCAGGCTTACGTTAGCGGCGACGATCCACAATCGGCTCAGCACGTCGCCCGCAAAAAGGGTGGCCACCCCAGACCATCCAGACGACAGGCTGAAGCCTGTCCCACCGCTGAAGCCTGTCCCACCGCGGAGTACCAGCAGCACCGGCAGAATCTGGAGGATGGCGGCGACCGTGCTGAGTCGCGCCATGCGCGCGAACTCCAGCCGCGACTGCAACAACACCAGAGTGAACGACGATACCGATGCCACCGCCGCGCTGCCGCATGCCAGGCGCAGCGCCGTAGCGTACTCCGGATGCCGCAGCAACTTCGCGCTTCCGAGGGGCGCAAGAAGGAATACGGCTGCGATCACCCCGGCGGTCAGCGCCAGGCGCAGCAGCAGAAATCGCGAAACGGTGCGCAGCCAGCCGGGACCGGTGGCGCCCGCGGCGAATTTCAGGCAGGAGATATTGATACCCAACTCGCAAAGGTTGCCCACCACCAGGCTGCTGCTGGCGTAGATGGCGCATTGGTCAAACTGCGCGGGCGTCACCAGGTGCGACACCAGCAGCAACGCGGCAAAGCGGCTCGCCGCGAGGCCGGCCTGTCCGCCAAAGACGAGCCCTATGTTACGGGCCGTGGCGGTCAGGCGCCGGCCAGGGAGGGTGTCCCGGCCTGGATCAGCATCGCGCAGGGTGGGCATCCCTCCGGGCCGGGCAAGTTCTCCATTTCTCCGAGGTGGAGCGCTCTTATGAAGTAGTGTTGCCATTGACCATTCAATTTTCGCCGCCAAGCTGTGGGCAGGAGGCGCAGCCCGAAGCTGTAGGCCCGGCCTAGCGTCAGCGGACCCGCGCCCATGCACAACGGGCCATCCACACGATCCCAAAGTTCACACATGCGGGCCGACAGATAGGGCGTTGTCCGGATGGTAGTGAAGCCGGCTTTCGACAATGCTGCCACCCATGCGTCCGCTGCAAGCAGATTGCGATGCTGCAACTGTTCGGCGCGCAAGCGCGTGTACCAGCCGCTGGCGAGCAGCAGGTGCCGGTTCATCTCGATCAGCGGAACGGTGGCAATCAACGCGCCTCCCGGCCGAAGGACGCGCCGGCACTCCGCCAGCACCCGATCCAGGTCTGGAATATGCTCCATGACGCAGTTGGCGAAGACCGTGGCGAAGACGCCATCGGCAAACTTGAGGGCGCGCGCATCCATCGACGCGAGATGGCCGTAGAGGCCGTTGCGCTCGGCACACTTGGCTATTTCGCGAGGGTTGAGGTCGATGCCCCATTCCACACGACAGGCTGAAGCCTGTCCCACCTCCCGCGGCAATAGCAGTGCGGCAAAGCGTCCGTTACCGCAACCGATCTCCAGCACCGGCGCTGTGAAGGTACATTGCCGTAGAGCTTTCAACTCGGCCGCCCGCCAGGCGGCCAGCGACGGAATGTCGTAGATGGTCTGAGCCAGGTCAAGCAGTTCGGCGTCCGAGGAACTAAGCAGCGCGTCCATCGGTCTCCAGTACTTCTTCGTAAAGCCGCAAGTGACGCTCGATCATCTGGCGCACATTGAATTGGGCATGCGCTTTTCGCCAGGCCGCCTGGCCCAGTTGGCGGCGCCGGCCGGCGTCGGCCAGCAAGGTTGAAATGGCCTGTGCCAGCGCGGCGCTGTCGCGCGGCGGGACGATTACGCCGGTATCCTCATCCAGTTGCTCCCGTATGCCGCCGACGTCTGTGGCGACCACGGCCGCGCCGCAGCACATGGCTTCCAACACCACCGTAGAGAGGCATTCACCTAAACTGGGCGAGACGACTACGGCTGCGGTTGAATAAAGCTGAGCCAGGCCGGCGGCTGTCCTGGACCCCTCGAACTCCAGGCACCCGTTCAGTCCGAGCCGCTCCGCGTGCCTCTGGTATCGGGCGAGCAACTCGCCGGTCTGGTAGACGACCCGCAATTTGACGCGCGGATGGCTGACGCGTACGGCGGGTAAGGCGTGCAATAAATAGTCCAGACCTTTGAACTCCTGGAGCTGGCCGACGAACAGCAGGTCGGTGGCGGGCTCGGCCGGCTCGGAGATGCGGTCGAATATCGCCGTACTGATGCCGTTGGGAATGACCGCGATACGCTCCGGGCGAAGGCCCCGGCGGCGGGTGAGGAAATCGCGTTCCGCGTTGGAGAGCGCGACGACGGCGTCGGCCTTGCGCAGCACGAAGCCATCCGTCAGGCGCCGCCGCCAGCCGACCGGCAGTCCGTTCATGGCAAATGGATCGTGGGTGGTGAGGACGAAGGGAGGACGGCCGGTGGCCGCGGCCATGCGCAACGCCGCCCGGCCGAAGTGATGCACATGAACGACGTCGAAGTCTCCCCGTGGCAATGACGCCGAATGTCCGGCTGGGGTCACCTGCCAGCCGCGCTGGCGCAGGCCGTCCGCCAGCACCGTCTCGGGCGAGATGGAGTGTTGCACCCGGTAATCCGCCGGCTTATCGAAGATGCCGCCTACAATGCAAACGCGCATGCTTGGAGCAGGGCCGTGCCCTGCCCGAACTTCACTTCGGAAGATAAGTGGCGTTTTGGGGCAGTAATCCCAATATTATTTGGATTATGTCAGCGGGAGCAAACTCTAATACGTATGTGCACAGATGGGCATAATGCTCGCTCCGGTGGCTGGATTGACGAACTCCACTCCCCTGCTCCGCACTACCCATTCGAGACCTGCCGCGCGGCGCCGTTCAAAGATCGCTTGGTCGGAGTAAATACGGTAGGTCGTTCCGATGGATTCAGGCGTGTTGTAAGGCGACAGAACTTCCAGCGCCAACTTGCGCATCAGTCGTTGCGTGTTGATTTTGCAGTTCTTAGGGGTCATACGGCAGAGTTGTGACATGCCGCGCCAGCCTATCACGATGGTGCGGGCTTCGGCGGATTCCTGACGTGCGGCCTTCCAAATAGCTTGATATAGGACCTCTTCGCCGAGCGAGTGGCCGTCGTGAGTGGCGGCACATCTGCGGATCCTGAGGTGCGGGCCTAATTGAGCCGCAGGGATTGAAACGACCTCAGGGGTTGAAGCGACTGAGGCATGTGCGGCGTCAGAGGTCAGCTCGGGTACAGGAGGTGAAACAACCCCAGGGGGTGATATAGGACCAGGGCTTATTTCAGCCTTATTGACATCAGGTACCATTACGGGCTCAGGGGTTGTAGTGAGATCTGGGGCTGGGTCAAGCTGAGGACCTGAAACGACCACAGGTCTCAGAACGATCTCAGAGCCTAAAGGAAGGCCTGGCTCCGGATCAGGCCCTGAATGTGAAACAACCCCAGGGTCCGGAGCGATGGCAGTAGCCGAACCTTGAAGGTGGGGGAGGGGAACAGGGCCATTCAAAAAGGACAAATAGCCGCCCATGCCCGGCTGGCTGACGATCTCGTCCCAGCCGAGCGGCTCCATGGCGGGTTTACGCTTGGACCGTTTGGACGTTTTCGGATTCTCTTTGGTTGGCTCGCTCATCCAGCAGCTCCAGTAGCTGGGTTCCCGCTATCTCATAGTCTTCCATGGCCTTACAGTTAGGATCGTAGTCCACCAAGAACTGCCGTGCGCGGCCGCACTTGGCCACCGTCACGTCGGTACGGATCGCCGGAAGCAGCGGAATCTTGAACTTGGAAGAGAGGTCCTCCAAGGACTTCATCATCACAGCGGTATGTTGGAAACGCCGATCCACCATGACGGGCAGGAGGGCGACCGGCCGCACGTTGACCCGAAACAGCTCGTTCATCATGCGCGCCGTCTCCAGGCAGGCACCGGCGCCCTGCAGGCTGAGGGTGTCCATACTGACCGGAATCAGCACGCGCTGCGCGTAAACCATGGCACAGGTCTGCATCAGCGTAATGGACGGGGCCACGTCGATGATGACCACATCGTAGGGCTCGTCCACTTTGGAGAAAAGCAGGGAAAAGGACATCTCCCGCGCCGGCACTCCCATCAGGGAGGCCTCCGCCTGGATCGTCTCCCGGCTGCTGCAAAGCACGTCGATGTTAGGCGTTGCATGCACCAGGCAACTCTCGAACAGGTGGTTGTAGACCACAAAATGGTGGAGGAACTTGTCGGCCTTCAGCCCCAGCGACATACCCACCGATCCCTGGGGATCGGTATCGATCAGCAGCACCTTGCGCCCCTGATCGGCCCACAAGCGCGCCAGTGTGGTCGCGGTGGTGGTCTTGGCCACTCCGCCTCGTTGGTTGGAAATCACGAGCCTAATCACTGTGTGTTCTCCGCGATGGTCTGCCGGATGCGCTCTACGTCCTGCGCGGTCCAGCGCCGGTAATGGTTGGCCTGGTTACGTTCCGGCTCGACGATCTTTTGCGCGCGCAACCAGTTCATCAGCGTACGTTTGGTAATTCCCAGGACGTCTGCCACCTCCTGGGACTTCAGGTATGGTTCACTGCGAGCCTTCATGAGATTGCCGTACACTTGATCCTAAGCAGTCATCATCTACCATGTCAACAGTAAAGTAATGAAAGTGATGAAAGTGGGAACTATAACCCCTGGTTCTGAATCGACTACAGGGGTCGGGAAAGGCTTGCAAGTACCGCCGCCAAAAGTGTCTCCGGTGCGAACGGTTTTTGCAGCAGCGAGGTCCGCGGCGGCAATCCCTGGCTTTGTGCGGCAAGGCTGTCGGCATATCCCCCCAGGTACAAAATCCACAACTGAGGATGCATGCGCGCCAGATGCCCGGCCAGTTCCGGCTCGGGCCGGCTGATCAGCAGATCCGGCGGTCCGTGGCCCGCGGCCACGCGCAGTGCTTCCCTCGAATCGAGCGCGGCCAGCACGCGATAGCCACGCTTTTTTAACAAGTTCGCCATGACCGTGCGCATGGCGTCGTCGTCTTCTACCAGCAGAATGGTAGCGTTGTCGCTCAACGTATCCATTGGCGGCGCCGGCAGGGCAGGGAAGTGCGTTCCCACCAAGGGGAGATAAATGCGGAAAGTGGCCCCCTTGCCGGGTTGGCTATAAGCCCACAGCCGCCCGCCGTTCTGCCGGACGATACCGTACACCGCAGCCAACCCCAGGCCCAGACTCCGGCCATCCGCCTTGGTGCTGAAGAAGGGCTCGTACAGGTACGCCCAGCTCCGATCATCCAAGCCGGGTCCGCTATCGCTCACCGCCAGCATCCCGTAGGGGCCGCCGGCCGCCTCCGTGGTCCCCAGCCCGGGTTCCACAGTTGCGGCATCGGCGGTCTGCAGGCAGAACGTGCCGCCGCGCTCCATGGCGTCCCGCGAATTGGCGGCCAGTTTCAAAATGACCTGCCGCAACTGCACAGGGTCGGCGATCACTGGCGCCATATCCGGGCTCAGATCCGGGACGATTTCGATCTCCCGCCCGAAGAGCTGCCGCAACATGGGCAACATGCTTTCGACGAGATCGTTGAGGACCACCGGTCGGAACTGGAGTGCGATCCCCCCGCTGAACGCCAGTAACTGGCCGGCAATGGCGCTGGCCCGCTCGCCGGCCTGCTGGATCTCTTGCAATTCGCCAGGCACGGGCTGGCCTTGGCCCACGCCGCTCAACAGCACTTCGCCCATGCTGCGCAGGGCGCCATGCAGATTTTCGAACTCTGCGGCCGTCCGCCCGGCCAGCGAACGCAGCATCTCCATGCGTTCGGCGAGTCGCGCCTGCTCGCGCTCCGTGGCATCCCGCACCTCTAACTGGATCCCGCCGCTCACGGCCTCACCGCCGACTTCCAGCAATAACCAGCGCCCGTCGCGGGCCCGGAGCGGCAGTTCAGCGCTGGTGACCGCGCCGCCGGCCAGCAAGTGCGCGCGTATCTCGGCCCCCGCGTCCGCATCCGCGACCAGCGGCGGCTCCCAAAAACTGCGGCCCACGACCTCCGTCGAGGCGCGCCCGGCCATGCGCAGGAATGCGGCATTGACTTCCAGGATGCGGCCGGTGGCCTTTTCCAACAGGAGCAGGCCGGTCTGGGAGTTTTCAAAGACACGCGCGTAAATGTCGTCTGCCGGCATCGGCTAACTCCTACGTATTCCACAAAGACGGCTTAAGCCTTTCACTATAGTGTCGTAAGCCATGGGGTATACCCCAGTACTTACGCGTCAGATCCGCCAGTGCGTAAGCCGCAAGTGACAGAAAATCATACATATTAGTAGAGCAGCCTCAGAAAACTCTTAGGCCTAAATCCGAGAGCGGACGATTTGACTTGCGGTATTACGCCCCGGAATAATTGTAATCGGGCTTGGTAGCGGACACTATCAACCATTCTGTTGGCCACCCCCCTTATTTATGACTGAAGCTTTGGACGCAGCGCTGGAATGTTTCGCGGGACGGCGGACGGCGCAGGGCGATCCTATGCATCACCGCTTCGCAGTACTGCCCTCGCGCCAGGAGCCGCGTTATCTGATTCCCTTAGGGAACAGCCGCACCACGCTGGAAGGCCTTCGGGGCTATACGCCTTATGCCCTGGGCGCGCGCTTGTGGAAGGGTTTCCTCGCGCAAGTTGTCAAGACAGGCTGGAGCGGTTGGGCGATGCATCCGCTGCACGTCGGAGAGCCGGTGGGGCTCAAAGCTCTGGTCACCAACGTGACGGGCGAGCGCACCCCGGCGTTTGCCATGTCGCTAGGTACGCCGGGCAAGTATCGTAAGCTCACTATCCAAGTCATGCGGGCCAGCGGCGAAACTCTGGGCTATATCAAGCTGGGATTGACCAAGCCGGCTGTGGAGCACGTGCGTCATGAGGCCAGCGCGCTGGAAGATCTCTCCCGGTTGCAGCCGCAAGTGCCGCACGTGCTTTACGCCGGCGAATGGCAAAACAGCTACCTGTTGTTCCAGTCGCCGCTCGAAGGACGGCCCGGACCGGCGGAACTGTCCGCTATGCACATGGAGTTTTTGGAAAGATTGGCCGCCATCCGGCGCGTGGATAAGCCCGGACTCCGGGTAGTCGAAGAAACTGGCGCACGCTGGAAAGAAGTCACTTGGCGCTGCGACTGGCGATGGCAGCACTTGGGCACGGCTACCCTGGCTGCGGCCCGCCGGGATCTTGAAAAAGTTACAGTTCCGTGCGGCTTCTGGCATGGCGACTTCGCTCCCTGGAACACGCTCGTGCAGGATGGGCGGCTCTCGGTCTTCGATTGGGAGTCCTCCCAAGACGGAGTGCCTTTGGGATGGGACGCGTTCCACTTCAGCGTGCAGGTAGCCAGCCTGCTGAAGAAGAACTGGCGAACCAAATTCGACTTGACGGTGGCACCGGGCGCGCGCGGCTTGTTCCTGTTATACCTACTGTCTAGTTTGGGCAGATCCCTGGATGAGCGGGCAGAGGCGAACGAAGGGCTTGAATACCGCAAGCAGGCATTGATCAGCGAGTTGGCGGTGAACTAAACGCCGAAAGGCGCTTACCCCAGGATCCGCTCAAAGAACTCCACCGAACATCTGGCGCACTGCTCCCAGCGGAA
>Ga0187863_10003573_pt1 | contig 11416 bp, 9 predicted proteins | sample June2016WEW_11_1_FD_132975 | JGI IMG/M metagenome (GOLD analysis project Ga0187863, IMG submission 132975) | Peatland microbial communities from SPRUCE experiment site at the Marcell Experimental Forest, Minnesota, USA - June2016WEW_11_10 | ecosystem: Environmental > Terrestrial > Soil >...
CGACCTTACGAGCCTGTCTCAAAAAGAAATTTGACTAACAGGTTATAGCCATATTGTTTGATATGGCTACTTCACAATATCCTATAATCGCTAAAAATAGCCCAGAGATAAAGGTACCTATTCTCGCAAACCCCTCTTTCCATGTTTTATTCCACCACCACTGCCATAATCTGTACAAACTACGCAAGTTAAACGCCGTTGCCACCATAAAGGTCTCAGCCTTAATATTGTCTAACCCACGTAATAGGAAGCGCCTGAAGCCCATCTGCTATTCCGTGAAGAAAAACAAGGTGTGGAAAGAGTGATGATTTGCAATTAGTTATATTGACAGTCTTGCATTGGTACTAATGGACGATTTTCAAATTAAGCAAAATGAAGTACGTTATATATAGCTTAGGTAAAGTATGATGGATAACAATATGGCAAATGGCAACCTACCTGGTAATATGCTAACTGTAAGTGAAGTGTCTAGAATTCTCCACGTTCATCCCAACACTTTGAGGCGTTGGGCGGACAAAGGCATAATAAAATCTTACTCTATTACATCCCGTGGTGATCGAAGATTTATGCCACAAGATATTGAACGGTTTCTTGCTGAGACGAAAGCTCAAAATCAATATTGAACATTCCTAAATACTAAGATGATTTGGAGCTCTTGTTTATAATAAAGACTGCTCTGCCTGAACAATCTCGGTTAATTAGTTTCCTGAAACTTCGCCTTCTGTTTTTCCAATTCTATTTTTAGTTCCTTGACATTTCTGACTTCATCATCAAGCCTTTGGGCTAAACAGTCAATTGTTATTAATAGGTTTGCCATTTCAAACTTATGGGCCTCATAGCCTTCATGCCAACACCGATACTTGTCATTGGGGACTTCCATGCCGCTACTTCGGGTTATATTAAAATGTACGCCATCACCGCCGCTGACAGCCTGCCACCCAGCTGTCTCATCTATAACCCTAATAAATGGGGAGTTTCCATTGTACGGGTCTAAACTGCCAAACCCTTGACCTTGGATAGTAAAAGTTTGAGTCTGATCAGCTCCTATTTTACTAACTCCAGTGATCACCGGCAAAACCTCAAGTGGGAATTTCCAGGCGTTAATATCCAATCCCGTGCCATCAGTCGAGGGGTATTTCCATTGGTTAATGCAGGCCAGAACAAAGGAAGCAGTAGGGGGCATCGGTACTAATCCAATTTCACGCTCGAAGCTCAAGAGATAGGTCGTATTCAGGTCGGTCGCATTGGCAGCTGTCATCCTCACCAAAGTGCCTGGATTACCCGATGCATGGTCAAAGCCGGTGGTCGTTGGTGCTGTTACAAATGTAAAGCTGCCGTTGTTGATCACTGAAACTGTATTACTTTCAAAGTTGACCAAATAGATGAAGTTGGTACTGGGGTCTACTGCGATACCCGCAGGGTCTTCTGCTTCGTTCACGATGCCGACATTGTTCAGGTTCGCGACCACACTATTGTTCGAGCCGTTGATCACTGTGAGGGCAACGCTAGAAAGGGCAATATAGATGAGATTAGTGTTGGGGTCTACTGCGATACCAGCATCGTATCTTGCCAAATCCACGGTGGCGACCACACTATTGCTCGAGCCGTCGATCACCGGCATAGTGCCGACAGGCCCAGAATTGATCACATAGATGAGATCAGTGCTGGGGTCTATTGCGATACCAGATCCTCCCACGTTCAAGGTGGCGACCACACTATTGCTCGAGCCGTCGATCACCGACACAGTGCCGTAGGTGCCGGAAGAATCGGTCACGTATATGAGGTCGGTGCTGGGGTCTATTGCGATACCGGCAGGGTATTCTCCCACGTTCACGGTGGCGACCACACTGTCGCTCGAGCCGTCGATCACTGAATCCCCACCTCAGGCAACAGGTCGTGTTCCTGCTTCCTTTCCGCCACAGTTGCGAACTATGAAGTAGTACAACATCAAGACTCAGAAAACAATGAACATAACACTACGTTGAATCAACAGAAATTATGATTTTGACGGAGAATTGTGCCTGCGGTATTTATGAAATACCGGAAATTCTAAATTCAAGATCACGTTGGTTGAATCCTCAAGTTCGGGGATTCGGCTTCTGATTTCAACGCGATCGATAATAACGACTATATTAGCCCGCAGAGAGTACTAGAGTACTATTTAAAGCTATTACTATTGAGCCATTGTCTCAACGGGGGATTCCAGTCAAAATTACAATTGTTAATTTCTATTTGTTGTTGAATCAGGAGGGCAAGCGATGATGGTGAATATAGAGTATCATAAAGGCTCTTTTTGTGTCTATTCATCAGTTTTTTGCCAGGAAGGATACTGTTCCGGGTGTGAGATCTACTCAAAAAGACCACTGTCGATCCAGCAAGTTGATCGTCATGAAGTTGTGAAATCGCGAAAAGCTCCAAAACTTGCTTTGGTACATTGAGCTCAATATTAGCAATAATATTATTCGATCATTACGATTATAGACAGGCATAAACTGTGTCCGATGCCCACTGCTTTTGACGAAATACGACACAGGCTAAATTTGGCATTGCACGGGTAGGAATAAAATGAATAACTTAACAAAATCAGTAAAGTTGATAGGTGAGGTCGTTTATTTGATGTTGGGAGCTGATTTCACGAGGCCGATAGACACCGAACTGATAAAAAATCCTCGTATCAATTACATTTGTTATTAAAATCGTTAAAAAGGCGTGGGCTGAGATAAAATCAAGACGACCTAAAGATATCAGGCTAAACATGGAGGTAGGGTAATCATGGCGGTTTGGAAATTGAAAAGTTGTCCCCGCTGTAATGGTGACCTTTTTGTGCAACGTGAGGCAGAAGGGTGGTTTGAATGCTGTTTGTTGTGTGGGTATGAAAGAGATGTATCGGATCTGGTCACCGTAAATACTGTTGGCCAGATTAAGGTAAAAGAACAATTGGAAGCGGAGCGGAGATCGTAATTTAAATGTGCCGTTCTTATCTCCCAGTTACCCCACTCAATAACTGGACACGTCTGAATGGGTTAAACGAAAGCTCCTCGCAAACATCGGGGAGCTTTCAAAGTTTTAGCACCCGGCTGGCAACTGCTAACAGCCACGCCCCAGTCCATCAGAGTATCGACTAATTTTAGTACTAACGATTTGCATTATTTGTACGTTTGGTTGATTGTCCAGTTAAGAAAAATCAAGTATCTTAAAGATAGCTTAGGTAAAAATAGGACGGATGACAATATGGAAAGTGGCAACCTGCCTGATAATATGCTGACTGTAAGCGAAGTAGCTAGGATTCTCCACGTTCATCCGAATACTTTAAGGCGTTGGTCGGATAAAGGGATAATAAAATCTTATTCTGTCACAACCCGTGGCGACCGGAGGTTTATGCCAAAGGATATAAATCAATTTCTAGCCAATGCATATACTCAAAATCATTAATGACTAAAGGGGCACAATCCGGTCTCAAAAAATGTAATAAATCTGGCACATTTCTGAGGTGAATTTTATAACCACTTAACGATCTTCAATATATAATATATACTCGTTCTAATAATGAATTACATTGCCTTTACATTGAGCTAAAAAATAATAGGAGAATAAATGGACGAGAAGAGTATCCTGCTGGTGGAAGACAACCCTGATGACGTAACGCTAACCGAACGAGCGCTCAAGAGATCAGGTATTTTCAATAAACTGGTAGTGCCCAAAGATGGAGTGGAGGCACTGGACTATCTGTTTGGTACAGGGAACAGAGCAGATAAAGATTTGAATGCCAGGCCTGATATTATTTTGTTGGACATAAATCTTCCGAAAATCGATGGACTGGAGGTCCTTAAGCGGATACGTGCCGATAAAAGTACTAAATTACTCCCTGTCGTAATTCTCACGTCATCCAAAGAAGACAAAGATCTCATCAACGCTTATGCTTTGGGAGCAAATAGCTATGTTCGTAAACCTGTAAATTTCACTCGTTTTGTTGAAGCGGTACAACAATTGGGTTTGTATTGGCTTGTATTGAACGAAACGGCACCTTGTGATCGCAGCAATTAAACTGGGAGACCTAATGATCCATCTTTGAAACCTTAAGTCAAGAAAAAAATCACCCCTAACCCTTTCGAAGTCAGTCTTCTTGACGAAGGTATCCCGTGCTACTTTAAGTTTTAGATCTTCCAATCATGAATTTCAATGTCATTAAACTCTTTCTATGTCGTGCTCGTGGCCAAAATCTTTTTCATCTGATCTAGGCTAATTCGCCCATCCATCTTTCTGAGACTCATGGCCTATGAAAAATTGAGGGACTTATTGGGGAGGCATACTCAAACATGTGGGGCTCACCGGCCCATTGGATCGTAGATACTCTCCCCGCCTTGGCTTTGGTCACTGTCAGAGTTACAATCATTGATTTCAAGACAGCGACCGACCTAACCCTGTTTACAAACAGCTTTTTCTCTTATTTTCGGATCGTATTTCTCTCCCTTTTTCCACATCACCCACAATGTCGTCATTATATCTCTAGCGACGGTTAATTTAGCTCGGTGCGGAGCAACTCCATGTAATTGAATTAAACCCTTGACAAAGCATACCCTTTTCCCTCAATATAGCTATATCTACAGCGGAACAGTGATGCCGTTAGTTACATGGGCGATCACCGTCATTTAAAAACCATTCAGAACGAAATTTAATCACGACTCTCTCCAATCTTTTCATATTGTTTCAGGAGGAAGATTTACATTGTGAGAATATTCCATCTAACGGTTTAAGTCCGCCGTTGTTTCGTTTAAGACGAGCCAATACAACCCCAATTGGCTAATTGCTTCAGTAAACTGCTTGAAATTCACTGGTTTGCGGATATAACTGTTTGCGCCCAATGCGTAACCATCGATAAGATCCTTCTGTTCTTTGGATGACGTAAGAATAACCACCGGAAGGAGTTTGGTGCGGTTATCAGCTCGCATTCTCCTGAGAACTTCGAGGCCATCGATTTTAGGAAGGTTTATGTCTAGCAAGACAACCTCAGGCATTATGTTCATGTCCCTCCCCGCCCACTTTCCAGTACCAAATAGATAATCCAAAGCTTCCTCGCCGTCGGTTGCCACGGCCAACTGGTTCAGGATATGAGATTTCTTAAGAGCACGTTCAGTCAACAAAACATCGTCGGCATTGTCTTCCACTAATAGGATAATCTTTGCGTCCAAATTTTACTCCTAATCTTTTAATTAGCCCAAAGTAAAGTAGAAGGTAGCTCCTTCATCCACCTTACTTTCAGCCCAAACCTCTCCTCCATGCCGGCGAATAATCCTTTGGACCGTCGCCAAACCAACACCAGTCCCGGCAAATTCGGATGCCTTATGTAATCTCTGGAAGGGCTGGAAGAGTTTACTTGCATGGGCCATATCGAATCCGGCCCCGTTATCGCGAACAAAATAGGTTTGTTTGCCCTTATTTTCGATAGTCCCCATTTCAATCAATGGTTCTGCTGTTTTGCTACTATATTTCCAGGCATTACCCAATAAATTCTGAAGCACTAAATTTAACAAATTCTTGTCACCAACGGTTATCAAATTGGGAGCAATTTTGACTTTCACTTTCCTCTCAGGTTCATCTTTTGCGAGATCATCAGCGATTTTTTGAGCCATATCACTAAGGTTCAATTTTTCGGTTTTTAGATCAGTTCGAGTAACTCTGGAAAGTTTAAGCAGATCATCCATCAGTTGCCCCATCAATTCGCCGGAATCGGATATTTTCTTTAAATACGATTTCCCTTCTTCATCCAGTTCATCGCTATAATCTTCGAGTAGGACATTGCTGAAACCCGTGATGCTCCTTAAAGGGGACCTTAAGTCGTGGGATACAGAATAAGAGAATGATTCCAATTCTTTATTGGAGGCTTCCAAGTCAATAGTACGTTGTTTCAACTCGTCTTCCGCTTCTTTTCGAGTGGTAATATTTCTGCCGTAAAGCAAATAACTCTTCGTTGTTTGAACATAGACTAATGCCTGCTCAAACCATAAATTGCCAGTTTTTATGTCTCTTGTTATCGACTGTTTGTTATTTTCGTTAATCTCTTTGAATAAATCTATCAAAAACTCTGGTTTTTTACTTTGTGTCACTATAGGGAAATCCCTTTTGGCTGCGGGGTTTGCGTATTTTATATTTCCTGAAAAATCCAACTCGATAATGGGGTTTGGGTTGAGCTCGGGGAAAGAAGCCAAATGAGAAATTTCAGCCTCAGCTTGTTGACGTTTTATCTTTTCTCTCAATGCAATGATACCAAACGAAATATTGGCGGCCAATTCCTCAAGTAACCTTATTTCGGCGGGATTGAAACTATTTGGTTCTGGAGAATATAACGAAAACACTCCGAAAAATGTATTCGCGTTATCTATTAGGGGGACGGCAATACTCGAACGATAGCCTTGTGACAGCGCTGCTTCTCTCCATGGGGCTGCGGCAGGATCCGAGGCAAAATCCTGGAAAAAGTGCGTCTTTCCTGTGCGTGCAGCTAACCCGGCAGGACCTCTGCCTCTTTCAGTGTCGGCCCAAGTGATGTTTGCCTTGGCTATATATCCTTCGTCACCGCACCAGGCTAACGGACGGACTGACTTAGCTTCATCGTGTTCTATTGAAGCAATCCATGCCATCCGGTATCCCGCTGTAGTGCAAAGGACTCGACACACTTCAAACAGGAAGGTTTTTTCCTCGGACGCGTGGGCAATAATCTGGTCGCATTCGTTTATAGCTCGCAATTCACGATTAAGCTGGACCACTTCTTGTTCTGTTTTTTTGCGATCAGTAATATCAATGGTCGTCCAAATAATATGGGCTTGACCATTTATCTCGATTTTTTCTGCGGAAGTGAGTACATTTATTTCAGCTCCAGCCTTGGTTCTGGCCGTAACCTCGTAGTTGAGTACTCTGCCTTGCTGCTCCAATTGACGCACTATCTCTTTGCGTTCGATCGGATTATCGTAAATATTAAGCTCAGTCGCTTTATGTCCGATCAACTCTTCCCGACTGTACCCGAACATTACTGAGAAATTCTGGTTAATATCTATAAATGTTCCATCATTGATTCTGGAAATCGACAAACCAACCGGGCTGGAATGAAAGGCTTTAGAAAAGCGATTCTCGCTCTCTTTCAGTTTTTCCTGTTCCAGGGTTCGGTCTGTAATGTCTAGGAAAGCAGCTACCACGCCGCGAACTTGTCCATCTTCATTTTTTAAGGGACTGGCTGAACCCCAAAGTGTACGTGATTTACCGCTTGGCAACAAAACATTAAATTCCGAACCTTCAATATCAACATTTCGGGCGGCTGCCTCCTGCATCGGAAGTTCTTCAGCTGCCAATTCCTTATCATTGCGGAAAAAGCGTCGTTCGGGAACAGGTTCCCCAGGGGCAGGTCCCGCGGAGACGTTCTCTCCCTCATCCGCCTCGTAAAATCTGTTGGCGGTTTGGTTACCCGTAATATTGTGACACGCGGGGTCATGAGCCACCCATATCGCAACCGGAACAACGTTCATCACCGTTTCCAGTTCCTCCGCTCGCTGGCGTAATTGTTCTTCCATCTTCTTGCTTTCGGTGATATCGCGTACAACAGATACAGCCCCGACGATTTTTCCGCCGGCGTCTTTTACGGGTGCGGCGTTAACCTGACGATAACGGAGTTCTCCTTTAACCGGAGTTTTGACCATCTCCACCTGGTTCCGTACTGTTTCTCCCGCCAAAACTCGCAGCGGCGGAGCTTCTTCCACAGGTCTTATAGTTCCATCGGGCCGATAAACTTCAAGACTTTGGGCTAAGGCTTCAACTTCGACTCCAGAAGCAGCATCTCCAAATTCCTTTAGAGCCGCGGGATTAGCCAAGGTAAATTTCTTGTTTATATCGGCAAACCAGACCTCATCTGGGATGGCATTTAGCAAGGTTGATAACGTTTCTCTCTCCTGTTGAACAGCGATTAATAAATTCTGGATCTCATCCTCTTTGTGCTTTCTTTCGGTAATATCTGTGTGCATAGAAAGATTACCAACATGCCGCCCTCGATTGTCAAACAGTGGGGAGACGCTGGCAATTGTCCAGAGAACACTGCCATCCTTGCGGCGGAATTTTAATTCCCGTCCTATTTTTGAGCCATTCTCAAGTTCTTGTCTTGTTTCGGGAACCATCCCCTTTTCATCATTTTCTAAGAACTCCATTCCGGATTTGCCTGACATTTCTTCCGTTGTATAACCTAGCATTTCAGCCATTCTATGATTGACAAATATAGTTTTACCATCAGGCTGCGCCACCCAAATCCCTTCATTTGCTGTCTCGATTATGCGGCGATAATTCTCTTCGCTTACTTGAAGTTCTGCTGTCCTTTCTTGAACTTTTATCTCCAGTTCATCCTTGGCTTTGGCCAGGTCGCCTTCGGCCTTCTTACGCATTGTAATATCATTAAAGAGTATTGCGACTTTTCTGCTTTCCAGTCCACCTACTCGAAACGCATATACATCGTACCATCGGTTTAGAGCTTTAGCTTCGTTGACAAATCGCTCAGATTTTCCAGTTAATGCGATTCTGCCGTAAATTTGAAACCAATGTTCCTCATGCTCTGGAGCAAGGCTCCGCATCAGCTTACCTTCAGCGTCATGCAATCCCGTTTGCCTTTCGAATGCCGGATTAATCTTTAAGAAACAGTAGTCTATCGGTTTTTCATTGGCATTAAAGATCACGTCGATAATACAAAAACCTTCGTCGATTGAATTAAACAAAGTTTGGTAATTCTCTTCACTCTGCTCTAGTTCTCTTGTCCGTTCATTTACTCTGATTTCAAGCTCATCTTTGTTGCCTGTTAATATCTGTTCTAACCGTTTTCGCTCGGATATGTCGCGGTTGAGTCCCACAAAACCACTCGGTTTTCCATTTTTGTCACGCAGAACCGTTGTGATCGAGTCAAAAACAATAACATTGCCGAACCGGTTAGTGTGTTCGATTTGAGCCGCGACAGAACCTTTCTCCAACAATTCCTTAGTTAATTGTCTACGCTTTTCAGGGTCAAATTTCGAGCCGACGAACTCGAAAACGGATTTTCCTAAGACTTCATGTTCCCGCCAACCGTATGTTTCTTCGGCGGCATGGTTCCAACTGGTCAATCGAAATTTTAAATCGGTTGAATACGCCACATCTAAAATATTGGCCAGTATATTGTCCTGTAAGCCCTTTGGGTCTTTGGTCTTCTTTCGTCCAACGGAATCCAGGACTATCTTTTTCTTTGGAGTTCGTTTTTTCTCATCCATGCTTGTCCTCTTTGATTGGCAATCATAAATAGTTCCCGTGAATATAACATCCGCGATAACACTCATCCCGTTGAAGATGGAACATTATTATTATCGCAATTCTATTCTAAATACATACCACGGTCAAATAGGTGCATGGGAAACGAAAACCATCAAGGTTCTTATTCGTATTCCAAACCAACAATGCTTTAATACTGTGGCTACATCCTTGACAGAGTATACCCATTTGCCTCAGAATAGCTATATCTACAGCGGAACAGTGATGCCGAAGATTGGGACACAATGCATATATACCCTTTAGCCTCAAAATCGCAGGCGGAGTGAAATAAAGGGTAGCAATAGAAACTTCATCACTAAATAGTATGATGCTGGTGGATGGGGAGGGGTCGAGGCAGAACGTTCAATATTTTTGGTAGAACTTTATCCTGTTATGGTTTAGGGTAATATAGAAAAAACCGAACCAACGCCTGCTGGTTCCCCATTAATCGGAGTTCTCCAACATTTGCTTATCCGGGAGTATCTTGCTTAGTGGTTCGAGTCCCGTTATATGGCCTATATTGCATGATAGCTAGAACCTTTGAAGCTATTGCACTCCAGTAAAAAGAACGGTTCGAATCCCTTCAGCTCCACCGAAGAGGACGATACCGAGAACTCATGGGAAATATCAACAAAATCAATTTATTAACTCTAAAATCTTTTCCGTGACCTTCACTTGGCCTTGAGCCTGCTCCATAAACGTAGGGATGAAAAGTTCAACAATCCAGTAGCCCACATTGGAAGCATTCCGAACTTTTCTTCGAGAAGAAACAGGTTATTCCGGCTCTGCAGCAACTCCTCGATGCGACAGTTTCAGTGCCTCGTCTATTACTCGCTGGGCAGTGAGGCCCAGCTTCTCATAGACGATTTTGCCCGGCGCTGAAGCACCAAATCTGGATATACCGACGGCGACGCCATTCAATCCAACATACCTTTCCCAACCCAGCGGCACTCCAGCTTCAATAGAAATCCGCGCGGTTATATTTGGCGGTAATATCTCATTACGATAAGCCACTGGCTGGGCCTCGAATAATTCCCAAGATGGCAACGAAACTACTCGCGCCGATATCCCATGTTGTTGCAAGTCCATACCTGCTTCCAGCGCGATGTGAACCTCGGAACCAGTAGCTACAAGAATGATTTCCGGCGTTGCCGTTGACTGCCAAAGAATGTAACCACCTTGTCTCAATCCAATGGCTGCAGCCAGTTTGGTCCTGTCGAGTATTGGTAAGTTCTGTCGGCTAAGCACCAGAGCTGTCGGGCCGTTTCGGCGTTCAATTGCCACTTTCCATGCCTCAGCGGTCTCGGTTGCATCTGCGGGGCGGATGGTTACCAAATTGGGTACCATCCTAAGACCCATGAGTTGTTCAATCGGTTGGTGTGTCGGGCCATCTTCTCCCAAACCAATTGAATCGTGAGTAAAGATATAAATCACCCGAATGCCCATTAGGGCGGCCATGCGTATCGGTGGTCGCATGTAATCATAGAAGACAAGAAATGTGCCTGTATATGGAATGATTCCTCCATGCAGAGACATGCCATTAGCGATAGCTCCCATCGCATGTTCCCGGACACCGAAGTGCATGTTATGATCAGCATGCTCGTCAAATCCAAAATCGCCGTGATCTTTCAATAAAGTTTTGGTAGAGGGGGCTAAATCAGCTGATCCACCTGCAAACGAGTGCACTTTTTTCGCGATGGCATTCATAATTAAACCAGAAGCCTCGCGCGTTGCAATTGGCCTATTTGACGATTCAAAAATTGCTGATAAGTCATGGTCCCACCCAATCGGCAAATTTCCGTCAAGATCTTCCCGCAGTTGCCGGGCTTCTTGTGGATAGACTTGACTATACGCGGACAATTGAGTCTCCCATTCCCGTTGTTTGAGCTCACCCCTCGACTGTGCCTTGCGAAAATTAGCCAATACTTCGGGGGGAATAGTGAAAGTTTCTTCATAGGGCCATTTCAGGTTCTTCTTAGTTAACCGAACCTCTTCTTCTCCCAGAGGTTCCCCATGTGCGGCCGCGGTGCCGGCCTTGTTGGGGCTTCCATAACCAATAACAGTATGGCAAATAATAAGGCTTGGCTTGCTTTTTTGAGTCTTAGCATCA
>Ga0187863_10003577_pt1 | contig 11409 bp, 9 predicted proteins | sample June2016WEW_11_1_FD_132975 | JGI IMG/M metagenome (GOLD analysis project Ga0187863, IMG submission 132975) | Peatland microbial communities from SPRUCE experiment site at the Marcell Experimental Forest, Minnesota, USA - June2016WEW_11_10 | ecosystem: Environmental > Terrestrial > Soil >...
CACTGGTACGCGGTGTGGAGTCGGTCGCGGCATGAAAAGATGGTCGCCAGCGCACTCAGCAACGCAGGTATCACAAACTTTCTTCCTCTTGTGACCGAGACCCATCGTTGGAGCGACCGCAGCAAGTCGGTGGACGTGCCGCTGTTTCCGGGGTATGTGTTTGTCCAAATTCCGAACTCAGCAGAAGCGCAGTTGCAAGTGCGCAAGATGAGCGGCGTGGTGCAATTCGTCGGGAACAAGCAGGGCGCAGTGCCGATCCAAGATAAGGAGATTAACTACGTCAGGACGGTGCTGGAGCAGAGAGTCAACTGCTCTCCCTACCCCTTTCTGCAAGTTGGGCAGCGGGTGAGAATCTGCGGCGGCGCATTCGACGGCATCGAAGGCGTCCTCGTCGGACGTGACTCCGATTCCAAACTTGTGATCTCAATTGAACTGATTCAGCGGTCCCTTGCCGTAAGTGTCTACAACTTGGATGTGGAGCCCGTCGGGGGCTACGTCGGTAGCGTGCAATCCAACTAAAAACCCGAGGGTAGATTCACAGCTGCATGCATGAATGGGGTTTGACCATGTTTCGGATCTACATCACTTCCCTTCCCGTCGTCATTCTGTGGACGTGCACCTTGTCGGCCGCACAGGTGGGACAGGACAGGCTGCGCAAACTCGACGGCGGCTCTGTCCGAGCCGAGCCGGCTAATTTACCAAGACAGGGCGGTCCAGCCGAACTTCAGTTCACAACTCGTGACCCGCGCTACCGAGTGCGCAAGAGTGATGTGATCGAAGTGAAGTTCAAGTTCTCGCCGGAGTTTGATCAGACGCTCGCAGTCCAGCCTGACGGTTTCGTGACTCTCGACGAGGTGGGCGATCTCAAGGTGGAGGACAAGACGCTTCCTGAGCTCAGAGAAGCCATCCAGGTTGCTTACCGAGGCATTCTCCATGACCCGGTCATCACGGTTTCGCTCAAGGATTTTGACAAACCTTTCTTCATTGCCGCCGGCCAAGTTGGACATCCTGGCAAGTATGAATTGCGGAGCGACACCACGCTGGTTGAAGCGTTGGCCATTGCTGGTGACACTACGACGGCGGCAAAGCACTCCCAGGTCGTGCTGTTCCGACATGTTTCCAATGAGACGGTCGAAGCTCGGGTGTTCAACGTGAAGCAGATGTTAGGCTCGCGTAATTTACAGGAAGATCCCCATTTGATGCCCGGGGATATGGTTTTCGTACCGCAAAACAAGATTTCGAAGATACAGCGCTACCTGCCGACAAGCAGCATGGGCCTGTTTCTAAACCCCAATCCGTTCTAAACCGGAAGGGAGAGTCTGGATATGCAGCTAGAGCCGTCCCACACACTCGACGAGAGTCGCCACTTTAGCCTGACTTTGCGTGATGTAACGGCTGTTCTTTTTCGTCAAAAGCGTATCCTGCTCATTTCGTTCGTCATCATCGTTTTACTAGTCGTGCTGTCAGGAGCACTAACGCCATCGTACATGGCGGAGATGAAGATTCTGGTTCGGCGTGAGCGTGTGGACCCTGTTGTGACTTCCCAGCCAAACGCCCCTCAGGTGGTGCAGGAGGAAATCACCGAGTCGGAACTGAATTCTGAGGTCGAGCTACTGAATAGTCAGGACCTCCTGCAGAAGGTCGCGATTGCGAACAGCCTGCAATCAAAGCAGCATTCCTGGCGCGGAATGTTTGGCAAGGCAAGCGAGGAAGTCAGCATTGCGAGAGCGGTCCGCCAGCTAGCGAAGGGTTTGAAGGCGGAGCCCCTGCGTAAGACCAACATGATTTCGGTAAGCTACGACTCGTCCGATCCCGATCTGGCCGCCCGTGTGCTCAATTCGTTGGCTGGTCTCTATTTGGAGAAACATCTTCAGGTGCACCGGCCCACCGGCGAGTCCACATTCTTCGATCGGGAGACCGAGCAACTCCGTCGAGGCCTTGACACAGCTGAGAATCGCCTTACAGACTTTACTCGTCAGCAGGGGGTTGTGTCGGCTCAGCTCGAGCGCGATTTAACCCTGCAAAAGGCCAGCGAACTGGAAGCCTCTCTAACACAGACGCAGGCCGCAATCGCCGAGACCGAGCAGCGCATCATGACCTTAGACCGGCAAGCGGCGTCTATTCCGCCTCGCACGACCACACAACTCCGAACTTCAGACAATCCGCAGCTGCTGCAGCAGATGAAGTCCACGTTGCTAACGCTGGAACTGAAAAGGACGGAACTATTGTCCAAGTTCGAGCCGACGTATCGGCCCGTTCAGGAATTGGAAAAGCAGATTAGCGAAACGCGTGCTGCCATCGCCGGTGAAAAGAACGCGCCGGTTCGTGATGAAACGACTGACCAGAACCCGCCTTACGAATGGGTGAAGTCAGAGTTGGCAAAAGCTCATACCGACCTGAGCGGACTGAAGGCGCGAGCGGCCGCTATCCAGACAGCCCTCGTTAAGTATCGTGGCGGCGCTCGTGCATTGCAGCGGGCCGCCATCGTTCAGGAGGATCTGCAGCGCACGGCCAAAACAGAGGAAGAGAACTATTTGCTGTATCAGCACAAAGGGGAAGAAGCACGAATAAATGATGCGCTTGACCGAGGGGGGATACTGAACGTGGCGATCGCGGAACCGCCAACGGTCCCAGCCCTGCCAGACCAGTCTTTGTTGTATTACTGCTTACTAGGGGTACTGCTAGCCACCGCTGGGAGCATCGGGTTGGCGTTTACCGTGGATTTCCTCGATTCGTCGTTCCGCACGCCGGATGAAGTATCAAGTTTCCTCGGCTCTCCCGTGTTGGCCTCAATCCCACAAAACGAGAGAGGGTACGATGTTGCTTGAATACTACAACCTGCTGGAGCAGCCGTTCGGCGTGACCCCAGACACGCGTTTTCTGTATCTGAACCACATGTACTGCGAGGCGTTGGCCTCATTGTGGTATGGCGTAGAAGAGCGTCGCGGCTTCATCGCGTTGATCGCACACCCCGGGATGGGAAAGACTACCCTTCTGTTTCAGTTGTTGCAGCGCCTCCGGAGGACCTCGGCACGGACCGTATTCCTGTTCCAAACCTGCTGCAGCGCGGATGATCTAATCCGCTATCTGCTGCTCGACCTTGGCATCTGGCCGTCCTCCGACGCGGTTTCCATGCGTTACCAGTTGAACGAAGCACTTATTCGTGAAGCCAGAGCAGGAAGGCAGGTCGTATTCGTAATTGATGAGGCCCAGAACCTGAGCGCAGCGACACTCGAAAGCGTGCGCCTGCTGTCCGACTTCGAGACTTCCCAAGGCAAACTCCTGCAGATCGTCCTTGCGGGCCAGCCGCAGTTGGCTAACACGCTAATGAAGCCGGAAATGCTGCAACTCACCCAGCGACTCTCGATGACGAATTTCCTGGATCCGCTTGATGCAGAAGAGGTGGGGCGCTACGTCCGCCATCGGTTGGGAGTGGCCGGCTATCAAGGCAAGCCTTTGTTTACGCCTGATGCTTTGCAATTAGTGGCAGAGGAAAGCCAGGGGATTCCACGCAACGTCAACAACATCTGCTTTGGCGCAATGTCCATGGCCTTTGGGCTGCAGCAGAAGAGGATTGACCGCGAGATCGTGGAGAGTGTCGCAGCTGACCAGAACTTGAGGTCATTGGGTCGAAGGGTCGTCTCGTTAGAACACCAGAGGCCTGGGTCGCAACGCCGAGAGTTGCCTGAGACCTCAGCGAGAATGGCCCAAACAGCCGGCATGCAACGGAGATCTATCCTTGGTGGGATTGGACGATATGCATGGGTCACAGCCTGCCTATTGGCTTTCCTACTCTTATTGACACCGAGCATGGCCACAGGCGCGAAACCCGCGACGCGCGTTCTCGTGTCCGCCGAAAACGGATCTATCTCAGCTGCGACAACCCTGACGCTAAAATTCAAAGGGACTGCCCGGGACTCATCAGTCGCAAAACCGAGCCCGCGATACAGGTCAGTTTGCCGAACCGCTCGTCCGACGAGCATGTCGTCGTGGTCGAGCCTCGACAGACACTGAGGCAAATCTGCCTCCGATATTTCGGGCGATTTAGCCTCCGTACTGTGCAGCAGATCCAAGCCCAATCCTGGACTCGATCCGAACAGCATCGAGATCGGACAACCGATTCGATTGCCTCTGCCTCCGGCCCCGCAGAACTCAACCCGCCCGTTGCAGGGCGAACGAGAAGGTGAACCGATTGTTGCACTGGCAAAGTGAAGGACTATGAGCAAGAATTTTGACGTGCTGCTTCAGCTTCAGCAGGATCGGACACTTTTCTCCGTTCCTCCGGTTACAAAGACCGTGTCCCGCGGTGGCCGACCCGCTAACGGCAAACTCTCGCTTCGTGATCCGGATGGATTCGCTCGAGAAGAAATTCTCAGACTGGTGCATTGCCTGTTCCTCGCGACCAACGGCAACGCCAGCCGGCGACAAGTGGTATTCTGCGGGATCGACGAGGCGGACGGCAGCCATTTGCTATCCGCGCTGGTGGCGCGTTGCCTGTCAGAAGAAGTCCCGTCGCAAATCTGCATCGTCGACGCCAACCTACGTTCACCATCACCCAAGCCCTTGTTGGAAGAGCCTGATCCCGAGTACGACAATACGAGGAAGGGCCACCGACGGATTGCAGAAAATCTCTGGCTCGCTTCCTGTGATTCACTGACCGCGAACGGTGGTGCGTCAACCTTGGACCAGATGCGGGTCATGATTAAAGATTTGCGTGATGAGTTCGAGCATGTGGTCATCAACGCACCCCCAGTCGGGTTGTATAGCGATGCTGCATTGTTGGGTCAAAGCGCTGACGGACTTGTGCTTGTGCTGGAAGCAAATTCAACCCGACGCGTCGCAGCCCGCAAAGCCAAACTGGCGCTGGAAGCCAGTAACGTTTTAGTCCTTGGGACGGTTCTCAACAACCGTACATTCCCCATACCGGAAAAGATCTATCGCTTGCTTTAATGGCAAGCGAGACGGTAAGGACACACTCTCCCAGTCTCGTCCATCAGATTAGATACGATCATCCCCAATTAGGAAAAGGCGCGTGATTCCCAATCGACGGCAGTTCATGAAACAGGTTGCGAGGGTCTTTGACCTCTGCGCTCTCGTCGTGTCTTTCATCGTTGCAATTATCGCCCTTTATTCTTCGAGCAAGGGCATGACGCTTACTGAGTTCATGGCGATCCGTATCAAGCTTGCTAATTGTCTGTTGTTCGCGGGGCTTCTAGGCACGTTGCATAGCCTGTTCGTTCTCTGTGGACTTTATGCCTCGAAAAGGTTGACGACACTCCGGGTCGAGATCTTCGAAGTGTGCAAGGCCGCGTTGCTCGCTTCAGGGCTCCTCTTTTTATTAGCAAAAGCGTTCCACATGTGGATGGTGAAGCCCACTTTCGTCTTGGTCTTTTGGGTCTTCAGCACGTTCGTCATGGTTTCCAGCCGTTTGGCAGCCCACTCACTCCTTATGGCCCTGCGACGCCGGGGAAAAAACACCAGGTTTATGCTAATTGTGGGCACGAACGAACGTGCAATCGAATTTGCTCGTGGGATCACAGGACGTCCAGAGCTTGGATATAGGATTGTGGGTTTCGTGGATGATGACTGGAGCGGAATCGAGAAATTCGAATCAACCGGTCACACCCGATGCTGTACTTTTTCAGGTCTAGCCGATTTCCTCCGGCATAGCGTTGTAGACGAGGCGGCAATTTACTTGCCGTTGCGGTCGTACTACGAAAATGCCGCTCAGCTAGTTGCGCTGTGCGAGCAGCACGGAATCGCTCTTCGATTCGACGCGCAGATCTTCAGATCAAGAATCTCACATTCCCATGCACAGGACTCGGACGAAGATGCACAAGCGCGGTTTGCTGGATCGACTGGAGCCTGGCCTGCCCTTGTCAAGCGGGTTTTAGACTGTGTTTTGTCCGGACTTCTCGTCGTTCTCTCAGCTCCCCTATTATTGGTTGTCGCTGTCCTAATCAAATGCACTTCGCCGGGACCAGTCTTGTTTCGACAGACCCGCGTAGGTTTGAACAAACGGCAATTCAGAATTTACAAATTCAGAACTATGATCACCAATGCGGAACAAATTCAAGATGAACTGCTTTCCCTGAACGAGATGACGGGGCCGGTCTTCAAGATCAAGAAGGATCCGCGCGTTACTGCTTTCGGAAGTGTCTTGCGAAGAACAAGCATTGACGAACTGCCCCAACTGCTTAACGTCCTAAATGGCGACATGAGTCTGGTAGGGCCGCGGGCGATGTCTCTGCGCGACTATCAATTATTCAATCAAGACTGGCAGCGGCGACGGTTCAGCGTTAAGCCCGGAATCACCTGCCTGTGGCAAATCAACGGTCGCAATTCTGTCCCGTTCGATAAATGGATGGAACTCGATATGCAATACATCGACAAATGGTCGCTGTGGCTCGACTTCAAGATTCTTGCACGGACAGTGCCCGCTGTGCTGCGGGGTACCGGGGCAGCCTAGTCCGCAGCGGATCAATACGACATGCGCCTACTCAGTCACGCTGGCCCCAAATGAGAAATCCTGCAGCCGGTAGGGATGTGTCAATCGGCGCGTAACATGAATGCAAGGGGAGCGCTTTCTCAAGTACGTCTCGCATTCCGGACCGACAAGCCAAATGAAAAACTCTCCGGCTCGTCGCTGTCTGACCGAGAAAATGTACGCAAAGGACTCTCTGTCCGAGTTGCTACCACTTTTCAGGGCGTCGAGGACCTGAGGCCAGTATGGAAGGGATGGCCCCACGGTTTGGATACCGACATCGACTATTACATGCATAACCTCAGAAGCGATTCGACCATCCTGGGTCCTCACGTGATAACGATATGGGAGGACGGTATTGCCCAGGCGATGCTCATTGGGCAAGTGAGGAGACAGAGAATCTCAACCAATGTCTCATTCATTCATCTTTGGGGGCCGATCGCCAGAGTGCTGGAAATTGTGAGCGGGGCAAGAATCGGTCGGCAGTCGTCCGCCATTGACAAGCTGCTAGCCTTGGAACTTCTCAAGGTCACCAACGATGGCGATGTAGATTTAGTATGTTTTCAGCGCTTGCCGTTGCATTCAGAACTCTTCTACGAGGTTCAGCAATTACCGGGCCTCTTTGGCAGAAAGCGCGTTCCTCATTTATCTAATTATTCGGTGTTGTCCCTGACTGCCCCTGGGGGGAAGCACCCAGCCTTTGGCGGAAAATCGAGACGGGAGGTGAGAAGAAAAGCACGCATCTTGCAACGCACGTTTCCCAGTAAAGCGCGTTTGGAGTGCTATTCCCACCCGAGCGAACTGGATGTGGGCATTCGCGATGTCATGCCGGTTGCAGCTAAGACCTGGCAGTATCGCCTCGGCTGTTGTAGCCTTTCGGATACTGCCCAGACTCGGGACAGCCTGAAGTTCTTTGCTAAGCGGGGATGGCTTCGTATTTACGTTCTATATCTTGACAACTTCCCATGTGCTTTCTTGATCGGTCAGTTGTACCACCAGAGTTTTTATTGTCAACATGCGGGCTACGATCCAGATTTCGCGCGTTTCTCTGTCGGATCGTTGCTGACGGCATGGGCGCTCGAAGAGCTAGCTGTCGCCGGTGTGGAGCAAGTTGACTTAGGCGAGGGCCGTCAAGAGCACCATCGGCGCCTCGGATGCCAGATGCGCCAGGAAGGCACCGTACATTTGTACTCTCGCACCTGGGGCGGTATCTGGTTGAACATGCTCTTTGCAGCTACGATGTTTGTTCGAGCTGGGGCCCACCACACACTGTCGGGATTACGGCTCAATGGAGTCGGCAAGAACTGGAGACCGTCCTTGATGGCGCCGGGACAGGGCGGCAAGCGTCTTCCGAATCTCCCGCCGTTCTGAGCGCTGGGTTGGACTGATGGGGTGGCAACGACAGTCTGGCCGATGGCCAAAGCAGTAGCTGGCATTCAACCGGCACCATTACAACCGAAAGACTTCAATCCCGCACTTTTCCGGGGAGGCAGCTTGTGAAACGCGCATTGATTACGGGTATCACCGGTCAAGACGGTTCCTATCTGACGGAACTGCTGCTGGGCAAGGGCTACGAAGTTCATGGCATTATCCGGCGTGCTAGCACATTCAATACTGATCGTCTTGACCACATTTATGAAGATCCCCACGACACGAACAGGCATTTGTATCTCCACTACGGAGATCTCTCGACCGCGGAACAGCTCAGCAACCTCATCTATAACATGCGACCCGACGAGGTATACCACTTGGGTGCACAAAGTCACGTTCGCGTGAGCTTTGATGTGCCGGAGTTCACAGGTGACATCACTGGTTTGGGAACGACCCGAATCCTCGAGGCAATACGAAACAGCGGTATAAAATGCCGTTTTTATCAGGCAGGCTCTTCTGAGATGTTTGGATCGGCTCCGGCTCCGCAAAACGAAGACACACCATTTCATCCTCGCAGCCCATATGGTGCAGCCAAGGCATACAGTCACTGGATGGTCGTGAACTATCGAGAAGCGTACGGGCTGTTCTCCGCGAACGGAATTCTTTTCAATCATGAAAGCCCGCGGCGGGGAGAGACGTTTGTCACCCGCAAAATTACTCGCGCTGTAGCAAGAATTTACGCTGGCGCGCAAACCAAACTCTATTTGGGGAATCTGGATGCACGTAGGGATTGGGGATATGCCCCTGAGTACGTGGAGGGAATGTGGCATATCCTGCAACAGGAGACTCCATGCGATTACGTGCTGGGAACCGGGGAGGCACACACGGTCCGGGAGTTCTTGGACGAGGCCTTCGGCTACCTTGATCTGGATTGGAGGGACCACGTCGAGATGGATCCCCGCTATCTACGCCCGGCAGAGGTTAACTTTCTTCGCGCTGATGCTAGCAAAGCGCGTCTGGAACTGGGATGGGAACCAAGAGTCAAGTTCAAAGAACTGGTTCGCATCATGGTGGATGCTGATGCTGAGGCTATCGGTATCACGCCCCGAGGATCGGGCCGCTCAATTCTCGAGGAGAAGTTCGGGGAATGGCACCGGTGGGCGGGGTCCGTGTCCAAATGCCTCGAGGCTACTGCAGGGGCAGCTTTAGGCGACTAGCTTTGCTGCATCATGTTAAAGATGACTCCGGAAGATAGAATCTACGTAGCGGGACATCGAGGCCTTGTGGGCTCCGCCATTGTTCGGGCTTTGCAAGGTGCTGGTTATTACAACCTTGTGGTGCGTACACACGCCGAGTTAGACCTCACCGACCAAGCGGAAGTCCGGAGATTCTTTGCCAGCGAACGGCCTAGGTATGTTTTTCTAGCAGCTGCAAAGGTCGGCGGCATTCTGGCGAACAGCACTTACCCAGCTGAATTCATATTTCAGAATCTGTTGATGCAAACGAACGTCGTGGAGAGCGCGTACAGAACAGGAGCAGATCGACTGTTCTTCCTTGGCTCGAGCTGCATTTACCCAAAGCTTGCGGCTCAGCCCGTGCGAGAAACATCTCTGCTGTCCGGCCTTCTCGAACCAACCAATCGGCCTTATGCGGTGGCAAAGATTGCGGGAATTGAAATGTGTTGGGCATACAACCGCCAGTACGGAACACGATATTTGGCAGCAATGCCAACCAATCTTTATGGCCCCAATGATAACTACGATTTGCAGACGTCCCATGTCATTCCCGCGCTTATCCGCAAGATACATGAAGCCAAAACAACCGGCCAAAGAGAAGTAGTGCTGTGGGGAACCGGAACCCCGCGACGGGAATTCCTCTACAGCGATGACTTGGCGGAGGCGTGCCTTTTTCTCATGAATCTAAATCAGGGGGCATTTCATTCGCTGGTGGCTAGCGAAACGAACGCTCCCCTAATCAATGTGGGCAGTGGTCAGGACCAAACCATTCGAGAGCTAGCCGAGCTGATTGCCACGGTGGTGGGCTTCAGCGGAGTATTGAGGTTCGATCCCAGTAAGCCAGACGGTACTCCGCGCAAGCTGCTCGATACTTCTCGGCTGTCCTCCCTGGGATGGAAGCCGAGAACATGCCTGCGGGAGGGCATCAATCTTGCCTATCAAGACTTTCTGAAACCCTTTGATCGGGCGCAACGCGCCTGTGATCTTAGCCCTTTGTTCTCGTAGAAAAGACATGTGGTTGGTAGGATTCTAGCCATTTGCACTGGGCTGCCCGAAAGCAACGATTCAACGAACCGAGTCGCAATAGTCACCACATTCACCGCTGTTAATTATGGACACCAAGGTTCCCGGAGGCTGTTCAACATTGTCGCCTTTAACCACCTCCCGCGGTGCGAGGCGGTTTCGGGCTGGCCTTTACTCAATGTCATTTTTTCTGCCCTTATTGGGGTTGTACCTAACAGTTGCACTTGTCGCGTCATCTCCCACGTTCGTCGGAGATGAAAGCGGTTACATAGAGAACGCGACCTTAATGCTACGGCCTGTGTCCCCACAGGATCTCCGGCTCTGGTGGGGACCTGCCGGCCCGGCTGTGTCCCCACAGGATATCCGGCTCTGGTGGGGACCTGGATATCCGCTCGTCTTGATTCCTTTCATTGTTTTCAGATTGCCTTGGATTGCCGCAAAGTGTGTTAACGCCATATTTCTATTCGGTGCGATTATCTACGTCTACGGACTCACACGACGATACCTCGCCAGGAATACCGCACTCCTAACTACGCTCTCTTTGGGTTTGTACCCACCGTTCCTGCGAGAGGTTCATCACCTGGTCAGTGAGAACTTAGTATTTCTGCTGGTCTGCGGTTTCATGTTTCATTTTTGTGCGGTCTACAACAGCCCGCGCCTGCGCCGGCTACATCTAGCGGTCGCTTCTTTATATCTGGCGTACTTAGCACTGACCAAAGTCTTCTTCGGTTACGTTATAGCCGTTGCCGCGATCCTTTGTTTGGGCGCTCTGCTTTGGCGACGAGCTCCTGAGCTCCGAAGCGCACTAGCGATTTTCCTGGTCGCGCTAATCTGGTGCGTTCCGTACTTGTGGTACACGCACTCATTAACGGGTCGGATTTTTTACTGGGGAACCTCGGGCGGACTGTCCCTTTATTGCATGTCCACACCTTATCCGAATGAGTTGGGCAGCTGGTTTTCTGCGCAGGACGTGAAAGAGAATCCGGAACTGGCTCCTCACCGCGAGTTTTTTGCAAAACTGGAAGGGCTCTCTGACGTAGAGCATGACGATGCACTTAAGAAGCAGGCGATCTACAATATCATTCACCACCCAGCGAAATACGCCCAAAACTGGGTGGCAAATGTGGGGCGTCTGCTATTCTCATATCCACATTCATTTACGCCGCAAAGACTTAGGGAGAGTCTGAATAAGGTCTCCCTTTCCACAAGAATATAGAGTAAGTTTCGCCAGATGAGATCGACAAACAAACAACAAAGGACTCTGGCGACGATGAATGGTTTTGAACGGTACACGAA
>Ga0187863_10003581_pt1 | contig 11405 bp, 7 predicted proteins | sample June2016WEW_11_1_FD_132975 | JGI IMG/M metagenome (GOLD analysis project Ga0187863, IMG submission 132975) | Peatland microbial communities from SPRUCE experiment site at the Marcell Experimental Forest, Minnesota, USA - June2016WEW_11_10 | ecosystem: Environmental > Terrestrial > Soil >...
GGCCTCTATCGCGTTACTGAGCTGCTTGCGCGTGACGCTATGTGTGCGCTTGGTATCTGCGATTCGAGCAACAGCTTCGCGCAACAGCCGCAGCGCATCTTCCACTCCAGACAATACGCTCCGCTCCACGGGTGATTTTTCTATCATCTCCCTGCAGCCGTTGCCGAGCGCCAATAGATGCCCGGCCATATTGCCGCTATCGACGGAAGAGACGTACTTTGGGTCCAGAGGATGAAGATCCCGCGTGTCATACCAGTTATAGAAATGACCTCGAAATTGTTCCAACCTGTTCATGGTGCGGAAGGTGTTTTCGAGCCGTTCCGTGGCCGCCTGAATTCCAATCCAACCAAAGTCGCGGGCCGCGAGCGTAGAGAGCAAATACAGCCCCATATTCGTCGGTGAAGTTCGGTGAGCAACGATGGGTTTGGGATCTTCCTGGAAATTATCCGGAGGAAGAAAGTTATCCGCGGGTGTAACAAAAGTTTCGAAGAAGCGCCAGGTGCGGCGCGATGCCAGCCGGAGAGCCATGGTATCGGCTGGGGAGAGGGTTTCTACATCCGGAAGGCTTGGAGGAAGGCTAATCCAACGCGCAACCGCAGGCGCAGCAATCCACAGGGCAACAAAGGGAGTGGCGGCAAGCAACGAATGGGGCCTTGCAAACAACACAGCGAACAATGCTGCAAGAGCGAACAAGACGCTGGCGATCATGCGTTTGTACATGCCGAAAATATTCAAGTCGACGGCAGACTTGGCCTGGGCGGCAGTGACCCACTGCAGTAAATTCCTTCCCGATATGAAAATCCTGGCGAGGGTACGCAAAATCGCATCCAACATCAGCCATGCCTGGTAAGCCAACAGAGTGATGGTCAAGCCAATCTGATATAGGCCGAGGGCAAGATCCGAAAGAACGCCGCGAACGTGGCTGCGCTTGGAGATCCCGCCGAGACGCGGATTCAAGCCGATCAGAAAAGGAATCAGTGAGGGAATGGAGACTGTCGCCAAGATAAACCTTGTCCACATCCAGGGAGAGATTACCGGGACTAGCCATCCAACGACCAACGTGAGAAACAAGCAGGGCGCGGAAAGAGTCCGGCGCAGATTGTCTAGCATTTTCCAGCGGCTGATTGCCGGGATTTTTATGTTTCTGCGCTCTTCTTTGGATAAACCGCCGCGGCCGAAAATCCAGGGCAGCAGTTGCCAGTCTCCGCGCGCCCAACGGTGCTGGCGCGCGGCTGCAGCTTCATAGTGCGACGGGAAGTCGTCGAACAGTTCGATGTCCGTCGCCAGTGCAGCACGAGCGAAGATACCCTCGAGCAGATCGTGGCTCAGCAGGGTGTTTTCCTTCACTTTGCCGGCGAGAGCGGTTTCGAATGCATCGATGTCGTAAATTCCCTTGCCGGTATAGGAGCCTTCGCGAAATAGATCCTGATAAACATCGGAGACAGCCGAGGCATAGGGATCGATTCCGCTCGGGCCGGAGAAAATTTTCTGGAAGAGCGAGCCTTCGCGCTCGGTCGGCAACGAAGGAGTAATTCTGGGCTGCACGATTGAGTAGCCGTCCACTACGCGGCCTGAGTCTGCAGAAAATCGAGGCCGATTCAAGGGATGGGCCATGGTGCCTACAAGACGGGCGGCAGTGCCGCGAGGCAGGCGTGTGTCGGCATCCAGGGTAATGACGTAACGCACTCCGGGAACCGATTCCGGCGGAAGGCCTTCGATAGGTATGAAGGTGGTGCTCGCCGAGCCGCGGAGGAGTTGATTGAACTCGTGGAGTTTTCCGCGCTTACGTTCCCATCCCATCCATTTTTGTTCGCGTTCATTCCACACGCGCTTACGATGGAACAGAAAGAAACGGTCGCCTCCGCCTGGTGGCGGACCGTGGCGCCTGTTTAAGTTTGCGATGCTCTCGGCAGCGGTAACCAACAGGTCTTCGTCGCTCGGTAAATTTTCCGTTGGAGCATCGATCCAGTCCGAGAGCAATGCGAAACGCAAATCGCCGTCGGGGTTTGCCAGGTAGTGGACTTCCAGCCTCTCGGCCTGTTCCTTGATTCCTTCCTCGGAGGTGAGCAAGGTCGGAACTGCGACGAATGTACGCAGCTCGGTAGGTATACCCTCTTTCAACTCGAAGCGGGCCAGCGTGCGCGGCCCAAGCAGATCGGTGACGGCACGGTTGATCAGCGCGATAGCCAAATCCGAGGCAGGAATTGCGGCAAGCAGGCCGAGCAATACGAGATAACCGGTGTGCAATCCCATCTCTCTGGCGTGGAATAGCGGAAATGCCAAGATCACGGCGGTAAGTACCGCGATGGTTCCCAAAAAACCTGGAACCGCTGCGCGAACGTACAGACGGAGTATCCATCGTCTCCAGGGGACGTGAAAATCCAACTCTCGCTCGAAAGACCAACGTCCATGCGATATCAGGTAATAACCCGGATCGGAGCGTCTATCGTCCTGCGGCTGGCCATCGGTACGCTCCGCGCGCGCCTTTTTCGCACGATGCAAGGCACGTTCGGCAACTTCGATCTCCGTATGTTTCGAGCCGCGCGAAAGATCTTCGATCGCGTGGCGGTAGTAATCGCGCGTGGCAAAATCCATGTCCGCAAAATTACTTCCATCGCGTAAAACCTTGTCTACCAGACTGACGCTTTCGAAAAACACCTGCCAGTCGAACTCCGACATCAGGCGCATGCTGGTGATGATATTGCGCACAGTCACGGTCATGGCGGCTTGTTGCTGGTGCTCGGCGCGGACAATTTCATCCGCTGTGGTGCCTTGGGCGGCCAGGCGCTCGTCCAACCACACGAGAACGGGGCCCACTTTCGGATCCAAATCGCGCAAACGTTGCACGAGTTGAACGGCAAAAGCTCTTTCGAGTGGTTTTTTCTCGAATTCGCGGAGGACGCTGGCCGGAGAAACCATGGCCTGGCCGCCGGTGCCAAGAAGGCTATCGGCGAGCAAGTCGGCGGCTTCGCGAGCACGGCGGCTGAGCAGCAGGCGCTCGGCGATCCTGCGAAGATTCTCGACCAGCACCACCCTGAGCGTGATGGCTACGGCCCAAAGTTCGCCGATGGTCAGCGGCTGCACGCGCTGGTATGCCGAAACAAAGCCGCGAAGCACGTCCGGTTCGAAACGGCTATCTGTATGGGCCACGAATGCCCAAGCGACACCGAACACGCGTGGGTATCCTTGCAAATGCCCGGAAGCCAATTTCGGCAATTTTTTATAAAATCCAACGGGCAAGTCGTCACGAATTTCGCGAAGCTGCTCTTCGACAATGTAAAAGTTATCGACCAGCCATTCCGCGGCGGGCGTGATCGCATGCTCTTCTTGAATGGCCTTCGCAGTGGCGCGGTAATATTCCAGCAGGACTCGGCCGTTTTCGGCTACGCGCGGGATAAGCGGGCGACCGTCGTCGGAATCGGTCGTGACGGTCTGAGCGGCGGCAAGACTTTCCGCGTGCTGCTCCAGACGCTCAACGCTGAACAGTTCCGCGCGAATCGGCTCGTGAATTTCGACGAATATATTCTGGGGTTGAGTGGCCGTGGCCATTTGTTCCTTGGAAATGGTGGTCGCGACGATTAACGGCTGCGCGTTAGGGGCCTATATACAATACAACGCAAACAGTAAGTCCGGGCACTCGAAAGCGATAGAGGACGCCTGAATCAAGTAAGCGATGTGAGTGAGAATCGCCAACCGGGCTCGACTGTGGGAAACGGATTTGGCGAATTGCCGGAGGCGACTAGCTGGCGCGCCGCAACCCGGAAACGCTCGGTATGGACGTGGAAGGAGCAGGAGATGCGAGCCTCAAAGCTTCCGATCCCTGGTGCGCATCTATTGCCAAGCGCAGAATCCTTTCTATATCGGGCTTTCGGTAGGGATGGCAGATGAAATCGAATGCGCGCATGTTCAAAGCCGCCAGGTAATCTCTATATTCGTGCGAACACGAAGGATCGCAAACGATTATCGCCGGAATTTCAGCTGGTTGCGATCGTAGGTGTCTGACCACGTCGCGGTAGGTGCCGTCCACAAGCCAAAAGCCGCAGAAGCAAACGGCCACATTCTCTCTGGAGAGCACGGACTTCACCTCTTCCAAGCCTTTAGCCCACAGAGTTTTCACGGGAAACAACTGAAGGAGACCCGAGACATTCTCTTGAATCTCCAAGTCATTGGTCGCAACCAAGACGCTGGGCTGAGAGTCAAGATCGATAGCTTTCGTGTGATTCGCAGCTGCAGTTCTTTCATTGATGGCCGGTGCCTTCATGATCGCAATTCCTTTCGCCGGTAATCCTCAATCATCAAAGGATTCCTGGAGATACAGCGCGGCAATATTCGGCCATATGTGCATTTCAATCCATACAGTCAATTCGTTAGGCACTTCCGGAATATCCTGTAGCTGGAGGCGGTTCGTGCGAAAAGGACGTGCGCTGCCCGAAAGCGCTACGGCTCGATAATTTGATTACGCACCGCGTAGCGTACTAATTCGCTCACCGTGTGCAACTGAAGCTTGCGCATTATGTTGGCGCGATGCGTCTCAGCGGTTTTCACGCTGATATTCAGTGACGACGCGACCTCTTTGCTGCTCTTGCCTTCAGCAAGCAATTGAACAATTTCGCGTTCTCGAGAGGTGAGCCGGTCACGCATGGTCTCGGGAGGTTCGGTTCGCGTTTTTCCTTCGTTAAAGTTTGTAAGCATAACTTCGGTGGCGCGAGGGGTAAAAAATGGCTTGTGATTTGCGAGGGTCTCGACCGCGATAATCAGATCGCGATCCGAGTCTGACTTTACGATGTACCCGCGGACCCCGGCTTCGAGAATGTCCCGGATCAGTTGGTCGGAGTAGTGTACCGAGAGAATCAGGACCTCGGTATCAGGCGAGCTCTTTCGAATTCTTTTTGCGGCATCCACGCCGTTTAGGTCGGGCATGCTGATGTCGAGGATGACAACGTCAGGCTTCAGCTCTTCTGCTTTCGCCACAGCCTCACGGCCCGTATGGGCTTCGCCGCATACTTCCCAACCTGCATGCGATTGAAGCAAGGCCTTAATTCCACGCCGCATGAGATCGTGATCATCTGCGACTAGTATGCGTAACATTTTCATGCTCTCTCCAACAACAGGGGATTTGAACGGGGCCAGGAAGCCCATTTAAACCCAACATGCTGTAGTCACATGAAGGGTGCACTTGGGCATTTAATTCTGGAAAGCGCATACAGTCAAGGGTGAAACTGCGACGGGGACGCGGTAGAGAAGTCAGATCGGAAATGCTAACCTGCGGCACTTCAAATCATTGGGAAAAAAGGAGACAACTTTAGAAGATCGCGAGATTTGCCTTTTACATGCGTTCGGCCAGGCACTCGCGTAATTGCTGGCGAGCGCGCGAGAACCTTGTTTTTACCGCCGACTGGGAAAGTTTCAGTGTCCTGGCGGCCTCTTTTGCTTGCCACTCCTGCAGTCCCAGGAGCCGAACTACGACCCGGGATGTATTTCCGAGCCCCTCGATGGCTCGGTGAAGAGCGCGGTGATCCTCACGCTTTGAATACAAGATTTCGGGATGATAAGCGTCCCCGGCGCTCAAGGTTTCCACCGGATTCAGTTCTTCGCCCGTATTGTTCTCATACGAGAGATAGTGATCCTCTGAGCGGCGCTTGCGAACTTTTATTAAGGCTTCATTCATGGCGATCCGCGTCAGCCAGCTCGAAAAGCGGGACTGGCCGCGGAACTGATGTAGATGGGCGTAGGCATTCAATAAGCTCTGCTGCGAGGCGTCCTCGGCGTCTTCCCGGTTCCGAGTAATCTTTAGTGCGACGTGATAGGACTTTCGAATATAGGGCTGGATTAAATCGGCAAAAGCATCATCGTCTCCAGCTTGAGCGCGCTTCACTAGTTCCAGCTCCTCGACACAATAAGACGGATCCGCCCCTGTCCCTCTAGGGAAAGGCTGCTTTTCTTTAGAAGCTTTTCGATCGCAATCCACTGGACCCCTCTTTGGCTGACGGCCGACGCTGTAGTGAATGAATTAAATGGAAAATAGTCTGCTCCACACGGGTTATTTGTACGCGGCCAAAATAGTCGAATCTCGTGGTTAGGTCTATCGGCGGCATCCTGTACCGTCAGCGGGTTATTCCTGTATCTGCCTGAAGATAGCTGCCACGTTAGGAGTGCTGAGCACGGCATGGTAAAGATTGACCAGAGGACTACAGTAAGCCGTTTAGTACCCTTCCAGAAGTTCCCACGTCATCTCCAGCGTTAACGGTATGTTCGACCAGACGTAGTTATGTTCCTATGGAGTGGGTCACTGAAAGCGGAGGGACCTTGAAACCACATGTACTTAAGATCCCGCTAGGCATCTTCGTATGTGCCGGGGCTGTATTGAGCGCGAGCGGCGCGACTACGGGCGCAATCGGCTTGGCCCCGAATCGAGTGGCGGATCCCCTGCCTTTCGCGGCCCTAATTGGACTAATTGCTGTTGGGGCGATTCTGGTTTTGCGGAAGATGATTCGAGATTTGTTCTAATCTCTCAGGTTTGACCTCGTTTCAGAGTCCCTTCAAGACGCCGAACGGCGGGTTCCAGTCGTTGTCTATTCTTCCAAAAGTCGCCCCAAAGGTCTCCGAGCTTGTCTATACGGCGGCGTATGGAGGAGAGGTTCCATGTCTCCGGAGCAATTTTTCCGGATAACTCGTCAGAAGTTATAGGTGTGGAAACGGGAGCGTGCGGAAACGCCCGCACCGAATAAACGGACGCCAGGGATTGGCCTGAAGAATTTTGATGTGCGTCGATATAGATGGAGCCCTTTGGGCGATTTCGCACCGTTCGATCCGAAGTGATCAGTCCCGAGTGATGTTGCGCGGTAAGCGAAGCGATGGTCTGAACGAACTGCCTGGCTTGCTCGTAGGTGTAAAGCCGTTCAACGGGAATAAAAATGTGCAATCCGGTCGCGCCGGAAGTTTTTAGAAAAACTTTCATTCCAATCTCTTGTAACTTCGAGGCTAACAGCTTTCCGAGTTTGGCTACGGCGGCAAAGGGAGTTCCTTCCGTGGGATCCAAATCAAAAAATATATAATCAGGGTGTTCGAGGTCGTCGCTGCGCGCGGACCATGGATTGTGGTCAATGCATCCGAGATTTGTGAGGTAGAGCAGACTCGCTCGATTGTTAGCCACAAAATATCGAATGGGCTTCGATTTGCTCTCGGACTCAATGGCCACTGTCTTAATCCACTCCGGGGCATCTTTTCCCGAGTCTTTTTGAAAGAACGCCTGGCCTTCGATTCCGTTTGGGTAGCGCCGCAATACCAGAGGTCTGTCCTTTAAGAACGGCAGAAGTAAAGGCGAGATATAGTTGTAATATGCCAGCAAATTTCTCTTGGTGTATCCGTCGCCCGGGAAGTAAACCTTATTGAGATTGGTGAGACGCAAGGACACACCATCAACTTCAACATGGACTTCCGCCTGCGAACCGCGATCGAGTTCGTTTGCGACCGCCGCATCAGTTTTGAGAACGGTTAGAGAAGCAGCAGGAGCCGCGGGATTCTTGCTCTTAGGTTCTGGGCGTTCGAGAGTTTTCTTACGGCTGGATATTGCCGGCTTGGTTTTCTTCTTTGCAGTGCTCGCTTCCACGGACTTCGTCTCCTTCTCAAAGGTGCAATCCTTCGGATCGTGGTCTTCTTGCAATCCCAGAAATGCGGGCTGGCGGAGGTGCCGCCCGTCAGTCCAACCCCCGTATTTTACGCGCGCAACAAGTTCGGGTTTCACCCAGTAAGCTTTCTCGCGCGTGACCGGCTTCGCGGCGAACGGGCACTTTTCTGCCTGTAGCGACTTGAGCTGCGAGGCAAACCGTTTTTGAAATTCGCCGGAAAACCCGCTTCCCGCTCCACAGATGAATTCGAGCTTTTTGCCATCATAAAGACCCAAAAGAAGAGCGCCGAAATGTTGCCGGGTACCGCGCGGATCGGTCCACCCGCCCACGACTGCATCCAATTCGCGGACTAATTTGAATTTCAGCCAAGCCGTGGTGCGTCCTTCGGGATAGGGACTGTGAATCTGTTTTCCTAAAATGCCTTCCAAATGCTTTTCGAGAGCCAGTTCGTACAATTCCTTTCCTTTTTCGATTTCATGATCAGAGTATCGGATGATTTCGTCGGTACGAAGAATTTGTCTCAGGAATGCCTTGCGTTCGAGCAGAGGCGCTGGCCGGAGGTCGTAACCGTCACAATAAAGAATATCGAAGACATAATAAACCACGGGGACTTGGTTCATAAGTTCGACGCTCGGATTGATGACGGAAAATCGCTGTTGCAAACGCTCGAAGTCGCTGCGGCCCTCGCGATCCAGGGCCACGATCTCGCCATCAAGCCAGACGTCATGTCCGTGGGTGTGTGCCGCCAAGCCGGCTAGCTCCGGATATTCGCCGGTGACGTCACGATGGGACCGCGACCACAGTTGAGTTTTACCCTGTTGCACGCGTGCCAGCGCGCGCCCGCCGTCCCATTTGATTTCGAAGAGCCACGCCGGATCCGAAAACGGGCGGTCGGACAGCGTCGCAAGGGCAGGTGGAATCCAGTCCGGCATCGCAGCCCGCCGCGCAGCCTCGGGAAACTTCACATCGGTCTTTCTTTCTGCAGTGGCTTTTTTAAGATTGCTTGCCGGGCGATTGGAAATCCATTTCTTCTTCGGACCTTTGCTCCCCGGAAGGACCGATCCCGCGTGTTCGTCTATCTTCCAAGTGTCGCTGGAGGACGAATCGCGGTGTTTGATCATCAGCCATTCTAGTTTTCCGGCCTCGCGGCTGCGGATTCTTACCAGCACAAAACTTCCAGTCAGTTTTTTCCCGTGAAGGATAAACTTGAGCTCGCCGCGGTCGAGTTGCTGTTGCGCCGGAAGGTTTCCTTCCACTTCAAAAGTGCCGTTGTCCCAGACGATCACGTCGCCAGCGCCATAATTTCCCTGCGGTATCTCGCCTTGAAACTTCGCGTACTCCAGGGGGTGATCTTCGGTCTGGATGGCAAGCCGTTTATCCCCGGGATTCATTGACGGACCTTTTGGAACGGCCCAGGATTTCATCACACCGTTTACTTCCAGGCGAAAATCGTAATGAAGGCGGCGGGCGTGGTGTTCTTGAACAACAAACGTAGACCCGTGCTGGGATGATCGGCCTCCAGCCGGTTCGGGAGTGGCGTCAAACCGTCTCTTCCGTTTGTATTCTGTAAGCGCCATCGGCCGATTATACGGGCGTAGTGCCGACAGGGAAGGACTGAAATCGCGGCTACATCATCTTTTCGTGACGGCTACAGGCTTGTCCTTATGGGCTTTACGTCCCATTATCTGTATACGGGTAAATTACACTGGAGGCTCGAAACCGATGGCATCGTCTGCTTGGAAGGGCTTCATTACCTTCGGATTGATTTCCATTCCGGTCAAACTGTTTCCGGCTGCACGTAGCTCCAGAGTGGGTCTTCACCAGCTTCACGCAGTGTGCAAGACGCGGCTTCGCCAGCCGCTGTTTTGCCCAACGTGCAACCGCATTGTGGAACGCTCGGAAGTAGTGAAAGGGTACGAATACGAAGATGGAAAGTATGTGGTGATCGACCCGGAAGAAATCAAAAAGATAACTCCCGAATCCGCGCGGGCTATGGAAATTCTTGCATTCGTAAAAGAATCCGAGATCGATCCTCTGTTTTTCGATTCGTCTTACTTTCTGGTTCCCGAAGACCAAGGCAAAAAAGCTTACAAGTTGCTGCTGAAAACGATGGAAGACAAGGATCGCGTTGCCATTGCCAAGCTCACGATGCACCAGCGCGAGTACACCGTCTTCCTGCGGCCATACGACCACGGCATCGCCCTTCACACCATGTACTTTGCCAACGAAATTCGCGAAGCGCCCGGATACGGCAAGACTGACAACGTGAAGATCACGCCGCAAGAAATAAAATTGGCCGACCAATTGGTCGATAATCTTTCCGAAGAGTTCCAGCTGAAGAAATATCATGATGAATTTGAGACGCAGCTTCGCGCTCTGATCGAGGCAAAGCAGAAAGGGCGCGACGTTGCCGTTACTCCTCATCCGGAGCGGGCGCCTGTGATTGACATGATGACTGCGCTGAAGAAGAGCCTGGAAAGGACCGCGGGAGCCAGAAAAAGCCCTCTGCACTCGACCAGGGAAGTTTCGGCGCACGACAAAAGGACCCGCCGCAAAGCAAGCTAGCTGGCGGATTTTCCTTATCCCGCCAGAACCGGCGCAGGTCCCGTTCTAATTGCGGCTGCGTATAGAAACGCTCTCTTAATCAAATGAATATTTTCAAAGCGACCAGAAGTTTTGAAGGCTGGCTTCGAACCAGGATCCCCGTGGTGGAAGCAGACCTTAAGCAAAAACATGAATTGATGGCCGAAGATGAGTTTCGCTTTTTCCGCGGAACTTTCTACCGCTGGACACAACTTTGGACCAAACACTGCCGAGATTTAGCTTCTGCACCGCCGGTGTTGGCGGTGGGCGACCTTCATGTGAATAGTTTCGGAACCTGGCGAGATAAAATTGGCCGGCTGGTTTGGGGAATTGACGATTTCGATGAAGCGTACCCTCTACCGTACACGAACGATCTGGTTCGGCTTGCGACCAGCGCACGGTTGGCGTACTCGCTAGGTCATCTTAAAATTAAAACCAAGGACGCTTGTGACTCAATCTTGGAAGGTTACGTCGGCTCCCTAAAAGCCGGCGGCAGGCCACTGGTTCTGGAAGATAAGAACGCATGGTTTACTTCAATTGCGTTGAGCCGGCTGGATGATCCGCCTTCCTTTTGGCGCACACTAGAGAGCAATGCCCCGCTGCGACACGCTGAACCTGCTACACCCAAGAAAATGTGGAAGGAACTTTTCCCGGGGCACAATCTTCCGTATCGCGTAATTAAGCGCACTGCAGGCACTGGAAGCCTGGGCCATCCGCGCATCGTGGCAATCGCAGATTGGGAAGGCGGAAAAATCGCGTTAGAGGCGAAGCTTCTGGCGCCATCCGCTTGCATCTGGGCCGACGGAAGCAATACAGGCGCTATTCATTACCAGCGGATCTTGCGGGACGCCGTGCGCTGCCGTGATCCGTATGTACGGGCGAATGACAATTGGCGCGTCAGCAGATTGGCTCCGGATTCTTCGCCAGTCGACATTGAGACTCTGCCCAAGAAACGAGACGAGGATCGTATGTTGAATGCAATGGGGTGGGAAGCGGGGAACGTACATCTGGGATCGAAGAGATTGGTCAGGTTCATTCAACGTGACCTGCGAAAGCGCCGCGGAAATTGGCTCAGGGCGGCGGCCAAGGACATGGCGCAAGTCGTGTCCAAAGACTGGAAGGAATGGCGGGCGCAGAAAACGTAATCTTGGCCTTTTGGATTATCAGTCTATTTTATGGCGAATAGAACAACCA
>Ga0187863_10003584_pt1 | contig 11398 bp, 8 predicted proteins | sample June2016WEW_11_1_FD_132975 | JGI IMG/M metagenome (GOLD analysis project Ga0187863, IMG submission 132975) | Peatland microbial communities from SPRUCE experiment site at the Marcell Experimental Forest, Minnesota, USA - June2016WEW_11_10 | ecosystem: Environmental > Terrestrial > Soil >...
GGTGTCGGTATCCACGCTCGAAAGGGAATCGTCCAGAATCAGAATCTTCGGCTGGCGGAGGATCGCCCGGGCGAGCGAGGTTCTTTGTTTTTGGCCGCCCGAGAGGGTGACGCCGCGTTCGCCCACCATGGTATCGAGTCGTTGGGGAAAGCTTTGAATCTCCCCGGAAATGCTGGCGATTTCCGCGGCTTCGAAAATCTGCTCTTCGGCCGCATCGGATACACCGAAGGCAATGTTCTCACGCAGCGTCTCGCTGAAAAGGAATGTGTCCTGCGGCACATACCCGATGGAACGTCGCAGCTGTGCGAGCGGATATTCGCGAATGGATCGGCCGTCGATGAACAGCGTGCCTGGCGGCGCATCCCACAGCCGGGCGACCAGCGCCGCGACGGTCGATTTGCCGCCGCCAGTGGGTCCAATGATGGCGAGCGTTGACCCTGCTGGAATCTGAAGGCTGATGTCGTGCAGAACCTCGATGTTGGAGCCGTTTCCCGATGTGGGATAGCAGAAAGTCAAATGGCGGAATTCAATTTCCCCGCGTATGGGCGATTCCGAGTTCGCGGACGCCGACATCGATTGTGCCGACCGGGGCCATCTTCCATTGCCGCTCGCTTCCTCCTGCACAGCCGTCGGCGCCACACCTACGTCGTTGATATTTGGCTCGGCCGTCAGGATGTAACGCAGCCGCCCCATCGACGCCGCGCCGCGTTGGAAAATGTTGGTCACCCAGCCGATAGCGATCATGGGAAAAATCAGCTGGACCAGGAACGCATAAAAGGCGGAAAAGGTCCCGAGTGATACGCGGCGGTCGATTACCTCTTTGCCGCCGACCGAGAGCAGAATCACCACGGTCAGCCCGATCAGTGACGACAGGGCAGGGAAGAACAAGCTCCACGAGCCAATCAGCTTGATGTTCTGATTCACGTAATCTCGGTTCGCTTCATCGAACGCCGCGATCTGCGGCTTTTCCTGCACGTAAGCGCGTATGACGCGGATGCCGGTCAGGTTTTCCTGCGCGCGTGTGGACAGCACACCGAGCGAAGCCTGGATCTTTTCGGAAAGGCGGTGGATGATCTGGCCGAAATAGCGGACCGCGACCGCGACCACCGGCACGGGAATCAACACCCAAAGTGTGAGCACCGGAGAAAGCTTTGCCATGAAGAAAATGGCAAGCACCATGGTTGCGAACGTCGTCGCGCTGTACATGATCCCCGGACCGAGGATCATGCGCACGGCATTCAGGTCATTCGTCACGCGCGACATCAGATCGCCGGTGCGATTCCGCACGTAAAATTCCGGTTCGAGCCTAACCAGCCGCGCCAGCAAATCGTTCCGCAGGTCATATTCAATCTCCCGCGAGATACCGATCAGAAGCCAGCGGCTCCAGAAGGAGAGGAAGCCTTTCATCAGCATCGCGCCCAGCAGAATCAGGCAATAAAGGCCCAGAGCGTGCCTGTCTAACGGCGCGTACAGGGAAAACAAGGGGTGGAGTGCGGCCCGTGACACGCCGGAAAGCGTCGAAAGGGGCTGAGGCGATCCCTTCAGCAAGTCAACGATCGAGCCGATAAGCAACTGTGGCAGTGCCCCCACCAGACCCATCAAAGTGAGCGAGAGCAGGCCGAGCGCGACCATCCCCTTGTATCGCGTCATGTACGGGATCAAGTGCTTCAGCTGGTCCCAGCCGGACGGCTGTTTCTGCTTCTGTTGTCTGCGGGCGTTTTCGGCCACGGGTTGTGCGATAGCGCTCATGGATGAGTTGCTGACGCCGCGAGCACAATTCTAACGCCCTGTCTTGGCTTTGCAGCGGGAAACTGCCGCATCCAGGGTCCCGTTGAACGCACTCAGTTAAATGTGTATGACAATGATTCTAGCGCGTCATCTCTGCGGACGGAAGACTCTCTTGCCATCACCGGCAGGCCATGCCGAACTAATGGGCCACAAGAATTTCTTCGACCCTGGCCTCAAAATTCTCCTCGCCCTCGGACCACAACCGGACCCGTCCAACCGGCACAGCCTTCTCGATTTTCCTTACCCAATCGAGGAGCTTGCGGATATTCTCTCGGGTTTTCTCGTGATAGCGCTGCAAATTCTCCGGCCACGCCATTGCCTCGAGAAAACGCGCTTCTTCACGGCTCTGCGCTGGCGCGAGCTCCCCTCGCCGCACACCGAGCAGGCCCGCATGTCCGGTGAAGAAGTGTTCGAATCCGAGGTCCACTTGGATGTGCCCGCTCTCTTGCCCGAAACCATCGTCGTACTGTTCGCCGTGGCAGAAAATCTGGAGGGGCTGCGACTCGAGTTTCCAGCGACCTTCGGCGTCAAATGCCCACAGGTCCCAATGGCCATGCACCTCGTAGGCGGAATCGCCGTGCAAGTAGTCCCGGGCAATCTCAAGGATTCCCGAAACATCCAGAGGGACTGCCCGCAAATCCTGTTCGAGCATGGGCGACTCCCGTGCATCCACGGCGCGAACGATCAGGTAGGCGAACCCCGGTTTGGTAACCGAGGACGGCACCGTACCGAGAAACTTGGCAAAGTCCTCGAGCATCCGCGCCTCGGTAAAATCTTTACACCACACGCTGAGATACGCCAGGTTCGCCATAGACAGCATTATACCGGGATGTCGCCTCACGGCGAAAATCACATGGGTTCGAAGCAGTCCGTCTGAGTCGCGCATGGGGGAGAGTAGGTTCCAGAAGGCAAATCGAGGAAGTCCAAGCGATGCGAAGGCTATTTCCCCTCCAGATCTTCTTTCGCGGACAGGTCGGTCGAAATGTCCGTGAGCCTGTCCTTCAGTATGTCGCCCATGCCGGCCAGCACCTGCGAGCAGGTGCCGCGCATGCGTTTCTCGGCGGTTTTGGCGAGGCTGTCGAGCACGGCCTGCGAATTCTGGCCCAGCGTGGCCGCCGAAGCCAGCAGCCATGCGTTGGTTGCATTCTCGAGCCGGGACTTATAGGCCTCGATCGATTCATCGGAGGATTTTTTCAGCTCAGCCATCCATTGTTGTTTCTCGGTTTCACGCTTGGCTTCCCACGACTCAAGCAGCGGTATGAGCTGCGATTGCAGGTAGGTGCTGGCCTGTTCGACGCCCTGCGTCATTTTTTCGTCTAGGACCTTCTGAAACTCCAGAAGCGAGCACTCACGATTGAACTCCATGTCGGAGCGCGCCTTCTCGAGCGCCTCGCGCGAAGACTCCTGAAATCGCCGGAGAGATTCCTGGGTCACCTGCTGCACGCGGTCGGTACACGTGGCATGGGCAATCTCGGCGGTCTCATTGAGCCTCAGCCGTTCGCGGTCGGTCACCTCCTTACCCACTTCTGCAATTTCCGCGCGGCTGTGTTCCACGTAGCTGCGCCCGTAATGGTCGAGTTCGGCGGCGACCAGGGTCGAAACTTCGGCGGCCTTCTCGCGCATCGCGTTCGAGGATTGTTCGATCACTCGCTCCATGGTCGAATTCATCGACGTCTGCGCTTTTTTCTGGTACCACTCGGAGTTCTTCAAAAGAGATGCGTACGCGGAGTGCTGCATCTCCGAGCTTTTCTGGTCGATTTCCTCTTCGAGCTTGCTGATGGTGGCGCGGCAGTTCTGCTCGAGTTCGCCGGGAAATTGTGCCGTTTCCTGCTTCATCCGCTCGAGGGCTTCCTGCACGGCTTGTTCGGAAGCCTGCTGCACCTGCTCGCGCAACAGCATCTGAATCTCTGCGGCGTGTTCGGAGGCCTGCTGCAGGTGTCGGCGAATGGTGGTTTCAATTTCCGCAACTTGCAGAGCCACCTGGCCCCTTTGGTCGCGAACATTGTTCTGAAGCCGCGCGACCAGTAGCCTGGCGGCCTCCATCTCCGACGCCACTTTTTGCGTCACGTCTGCCGAGGCGGCTTGAACGCGCTCCAGTGTCGTGTTGCCAACAGAATCCACTTGTTCAGAGGCCCGCCGGATTTCGTCGCGAACGTTGTCCTGCAGGCGAATCGCTTCTTGCCCGGCGAATGCAAGCTCGGCCACGGCGTTCTTAACGGCCGTGTTGGAGGCGGCCTGCACGCGCTCCTGAATCGAATTCTGAATCTGTGCAGCCTGCTCGGCGGTCTGCTGGATTTGCTGCCGCAGGCTGCTATGCAGTTCCGCGGCACGGTCGGTGACGTTGCTGATTTCAGACACTGCCCGCTGCACTTGTTCAAGGCGGGGAGCGATCTCCTGGTCTAACTCTCCCGAAAAACGCTCGATCACCTTTTGCGCTGACTTTTGAATCGCGGGCTCGATGTGCTGGACGCGTTCCGCAATCACCTCGTCGGCTCTCCGCGCAATGGCATCCCTCTGGCCGGCCACCATATCGTTCATCTGCTGGCGCGTTTGTTCGATGGCCGTCTTCGCTGCGTGCTGAAGCTGTGCCATCACATCTTCTGTCTGCGCGCGTTGCTGTGCAAGTTCTGTGCCGAGAGATAGAACCGCCGACTTTGCCCCCGCAACCACTTCGTCAATCAGGGCCCGCAAGCCCGAGCGGCGCTCTGCAATGTCCTTCTCGGTATTCGCCATAGCCGCTTGGGAGGCTTGGCTGAGCCTCTCGCCGAGCTTCTGCGAAGAACCCACAAGCATCGCTTCGAGTTCCTCGTGCCAGTGCCGGCTGACCGCTTCCGCTTCAGCCTCGGTTTGTGCAACCATCCGGCTGCGGACCCCCTGCGCAGTCTCTTCGAGATTCTTTTTCCATTCTTCCAGATGCTGCTGAGCTGCCTCTGGTGACGCCAGCACCTGCAGGGACGGAACGCTCGCTTCACGCTCGGCAATCGCGCGACCCACCATCTCTGCGACGCTTCGTTTCAGATCCTGCGCGACGGTTTGCTGCACCACTTCCTTCGCTGACTGGATGGCCGCCTGCTGTGCAAACTGGCGGACCCGTTCTTCGATCAGTTGCGTGTTTGCGCCGATTGATTTGCGCGCCTCTTCGACGAGGGCACTCGCGCGGCTGGCCGCCTGTTCGGCGGCTTGACTGGCCGCTTCCTGAGCAGCTCTGCGCGCCTCTTCGGTGATGGCCGCTGTCTGACTGGCCGCCTGCGCCGCCGCTTCGGTCACCATCTGCCGCACGGCTTCGCGAACCTTCGCGTCAATCTGCTGGACACTTGCCTGGCTCGCCAACCGAGCCTCTTCGACGATGGCAGCCGTCTTGTTCGCGGCTTGCTGAATGACCTTCTTGACTTCCGCCTCGGAAACACGCTCCATCGACGATTTGATCGCATGCTCGACGGTCTCGTGCATTTGTGCGTCAAGCTGCTGGCGCACGATGGTCATTTCCTCGTTTATGGCGTTTTGCGCGCCACGGCGCATCGTCTTGTCAAGAGTTTCCTTCGCTTCCGCCACGATTTTGGCCATCTGCCGAGCGATGACGATCTGCGCATCCTGGGTCGCGGCGGCTGGTGACGGCAGCACATGAATCTTGGCGTCGCCGATCGCCGTGATAGGGGGAACCTGAGCAGCCGGAACTCGAGCGGGCGGCTCTGGCGTCGGCGTAGTCCTGCCTGCCTGCGGCCCGACGCCGGGAGGCCCGGGTGTTGGGGCCGTGGGCGCCGGCGGCGGAGGAATTCCCCCCGATGTCGGGGCTGTGTTTTCCGGCGTCACCGCAAGCGGGGCAGGAGCTCTAGAGGCGACGGGCACCGGTTGCGTTTCTACGATCACTTCAATCTCAGAGGGCACGTCTATAGAGGGAGCTTCCCGTTGGGCGCAGGGAACCCAATCTTCCGGTGGAAACGCAATTCCCCACACATTTCCAGCCGCTTCGAATTCCAGCCCGATTTGGAACAGCTCGCGGACCGTCCGCGGCCTTTGCACCCAGACCACGTGGCCGGCCACGGCGCGGGGAGGGACTGACGGATCCATGCGCGGGATTTCCAACGTGACGATGGAATTCTTGGGGACGTAGTGCTTGGACTGGTACTTGCAGCCATGACAGTTGACCATCACCGTCGTCGTGCGTTCTTTGAAAGGCTGGCCGAGTGCGTCGACGCCCGACACCGTGATGGGGACTGCCTGCACGATGCGCGTGCTCCGGCGTTTTTGTGCGCCGGGATCGCTCGATGGCAGAGTAGACTCGCTCAACGTAATCCTCCGAGGGGGAGAACCTAAAGCGTAGCATCGTGCTTCACGATGGTCGAGTAGCCGTTGCTTCCGACTTGTGCTAAAGAGTACATTAATATTCCACTCGGTCGCCGATCCACGCCAAGGGCCGCTTTGATCGCCCATTGGCAATTTTCGGACAACCAAGTTGCCCCCGCCTACGTCTCACGCGTGGGGTAAATATCAGACGAGAGGTTCCTTAGCCTTGAATTGTATGGCCCGAACGGTGACGCTGTGCTTTCTCCTTCTGCTTGTTTTTACCAAAACGGCTGCGGCCCAGAGCGGCAGCGTGTACCTTGCGGGCGGCACCGCCACGGATTCCTCTACCGGCCCGCTCAACACCCTCGGGGCGGGCGTCACATTTAACACGCCGCGCATGGGGGGCCTTTTCGGGACAGTCGGAGGAGATGTGATCCTACGCCACCGGATCGGGGGCGGTGCCGAGTACTCTTTCCGGAAGGATCGGGGGCCCTATGCCGGGCTGGAGTATCGTCTGGTGTTCTACGACATCAACGCCGTCTACTATCCTCTTTCGAACCGGGGACGGCGCTGGTTGCCAGAGGTCCAAGGCGGTGTCGGTAGGAGCAAGCTGACCTTCTACGACACTCCCGGTTTTTGCATGATTGCCCCTCAAGGCTGCCGGTCTACCAACGCTCAAATCGAAACTCTCGACCACCTTGCATTGCACTTTGCAGGCGGTGTCCGCTTTTCTATCTGGAAGGGTCTGTTCGTGCGGCCGCAGGTCGACCTCCGCTGGATCCATACATTTGCGGATTTCGGCAGCTCCTGGGTTCCCGAATACACCCTCGCGGTCGGCTACACGTTCCAGTCGCTCCGGCTGAAACGTTGAGTGAGCGGCTTGGTCGGTACACCCGTGTTGGCCGTCAAACCTCGCGGTGGCGGCGAACCATTCACCGTTCTGCTCCCAACGATCAGCAAGGTTGTACCAGTTTGGAGCACCCGCCCGTGAAGCTCCGATCTTGGTTTACGCCAGCCTCGGCGCTTCCTCGGTGCGCGACGCCAGCGGGCCTGATCAAACTCCTGGTAGCAACCGGCGAGGCTCAGTACAAGGCAAAACTCCAGGGACCAAAACAGAGTCGTAAACGCCCCGGTTTCAAGTGCGGCTTTGACCAACCAGCACTCCGCCCGGTCTTCGTCGCGACCGTCGGGACAAAGCCCCCCGCAACCTTGGTTTGCGGGCAGGCGCTTCGAATCGCAAAGACCTATTTTGCTAATCGCTCTGAATGTTTATTGCATAGAAGGCAATCGTTTTCGTTGGGACTTCCTTGAACCAGTGCGGCGTCTTTGCCGGAATCGTAATGACGTCGCCTTTGCTCAAGTGGTAGGTTTCCCCACCTTCCACTGTCTCGGCTCGCATTTCGCCGGGGTTGGTTTGTTGGGGATCAACCATGGTCCCTCCGACAACCAGCGTTGCTTCCCCTTCGGCGATGATCAGAACGTGATTTGTATGTTCGTGGTACTCGACCTTGCCTGACGCCCTGCGCTGACCCAGAATCACCAACCCCGGGTCGTTTACGAGCGGCCCGCTTTTGGCCATGATCGCTGTGACTTTGTCGTGGTCCACATAGTGAACGGCGGCCGGCACGCCTCCCCCCATGGAAACCGTCGCAGAACATAGAAAAACGGCCATCGTCAGCAACTTTCCCCGCGTACACTGAATCCTCATTTGTTTTTTCTCCCTTTTGCGCATCCTGTCATTGTGAGCCGCGAAGCTCCCTTCGCATTCCGAACTGGCCGGCAACATACAACCGACTGGCTGTGAATGCAATGTTTCGCTGGCGCCGCGCCGATGCTCCCAGGCCGGATGGGTCGTTACCGGTGCTATACTACCCATCCCACGCGTCGCGTGCGAGTTGCGACTGAGCATTTTGGCAGCTATGCGAATAGACTATTCCGCCGTCCGGAAGTGGGTCGTCCCGTCGATCGCCGCGATTGGTTTGCTGTCTCTAGCCGGAGCAATGATGGCCCTGCACGTCCTCGCCCCGGCGCTTCACCGGATTGCCCGAACCCGCACCGAAGACTACCTGAAGGAGCGCTTCAAGAGCAGCGTCCAATTCACCGATTTTCACGTTTTGTTATATCCGCGCATACATCTTGTGATCGATGGACTCGTGATGCGCCACCAAGCCAGGACCGATATTCCCCCTTTGATTCAAATCAGCACCGTCACCATTGACGCCAATGTCGCAAGTCTTTTTTCCGCGCGTCCCACACTCTCCCGCGTCACGTTGAGCGGCTTGCACATCAATACTCCGCCGCATCAGCCGGGCGGAAAACCCATGATCCACGGCACTCCGGTCAACCTCGCGGCGAAGTTTCCCGTGACGATCGCCAGGATGATCGCCGATGAAGCGCAAGTGGTCATCCTGCGCCGTGACACCAAACCCCCGGACCAGTTCGAAATCCACCAGATCGAGATGGACAATGTCGATTTCAATCGCCCGGCGTCTTTCCATGCTTTGGTGACCAACCCGTTGCCTAAAGGGGAGATCCGCTGCGACGGCCAGTTTGGTCCCTGGCAGGCAGACGATCCGAGCCAGACTCCGGTGAGTGCGAACTACAGCTTCTACCACGCCGATATGTCCACACTCAAAGGGCTCAAGGGCATTCTTTCGTCACAGGGAAGGTTTTCCGGGCCGCTCGATTATCTGAACGTGGAAGGGAAGACCGACATTCCCGATTTCGCTCTTCGCGCGGGCGATCATCCAATGGCGCTCCACACGGATTTCTCTGCCGTCGTCGACGCAACCAATGGCAATACCTATTTGAATCTCGTCACCGCGAAGTTCCTGCATACGACGCTTGTGATCAAGGGCGAAGTGGTCGACCTATATCCCAACGTCAAAGGCCGCACGATCGTGATGAACACTGTTTCGAAGTCGGCCCGCATCGAGGATTTGTTGTTGCTTGCTGTTCAATCCAATCCGCCCGTGATGACCGGCACGGCAACTCTGAGGGCGAAGATCCTGATTCCCGAGGGAAATGAGGATTTGATCGAGCGCTTGAGAATCGACGGCCAATTTGGTGTAGGAGAGGCGGAATTCAGCAGCAATTCGGTCCAGGAAAAGATCAATGCACTCAGCCGCCGCGCCCAGGGAAAACCCAAGGACATGGGCCTCACCGCCGTTTCCGAGTTGCAGGGGGTTTTCAGGATGGCCGGCGGCCAGATCGACTTTTCGCGCTTGAGCTTCTCGGTGCCAGGAGCCGACATCAACCTTGACGGCACCTATGGTGTCGACTCGGGCGAGCTGAATTTCCGCGGCAAGCTCCTGTTGCGGGCAAAGCTTTCGCAGATGGTCACGGGCGTGAAATCGTTCTTCCTGAAGGCTGTTGACCCATTCTTCAAAGGGAAGAACGGCGAAAAAGCCGGCACCGTTTTGCCCATAAAAATCACGGGAACCAAGGATCATCCTGCCTTTGGCCTGGACTTTCACGACAAGGCCAATCAAGCCCGCGAAAACAACAACCAAGCCAACTAGGAAGAGCAACAAAAGACCTATAAAACGGCCCGTGAATCCCTCGGGATTGTCTATTTCTCCATCATGGCGTTCAGGCCTGCCTGGGCGCACTGCTCATCCTGCGCGCTTGTACCGCCGCTTGCCCCGATTGCGCCAATCACCTTTCCGTCCAGAAGGATCGGCAAACCACCCTGCACGCCGGTGATGTGGTCCAGGGTCATGACGTGCGGCTGGCCCGTGTCGATAGTGTCCTGAAACACCTTGGTTGGCCGCTTGAAGTTGAGCGCGGTGCGGGCCTTGCCTTGCGCCACCTCTATGCTCCCGATCTGTGTGCCGTCCATGCGGCCAAGGTAAACAAGGTTTCCGCCGTCATCGACGATCACGAAAACCATGGTCCAGTTGTTCTTGGTGGCTTCCGACTCACCGGCGGCGGCCATCTTCTTCGCCAGTGCGAGGCTTACCGTCTTTTTCTCAACGAACTGTGCCGAAGCAGAACCTGCCGCTACAGCCGATAGAACCATCCCCAACGTCAAAACGACCGTTTTCAGTTTCATGTCCCCTCCTTGTGGGCGAGCGAGAATTTAGCACGATCGCGCAACGCCGGAGAATCCTTTCCTTGAAAGCGAATGAGCTGTAGCAGGGGCTCCCTTGATTGAGAGAGTGTGCTAGCGACGGTGCAGAAACCGCTTAGAGGTCGCGTCGGCCTTCCATGGCTTTCGCCATGGTCACCTCATCTGCGTATTCAAGGTCCGAGCCTACCGGGATGCCCATGGCGATCCGCGTGACGCGGACTCCGAGCGGCTTGAGTAGCTTTGACAAATACACGGCCGTCGCTTCGCCTTCGGCCGAAGGGTTCGTCGCGATAATGATCTCCTCGACCGTGCCGCCCTTGAGCCGCTCGACTAAACTCCTGATCTTCAACTGGCCCGGGCCAACTCCCTGAAGCGGCGAGAGCGCTCCGCCCAGCACGTGGTAGAGCCCATTGAACTGGCGCGTCTTCTCGACCGCTTGAATGTTGGTGGCCTCCTCGACCACGCAAATAGTCACGCGGCTGCGTGTTGTGCTCGAACAAAAGTGGCAAGGATCGGTGTCGGTGATGTTATTGCAGATGGAACACTCGCGGACTTTCTCTTTGGCTTCGCGAATTGCCTCAGAAAGCGCCAACGCTTGTTCGCGATTCACGCGCAACAGATAGAACGCGAGCCGCTGCGCCGTCTTCTGCCCGATCCCGGGCAGCCGCTTCAACTCATCGATCAAACGTGTCACCGATGGAGCAAAATCAGGCATGGGGGTGCACTCCCGCTGGTGGTGTCCGCCTGCAAGTCGTCACGGGGAGCCACGGTAAGATTGTAAGGGAAAGGGAACAGATAGAAAACGTCCGGCTCCCGAAAGAAACGCTGGTTTTTCTCACCGGCTAGAAAAGCCCGGGAATCTTTCCGATGAGCCCCGGGACCCCGCCCGTGAGATCCTTCACCTGCCTCGACATTTCCTCGTCCACGCGGCGCGTCGCCTCGTTCACGGCCGCCAGCACCAGTTCCTGGAGCATTTCTTGGTCGTTGCTCTTGAAGACCTCAGGCTCGATGCGCACGCTGACGAGCTGCTTCTGGCCGTTCATCTTTACCGACACCATTCCGCCGCCGGCCGACGCTTCCACCGCGATTTCACCGATCTGCTTTTCCAGCTTTTCCTGCACTTGCCGGAACTGCGAGAGCATCTGCTGCAGCGCTTTGACTTCCATAGTTTTATTCCTCGCCCGGACGCTTCACCTTTGAAATTTGTCCGCCAAATTTCTCAAGCATGGTCCTAACGATTGGATCTTCCTCGAA
>Ga0187863_10003587_pt1 | contig 11393 bp, 12 predicted proteins | sample June2016WEW_11_1_FD_132975 | JGI IMG/M metagenome (GOLD analysis project Ga0187863, IMG submission 132975) | Peatland microbial communities from SPRUCE experiment site at the Marcell Experimental Forest, Minnesota, USA - June2016WEW_11_10 | ecosystem: Environmental > Terrestrial > Soil >...
CGGACCCGCGCGTGCGCCAGGCCTTGGGTTATTTGTTCGATTTCGAATGGACCAACAAGGCGCTGTTCTACGGGGCCTATACCCGCACCAAGAGCTATTTCTCGAATTCCGATCTCGCCGCGGAGGGCCTGCCCGGGCCGGACGAGATCAAGATTCTGGAGAAATACCGCGGCAAGATTCCCGAAGCGGTCTTCACCCAAGTCTATGCGCCGCCCACCACCGACGGCTCGGGCGACATCCGCGACAATCTGCGCGCGGCGCTCGCGCTGCTGGCCCAGGCCGGCTGGAATGTGAAGGACGGGCAGCTGGAAAACGCCAAGGGCGATCCGTTCCGCTTCGAATTCCTGCTCGATCAGCCGGAATTCGAGCGCGTGGTGCTGCCCTTCGTGCAGAACCTGGCGCGGCTCGGCATTTCCGCCAATGTCCGCACCATCGATCCGGCGCAATACGAGAACCGGATGCAGAATTTCGATTTCGACATGACCGTGGTGCTTTATCCCGAATCGCTGTCGCCCGGCAACGAGCAGCGCGATTACTGGACCGCGGCGGCGGGCAAGTCGGTGGGCGGGCGCAACCTCTTGGGCATCGACAGCCATGCCGTGGACGATCTGGTCGATCTCGTGGTCAACGCGCCCGACCGGTTAAGCCTGGTGAACCGGGTGCACGCGCTCGACCGCGTGCTGCTCGAAGGCTATTACGTCATACCCAACTGGCATTTCCCCTATTTCCGCGTGGCGAGCTGGGACAAATTCGGGAGGCCCGGTATCGCGCCGCCCTATGGGCTGGCGATCGACACCTGGTGGGTGGACCCGGCCAAGGCGGCCGCGCTCGACGCCAAGCGTCCGCAGCGCTAAGACCCTCTCATGCTCGCCTATGCCCTGCGCCGCGTTCTGCTGATCGTGCCGACGCTGTTCGCCATCATCCTGGTGAATTTTATCATCGTCCAGGCGGCGCCGGGCGGGCCGGTCGACCAGCTCATCGTCGAGCTGCGCGGCAACGGCGCCAACGCGCTCGAACGGGTGACGGGCGGCGGCAGCGAGCTGTCGGCGACCGCGACCTCGGCCAGCCAGGCCGCCGGCCAGTCGCGCGCGGCGCGCGGCCTCGATCCCGAATTCATCGCCCAGCTCAACAAGCTTTACGGCTTCGACAAGCCGGCGCCGGAGCGTTTCTGGCTGATGGTCAAGAACTATCTCACCTTCAATTTCGGCGACAGCTTCTACCAGGACCGTCCGGTGATCAGCCTGGTCGCCGAGAAGCTGCCGGTCTCGATCTCGCTCGGGCTGTGGACCACGTTCCTGACCTACCTCATCTCCATCCCGCTCGGCATCCGCAAGGCGGTGAAGGACGGCAGCAGCTTCGACGTCTGGACCAGCGGCGTCATCATCGTGGGCTATGCCGTGCCCGCCTTCCTGTTCGCCGTGCTGCTGATCGTGATTTTCGCCGGCGGCAGCTATCTCCACTGGTTCCCGTTGCGCGGGCTCACCTCGGACGACTGGTCGAGCCTCGCCTGGCCTTCGCGCATCCTCGACTATTTCTGGCACATCGCCTTGCCGATCCTGTCGCTGGTGATCGGCAGCTTCGCGGGATTGACCATGCTGTCCAAGAACTGTTTCCTCGAGGAGATCAACAAGCAATACGTGGTGACGGCGCGCGCCAAGGGCCTGTCGGAAGCCCGCGTGCTCTACGGCCACGTCTTCCGCAACGCCATGCTGCTGGTGATCGCCGGATTCCCGGCCGCCTTCGTCTCGATCCTGTTCACCGGCGCGTTGCTGGTCGAGGTGATTTTCTCGCTAGACGGGCTCGGATATTTGGGTTTCCAGGCGGCGCTCGGCCGCGATTACCCGATCATGTTCGCCACGCTCTACATCTACACCCTGGTCGGATTGGTGCTGAAGCTCTTGAGCGATTTGACCTACATGCTGGTCGATCCGCGCATCGATTTCGGGACGCGTGGCACATGAGCGACCCGATCGCCGTCCGCCGGACGCAAAGCCGCCGTTTCATCGGCTACAAACCCAGCCCGCTGGTCCGCCGCCGCCTGGCGAATTTCCGCGCCAACCGGCGGGGGTTCTGGTCGCTGTGGATTTTCCTGGTGCTGTTCGGGCTGAGCCTGTTCGCCGAATTCATCGCCAACGACCGGCCGCTGATCGTTTCCTATCAGGGGCATTGGTATTTTCCCGTGGTGGCCGATTACACCGAGCGGAATTTCGGCGGCGATCTGCCGATCAGCGCCGATTACCGCGACAAGACCGTGGCCGGCCGCATCGGCCAGGCCGGCTGGATGATCTGGCCGCCGATTCCCTTCAGCTACCGCACCATCAATTTCGATCTCCACCGGGCGGTGCCATCGCCGCCGAGCCGGGCCGATCTCCTCGGCACCGACGACCAGGGGCGCGACGTGCTGGCGCGGCTGATCTACGGCTTCCGGCTGTCGGTGCTGTTCGGGCTGACGCTGACGATTTCCAGTTCGATCATCGGCGTCGCATGCGGCGCGATCCAGGGCTATTACGGCGGGCTGGTCGATCTGGGCTTCCAGCGTTTCCTCGAGATCTGGTCGGGCCTGCCCATGCTCTACCTGCTCATCATCCTGTCGAGCCTGATCGAGCCCAATTTCTGGTGGCTCTTGGGCATCATGCTGCTGTTCTCCTGGATGTCGCTGGTCGATCTGGTGCGCGCCGAATTCCTGCGCGCGCGCAATTTCGATTACGTGCGCGCGGCCCGCGCCTTGGGCGTTTCCAATCCGGTCATTATCTGGCGCCACGTGTTGCCGAACGCGATGGTGGCGACGCTTACCTTCCTGCCTTTCATCCTCAACGGCTCGATCACCACGCTGACCTCGCTCGATTTCCTCGGCTTCGGCCTGCCGCCCGGTTCGCCCTCGCTCGGCGAGCTGCTGGCCCAGGGCAAGGCCAATCTCCAGGCGCCGTGGCTGGGCTTGACCGCCTTCTTCTTCTTGGCATTGATGCTGAGCCTGCTGATCTTCGTCGGCGAGGCGGTGCGCGACGCGTTCGATCCGCGAAAGACGAGATAAGCATGGCCCTGCTGGAATTGCGCGACCTGTCCGTGAACTTCGCCATGCCGGGCCAGACCATCGCGGCGGTGAAAGGCGTTTCGTTCTCGCTCGACAAGGGCGAGACCGTGGCGCTGGTCGGCGAATCGGGTTCGGGCAAGTCGGTCACCGCGCTGTCGATCCTCCAGTTGCTGCCTTATCCGCCGGCGAGCCATGGGAAGGGCAGCAGCATCGTATTCGACGGCCAGGAATTGATCGGCGCCAAGGAGAAGGTGTTGCAGCGCATCCGCGGCGACCGCATCGCCATGGTGTTCCAGGAGCCGATGACCTCGCTCAATCCGCTCCACACCATCGAGAAACAGATCGCCGAAACCCTTTCCCTGCACAAGGGGCTGCGCGGCCAGGCGGCGCGCGCGCGGACGGTCGAATTGCTCAAGCTGGTCGGGCTGGCCGAGGCCGAAAGCCGGCTCGACGCCTATCCGCACCAGCTTTCGGGCGGGCAGCGCCAGCGCGTCATGATCGCCATGGCGCTCGCCAACGAGCCCGACATCTTGATCGCGGACGAACCCACCACCGCGCTTGACGTCACCATTCAGGCGCAAATCCTAAAGCTCTTGAAGGATTTGCAGCGCCGCTTCGGCATGGCGCTGCTTCTGATCACTCATGATCTAACGATAGTCCGCAAGATGGCCGACCGCGTGCTGATGATGACGCAAGGCGAAATCGTCGAGCAGGGCGCGACCAAGGACATCTTCGAGCGCCCGCAGCATCCCTATACCAAGCATCTGCTCGCGGCCTTGCCGCGCGGCCAGCCCAAAACCAAGACCCCGCGCCCGAAAATTCTGCTCGAAGCCGAGGATTTGCGCGTCTGGTTCCCGGTCAAGACCGGGTTGTGGCGGCGCACCACCGGTTTCATCAAGGCGGTGGACGGCGTCGATCTGTCTTTACGCGAAGGCGAGACGCTGGGCGTGGTCGGCGAATCGGGTTCGGGCAAGACCACGCTCGGCCTCGCCTTGCTGCGGCTCCAGGAAAGCAAGGGCGTCATCCGTTACGACGGCCGCAACATCGAGACGCTCGGCTCCGGCGCGATGCGGCCGTTGCGGCGCGAGCTGCAGATCGTGTTCCAGGATCCTTTCGCCAGCCTGTCGCCGCGCCTGTCGTTGGCGCAGATCGTCGAGGAAGGGCTGAAGGTGCACCGGCTCGGCGGCGACGCGGCCGGGCGGCGGAAACTCATCGAGCAATCGCTCGCCGAATTGGGCCTCGATCCCGCCTCGGCCGACCGTTATCCGCATGAATTCTCCGGCGGGCAGCGCCAGCGCATCGCGCTCGCCCGCGCCATGGTGCTGAAGCCGCGTTTGATCGTGCTCGACGAGCCGACCTCGGCGCTCGACATGTCGGTGCAGACGCAAATCGTGGAACTGCTCCGCGAGCTTCAGCAGCGCCACGGCATCGCCTATCTGTTCATCAGCCACGATCTGCGCGTGGTGCGCGCGCTCGCCCATGAGGTGCTGGTGCTGAAGGACGGCAAGGACGTCGAGCGCGGCCCCGCGAAGCAGATTTTCGAGGCGCCGCAACAGCCCTATACCAAGGCGCTGATGGCCGCCGCCTTCGACATCGAAACCGTCGAGGCCGGGGCGAATCCCTAAGCCGTCACGCCTCAAGCTTCCAGCGCTTCATCACCTTGCGGGTGGCGGCGTAATCCGGGTGGTCGACGGTCCAGCCGTGGCGCAGATAGGCCCGTGCCGTGAGCCGGTTGCCGTAAAAGCCCAGGAACAGATCGATCAGGATAAACACCGCGGCCAGGATCATGCCGGCCAGATTCTTGGCATTGTCGCCGAGGAAGCGGTCGAGCAGGAACCAGACCAGCAGCAGCGCGAGCATCGCCGCGCCCCATTGATGCAGCTTGCGCAGGAACAGCGGTATCCCCAAAAGCGGCGACAGCACGAACAGATCCCAGGCGAAACCCACCCGAATCCATTTGAGCTTGCCGCCGCCGGACGGCTTCAAGCCGATGCGCGCCGCCGCCGCTTCGCTCGGGCCTCGCGGCGCCCGCTTCTTGCGCCCCAATTTCATCGCGTGGGCCTCATCGCCAGGCCCCGACTCGGACCGACTCGGCCCCGGATGCCGCCTCCAATCGCAAAACCATGCCCGGTAAGACCCCTCTCCCTAAAACCCCTCGACGCCGGATGACCAGCGAGTCGCGTCCCCGATTCGCGCCCGCCGCCCCGCAGGCCGGGGTTGCGCGCCGCCCCCGCGCCCGCCACCATGGGGCGGAGCCGGTGGGAGACGAGAATAGCCGATGGCGGACTTCACCATCTATATCGCCAACAAGAACTACTCCTCCTGGTCGCTGCGCGCCTGGTTGATGCTGAAACGCGCGGGCGTGAGCTTCCACGAGGTGATGATTCCGCTGCGCCAGCCCGACACCCGCACCGAGATCATGCGCCATTCGCCCTCGGGCCGGGTCCCGGCCTTGAAGCACGGCAAGATCGTGATCTGGGAATCGCTCGCCATCGGCGAATATCTGAACGAGCGGTATCCGGCGAAGAAACTGTGGCCGAGTTCGAACCATGCCCGCGCCGCGGCGCGGGCGGTGAGCGCCGAAATGCATGCCGGGTTTATGGATCTGCGCCGGCATCTGCCGATGAACATGCGCGGCTCCTTTCCCAAGCGCGGCCTGACGCCCGAGGCCCAGGCCGATGTCAACCGCATCGCCTCGCTGTGGCGCGACTGCCGCAAGCGCTTCCGCGCCAAGGGCGGTTTCCTGTTCGGCCAATTCTCGATCGCCGACGCCATGTACGCGCCGGTGGTGAGCCGCTTGCGCACCTACGCGGTCGAGCTGGACGACGAGGCCGCCGCCTATTGCGAAGCGGTCGAGAAATGGCCGGCCTATCAGGAATGGCTGGCCGCGGCCAAGAACGAGCCGATGATCATCGAGGAATACGAATTCTAGCGCTTGGGTTGGTGGTATCTCGTGTTGAGTGCTGGACAGGCGTCGTGCGCCCTTCGACAAGCTCAGGGTGAGGCGTTTTTCTTAATGCCATCGACAATGTTTCCTCATCCTGAGCCTGTCGTCCCTCGACAAGCTCGGGATGAGGGGATGAAGGTCGCAAGGCCGCCCATGCAGCGTCAAACCGAGACGCCACGCCAGCGTTTGCGTTCTAGCGCTTCAGCGCCTGGATGCCCGGCAGATCGCGGCCTTCGAGCCATTCGAGAAAGGCCCCGCCCGCGGCCGAGACATAGCTGAGCTTGCCGGTAACGCCCGCCGCCGCCAGCGCCGCCACCGTGTCGCCGCCGCCGGCGACGCTCAGCAGCCGCCTTGCTTGAGTGAGCTCGGCGACGAGATTGGCGATGACGGAGGTGCCCTGGTCGAAGGGCTTGATCTCGAAGGCGCCGAGCGGCCCGTTCCACACCAGCGTGCGGCAGGACGCCAGCTTTTCGGCGATGAGCGCCGCCGTCCGCGGGCCGATGTCGAGGATCATGGAATCCTCCGGCACCTGGCCGATGGACACGGTTTGGACCGCGACGCCCGGTTTCAATGCCGACGCCACCACCGCGTCGACCGGCAGGACCAGCTCGCAGCCGGCCTTCTCCGCCTCGCCGCGCAACCGCCGCGCCCCGTCGAGCAGGTCGCGCTCGACCAGCGATTTTCCGACGCCGCGCCCTTCGGCCAGCAGCAGGGTATTGGCCATGGCGCCGCCGATGATCAGGACCTGCACCTTGGCGGCGAGGAAATGCAGCATGGCGAGCTTGGTCGAGACCTTGGCGCCGCCGACGATGGCCGCCACCGGATGTTGCGGATGTTCGAGCGCGGCGGAGAGCGCCTTCAACTCCGCCTCCATCAGCCGCCCGGCATAGGCCGGCAGCAGATGCGCCACCGCCTCGACCGAGGCATGGGCGCGGTGGGCGCAGGAGAAGGCGTCGTCGACATAGATGTCGGCGAGCGCGGCGAGCGCCTTGGCGAAGACCGGATCGTTCGATTCCTCTTCCTTGTGGAAGCGGAGGTTTTCCAAGAGCGCGATCTCGCCCGGCTTCAGCCCGTCGACCGCCGCCTTGGCCCGGGGCCCGATGCAATCCTCGGCGAAGACGACGTGGCGCCGTTGCAGCGCCTCGGACAGCGGCTGGGCGATCGGTTTCAGCGACAGCGCCGGATCGGGCTTGCCCTTGGGCCGGCCGAAATGCGAGATGACCACCACCATCGCGCCCTTCTCGGCCAGTTCGCGGATGGTGGGGGCGAGCCGGGCGATTCGCGTTTGGTCGGCGACGCGGCCGTCCTTCACCGGCACGTTGAGATCGGCGCGGACGAGGACCCGCTTGCCCTTGGCATCGAGGTCGTCGAGGGTCAGGAAGCGGGGCATCGGGATATGCTGCTGGGGGCTTTCGGGATGGGCCGGGAAAGGGCGGGGTGAAGATGGTTTTGCCGGCCCGAATGGTCAAGCGCTAATGCAGCCTTCCGGTCATCGGGCGGAGTCGGCGCCTTCGCCCTGGGTCGAGCGGTTTATCGGCTTGATCCGGCCAGGCGGGCTTGTGCTCGACCTGGCGGCGGGGGCGGGGCGGCACACCGCCCTGCTGCTGGCCCGGGGGCTGAATGTGGTCGCGGTGGACCGCGACGCCGATGCGCTCCGGTCCGCTTTCGGAGCCAATCCGGCCTGCCGCGTGGTCGAGCTCGATCTCGAGGACGGCGGGCCCTGGCGCCTGGGGCTTGGCTATGACGGCATCGTGGCGGCGAATTACCTCCACCGCCCCTTATTGCCCATGCTGGCCGCTTCGCTGGCGCCCGGCGGCGTGCTGATCTACGAGACCTTTATGCGCGGCCAGGAACGGTTCGGGAAGCCGAGCAACCCGGATTTCCTGCTTGAGCCTAACGAATTGCGCCTGGCCTATGCCGGGACGCTCGAGCTGATCGCCTTCGAGGAGGGCGTGTTCCAAGAGCCGCGCCCGGCCACCTTGCAGCGCATCGCGGCGCGAAAGGGTCTATAATGCGGCTTGGCCCGGTTATGGAGGTGACGATGGCGGTGAAATGCAATGTCGGCTGGCACGACCGCGTGACCCGGATCGTCATCGGCCTGGCGATCGTCGCCGCGATTTTCCTCTGGCAGGTGGATCCGCGCTGGCTCGCCGTGATCGCCTTGTTCCCGATCCTGACCGCGATCGGCGGCTGGTGCCCGATCTACGAAGTGCTGGGCATGACCACCGACACCACGGAGAAACGCGAGGACTAGCCGCGCGGCGGCCGATGTCCGGCCGAAGCTTGATCTAGGTCAATGCGCGATCGCCGTCCGAGGTCATGCTGAAATTCCGCCGATGAAACCGGGACGCCGGAAGTGGAGCGAAGAGGGAACATGGGAAAATCATCGACTTGGCCGCGCCGGGAATTGCTGCGCGCCGCTTGCCTGGCGGGATTGCTTCTGATTCTCGGCGCCGCATCCGCGCAAGCGCAAACCGGCGTCCAGGGCAAGTGGAGCTTCGCCTGGCAAGGCGCCAGCGACAACTACTCGGGCATCCTGGACGTGACGGCCCCGGTCAATAACGTCACCTTCAGCGGACGCCTGACCATACGCCCGGCCAAGGGTGGAACCGTCCTCGAGGACGTTCTCCTCACCGTGGCCGGCAATCAGGTGCGCATCGAGTGTTCCAATCCCACCAGCGCCGACCGGAATGTTTCCGATTGGTCGCCGGACCGGTTTTACGTGACGCTGAACGGAAACCGGATGGAGGGATATTCCCTCGACGCGGTGGGCCACCGGGGCGCCAGCATCGTTTTCACGCGCCCGTAACGCAGCGCGCCGTAGCCCCAAGCATCCGGCGGCAAAGCCGCCATTCAAACCGGCCCGCACTATCCGCTATAAATATTGGCGGGAGATAGGCCGCGGCTCGGTTGCCGCCGCGGTGCCGGGTAAAGGGAAATTCATGTATATCCCGATCAAGCCGCTGGTCCTGGCCGCCGTGGCGCTGTTCGCCGCCGCGCCCCTGGGCTGGGGACAGGAATCCGGATCGAATTCCGCGCGGCCGCGCGACATATCCGGCCAATGGGTCCTGGAACTCGGTCCCGGCTGCGCCGGGCCGATCGAGGTGAGCGCGCCCCAGGCTTCGGACGGCGCGCATTGGACCGCCGTTCTGACCGCTTCCTGTGGTAATCTGTCGAGAAAGGGACACTATACGGTCTGGGCGGATGCCGGCGGGACATACCATTTCAGCGGGACCGTCGCCTTCGGCGATGGGAGCGAGGTCAACAGTTACTTCGACATGTATTGGGCGCAGGACGGCAAGGCGCTGGTTGGAGCGGGCGGAAACGGCCGCGGCCATGTCATGCACAAATAATCGATGGAGACGGCGATGAAGAATTTTTCCTGGTTTGCCGGCGCGGCTGCCGCGGCGGCGCTGCTCTTGGCCGCGGCGCAGAACGCGCCGGCGCAGAGCATGAACGGCGGCAGCCCGACCATGGGCGGCGGCGGCGTCAACACCGTCGGCATTCAGGGCAACAGCTCGGTCGGGGCCACCGGCCTCGGCGCCACCGGCAACAGCTCCCAGTCGAGCGGCCAGGTCGGCGCCAGCCAGTACCAGTACAACAACAGCGGGCCGGGATTCAGCTCGGGCGATTACGGCAGCGCCGGGTTGAGCGGCTCGACCGGCACGGCCGGTTACGGCGGCGGCGGCGTGGCCGGAAGCCTGCACTGAGCGGCTTCGCGCCGTGGCGGATTTCAAACCGCCCTAGTCGATGTTCTTGGCGTCCTTGTACATGATGTGGTGGCGTTTATTCTCGATCCAGTCCTCGATCTGGGCGTCGGTCATGAAATGCGCCGGATCGAACCGGTTCCAATTGACGATGTCGCCGAGCTCCTTCTTCCAGCGTTTATAGGGCGGCTTCGCCGGCGGGCCGAAACACATGATGTCCAGCACCGAGAGTTCCTCGGGTATGCCGAGCAGCGGCTTCATGGCGGCCTGCGCCTTTTCCTGGCCGATGGCGGTGACCCACCAGACGTTGTAACCAAGCGCGGCGGCGGCGAGATGCGCCGACATGGTCGCGGCGGCGACGCTTTGCAGCAGAATGCGTTCGGCGTTTTCCTTGTACATCCGATTGAGGTCGGATTTGTCGTCCTTCAGGACGGGGAAAGCCTTGACCCAGCGGAAATCGCTGACGATGACGATGAACCCGGGCGCCGTGCCGAGGCCGCGATAATCCGGAGTCGGAAATTTCATCTTGAGCTTGGCCCGGAAGCGTTGCTCCGCGACGAAATATTCCATGATCTTCTGCTTCAGACCTTGGTCCGTGATGACGATGAAGTGCCAAGGCTGGGCATTGGCGCCCGAAGGCGCGTGACGCGCCGCCTCCAGGATCATTTCATAATGCTCGCGCGGCACCGCGAAGGTTGGATCGAACGCGCGGGTGGTGATGCGGCTGTGCACCACGTCCATCAGGGCGTCGTAGCGCCCGCGCCCGCCGACCGGGGATATGACCGATGCTTGCCGTTCCGCCGCCATCCGTTCCCTCTCTTTCGGAGATGCCTCGAGGCCGATTCAGGGCCGCGGAAACGATAGCAGATGGCGGGGTTCCTCGGAAGCACGCGGCGCGTCCGGCGTTTCATTCAATTCCCGGGTTCCCGGTCGCGCGATAAGCCTAATCGCCCCAAACCAGAAACAGTCCGATATCGCCCGGCATGCCGCCGGGGAAATCGAGCACCCGGGCGATCAGATGAAAGCCGCGCGGCTTCAGGTCGCGTTCCCAGCGCAGGAAAATCTCGGCCGCCTCGCCGCGCAGGGTTTCGGGCCAACTCGGCAGCGGCGCGTTGATTTCGCGGCCGCCGTCGCTGGTCAGGCCGGCCGGGAAGCGCAGCAGCAAAAATTCCTTGGCGCCGTGCTCCGCCGCCTCGCGGGCGCCCTGCAACAGCCTTTGCCAGGAATCGTCGTCGATATGCACGCTCACCAGCTCCTGGACGCGCGCGCGCCGGCGTTCGGCGGCTTCGCGGCCGGCGGCGCTTTCGCGCGCCGCCGCTTGCTGCTTGAAGTCGCCGACCAGCCCGCGGAAATCGGCCACGGTGAAGCCCGATTCGGCCGGCGCGACGTGCCCCGCGCCCGGCGCGAGCGCGGCCGGCTGGCCGCGGGGTGACTGGAAATGCCGGTCGATGCCGGCGATCACGCCGGTCAACAATCCATAGATGGCGGCCCCCGCCTTCTCGGGCGACGGCTTCGCTTCGCCCATCTCCGCCACCAGCGGCAGCAGATTCGCGCGGCTGACGATCCCCACGATCCGCCCCTCATGCACCACCGGCACGCGTTTAATGCCGTATTGAATGAGCAGGCGGGCGATCGCGCCAGCATCGGTGTCGTCGCCGACGGCGATGACCGGGCTCGACATGATGTCGCGCGCGCGGCGGACCGGCGC
>Ga0187863_10003588_pt1 | contig 11392 bp, 10 predicted proteins | sample June2016WEW_11_1_FD_132975 | JGI IMG/M metagenome (GOLD analysis project Ga0187863, IMG submission 132975) | Peatland microbial communities from SPRUCE experiment site at the Marcell Experimental Forest, Minnesota, USA - June2016WEW_11_10 | ecosystem: Environmental > Terrestrial > Soil >...
AGATCGGCGGAGATCACATTCGCGATCTTTGGATACCCACCAGTAGTTTGTTGCTCTACAAAAAGTATGATGGGCAAGCCTCCAGGCGTCACCTGAACGGCGCCCAGCGAGACTCCTTCAGTGATCATCTCTCCCGGGGAGTTCTGCGTCACAGCTTTGCCTTCTAGACGAAGACCCATGCGATTGGATTGCTCACCGACGCGATAGGTCTCGCGGTAGAACTCGCTCAGCGATGACTCAGAAAACCAATTCGATTGTGGGCCCGGGGTGACGCGCAAAATGCGGCGAGGCGATAAATTATTTCGCGCTTGCGGAGCGATGGTTCGTTTGCGAAAAGATCCAGTTGCGGACGCGATGTGCAGGACATCTCCCTTCCGCAGTGGCCGGCCTTCGAAGCCGCCAAGCCCGCTCAAGATGTGCGTCGATGAGCTGCCTAGAAAAGGCTTCACGGCAATTCCCCCTCCAACACATAAATAACATCGCGCTCCCGAACGGGCCGGGCCTACGCGAAGCGTTTGGCCCGGCCGAACGCCAACTGACGTCCACAGATCGACGACCGTACCATCGAGAGTCGCGACGAAATCCGAACCGGTCAGTGCCAGAATGGCGCCCTCCGGGAACAGGAATGTTCCGCCGAGAAGCGTCATCTCCAGTCCCGCTGCACTCTCAGGATTCGCGACCAGGCGATTTCCAAGGCGCAGTGAAATCGGATCCGCGGCTCCCGACGGTGAGACGCCTAGGGGACCGAAGCCATCTCGCCCCAAATCCTGCACCGTGGTAAGCAGTCCCGGCTCTTGAACTTGAATGAAGCTCATGAATTCTCCAGCGCCGCGAATCGCGCTGTGGAAATCGGCGTAAATCGCACGTGATCTCCGATAGACAGAAAACTCATGTTCTTTCGATCTGGACGAAACATCGCGATGGGAGTGCGTCCGATCAGTCTCCAGCCACCAGGCGTGGCAAACGGGTACACACCGGTCTGGTTACCTGCAATCCCAACGCTGCCAGGCGGCACGTTCCGACGGGGAGTAGTCAGGCGCGAGGTTGCCAGCGCTTCGGGCAATTCGCCGAGATATGCGAAGCCTGGGACAAATCCAAGAAAGTACACGGTGTACGTGATCGAAGAATGCAATTCGATGGCCTCGGCGGGCTTGATTCCTCGCATCGCAGCTAGCTCGTCGAGATCAGGACCAAATTGACCGCCGTAGGACACTGGAATTTCCATCTGCCGCGGCTCCAGCAGACGCACGTCCCCAAGTCGATCGAGATAGCGACGCAGAATTACTTCCAGTTCGTCGTGGCTCAATTTCAACACATCGAAGCTGAGGAGTAGCGAGCAATACGCGGGATGAAGATTTCGAACGCCCGGTATGGGTTCCAATTCGAGCAAGCGGAGCAGTTTACTGACACGCTGGTGGGCGTCGAGTGTGATCTGTCGACCGAGGTAAACCAAAAGCGATCGATCGCTCGCAGGTTGGAAATGCGCGCCGTCGGTCCGTGGTGTCAGCATTAGAATGAGTGGCGGAAGAGTGCAGTCCGCCGCGAAATCTTCTCAGTCATTCTCCGACAAATCCCCAGCTAACAGGAAAAAATACGGGAAATAGTTGGGGGCGCTCGGTGAATTCAGGACAGGGGTCGAAGCGCCGGACTTGCTGATTAGTCGTGCAGGACAACGCTCAGAAGCGAAGTGTCGATGTGAAGCCCGCCGTTGTACTTGATGAAGCCCAGTTTTCTGAATTTGTTCATAAAGAAATTCACGCGCGAGCGGGTGGTGCCAACCATTTCCGCCAGCATCTCTTGCGATATTTTGGGGAGCACCTTTTGGGGTTTGTCTTCCTTGCCATAGCGGGCAAGCAGCAACAAGGTGCGAGCCAGCCGCTTCTCGCTGGAGTTAAAAAGCTGATCGACCAAATCTTCTTCCACGCGGATGTTCCTGGAAAGCATGTACGCGATGAAACGGTCGGAGAACGCATGTTCCGCGTGGAGAACGCGGATCATTTCCTTCTTTTCAATCACGAGCGTCGTAGTCGGCGCAATTGCCGTGGCCGATCCTATCCGAATCGGCTGGCCGGCGAGGCATCCCTCGCCAAAAAAATCGCCCGGTCCCAAAACCGCGACAACGGCCTCTTTTCCGGTTTCATTGACTACCGAAAGTCGAACCGCACCTTTCTGAATATATAGAACATTCCTGGCGGGATCGCCCTGCGAGAAGATCGCTTCTCTCTTCTTGAATTCCGTAACTTTCCGAGCTATACCGGCCGAATCAAGAAAATCCTGAGCGTTGAACGCATCCTTACCATTGGCAAGCTTGCTGCCGGATTTCAGTCGATTTGAAGCTGTGGCCACGGCTGCAACCCCTTCCTACATAGTATGGTAGCACTCGACCGCAAATTCGCAAGCAAGATGCGAATGTGTGCACAAGTGAACAGACACCCGCCACGGCGCCTTCTAAGATATTGCCTGTGGGTAAAGCGATAGGAGCAAGGTAAAAACCAGGTCTTAAAGCTTCCGCCCAACGATACTGAAGATCGCAGGTTCCTTCCCACTTCAGCCGGCACAAGCAGTTCTTGCCAACAGAGAAATTGATGCAACACCTTGGGACCGGTCGGAGTATCTGCCTGCGAACAGAAGGAGATAGCTAAATGCCGTTACTTCAGCTTGTAATGGTCCTGATCGTGGTAGGCGTCCTGCTTTGGCTGGTCAATCGGTTTATACCGATGCAGGGAACGATCAAGTCCATCTTGAATGCAGTGGTAGTCATCGCTGTAGTTTTGTGGCTACTGAACGTTTTCGGACTATTCCACGCTTTCTCCCGAATCCACGTTGGGGCCTAAGCAAGCCTTGATAAACGACACGGAGATAAGGTGTGCGTCATCGTACGCAAATAACAAACCGCGCTAGGCGAAAAACGCCCAGCGAATGAATTCTCGTTAATGGAGGCAACACTCATGAAAGTACTCGGAGTTATCAGCACTACAGCCGTGTTCTTGCTTCTCGGAGCCACGGTTCCTGCTTTCGCGCAGGAAGAGCACCACGAAGAAGCGGCCAAGCCTGCGACACACGAGGAAGCCGCCAAGCCAGCTAAGCAAGAGGAGGCCAAGCCTGCCAAGCAGGAAGAAGCCAAGCCTGCCAAGCAGGAGGAGGCCAAGCCTGCGAAGCAGGAAGAAGCCAAGCCTGCAAAACAGGAAGAGGCTAAGAGCGAAAAGCCAGTGAAGCAGGCCAAGCCAGCAAAGGAAGAGGAAGCCAAGGCTAAGCCAGCAAAGCAACAGGAAGAAGCCAAGGCCAAGCCAGCGAAGCAAGAGGAAGAAGCAAAGGCTAAGCCGGCGAAACAAGAGAAACAGGCGAAGCCAGCAGAACAAGAGAAGCAGGCTAAGACTGAAAATCAGGAAGGGCGCGGCAAGGAAGCAACCGGGCAAGAACACGGTCAGCCTCAGCGCAGTGCAGCCGCGCAGCAGAAGCAACGCTCAGAGCCGGCACTTCGGCTCAGCGCCAGAAGCAGCGCTCGCATACCTGACGATCGGTTCCGTGCCAATTTTGGTTCGGAGCACACCTTCGTAATCAACCAACCAGTGATGGTCGGCGGTTTTTCGCGATTCCAATACGGCGGTTTTTGGTTTGGATTCGAGAATCCGTGGCCGGAGGGTTGGTACTACACGGATAACGTTTACGTTGATTTCATCGACGGCGGCTATTACCTGTGCAACCCGTATTATCCCGGCGCTCGCGTTGGCATCAGCGTCGTGATCTAACCGGTTTTTCGGCCCAGAGCTTCAGGGCGACGGACGAGCAGCCGGGTCGAGTCGCCCTGGCAGTGCTGGTAGAACGTCAGAGCTTCCTTCGTTACTTCGGCGAGGAGAGAAACAGGAGGAACAATGCTCGGGACTATATTGATCGTGATCTTGGTGCTGGCGCTTCTCGGTGCGTTGCCCAGGTGGTCGCATAGCCGGGACTGGGGTTATGCCCCGACTGGCGGAGTCGGGCTGATCCTGGTCATCGTCGTCGTTCTTCTGCTTCTCGGCCGCATCTAGAAGCGCTCAGGCGCCAGCGTCCGCGGAGTCCACGTGACGGAGAGTGCTCGGAATCAGACGAGGCCCGAGACCTGAAACGGACCTTTTTACTTTCAACCTTTGCCTTTCTTCGCAGTCTGAGGTGAAAAATGGATGAGTCCAAGCGACAGGCCGTTCAGTTCCTGGAAAAGGAAATCAAGACGTATGTAGCGCTCGCATTATTTTTGTCAAAAGAAGGCATCAAAGAACGCGTGCACGTGGGGAACAAGGAAATTGTTTTAAGCCCCACGTACTACAAAGAAAGAATGAGGGAAGCCAGGAAGCTCGTAAACGAACTCAGAAAACCGAGTTAGCGTGGCGCTGACTCGTGCTCTTGGCTGGATTTGAACGGCCAGGTGCCCTTCCATTTCGCCCAAACGAAAAAAACCAGCACGCCGGCCAGTAACGTCAATAAACCAATCTTGATGTAGAGCCAACCCGAAGTCAAAAAAACGTACCCCCATCCGAAAAAAGCGATGATCATCGGGATGGGATAAAACCACATCTTGTACGGCCGCGCGCTATCAGGCAACTTTCTGCGCAAAAGTGGGATGGCAAAAAGCTGCCCCAGAAACTGCACCAGAATTCTGGTAGTAATCAATGCACTCACGATCTGATCAAGCTTGAGGAACGCGGCTGCAATCGATACACCGCCCAAAACCAACAAGGAAACTCGAGGGTAATTTTTCGTAGGATGCAATTGCGCGAACGGGCGGAAGAAATAGCCGTCGATCGCAGCCGCATAAGGGATTCGCGAATAACCCAGAAGAAGGGCGAACACCGATCCGAACGCCGACCAGAGGATCAAGATTGTTATCGCGATCGCAGCCCCTCTGCCATAAAGACGTTCCATGAAATCAGAAACGATGAAGTTCGAATGAATTCCTTCCCGCCACGGCACGACCCCGATTATGGCGAGATGCAACGCTAAATATCCTACGCAGCAAATCGCGAGCGAATACAGAATGGAGCGGGGCACTACGTAAGAGGGATTCCTCACCTCATCCCCGATGTAACATACATCGTAATATCCGAGATAGTTGTAGACGGCGATCAGAGTGGCACTGCCGAGACCGAGCACGAACCCACGATTAAAAGCGAATGCTCCTGATGGAAAATCGAGCGCCCTATGAACATTGAAGTGCGGAAGGCCGGTGACAATGACAGCTAACATCGCAAGCACCGTGCCAACCCAAAGGGTCACGGTAATTTTGCTCAAGAACTTGATCTGCCGGCACAAGAGGAACAAAACTACGAGGCCTGCCGCAACCGCAATGTATTGCTGGCCTCGAGCGCTCAATCCCGGCCAAAGATAAGAAGAATAGTTTCCGAATCCAATCATGCCGGATGCGATTTCCAAGGGGCCGCTTAGAACGAATTGCCAGATGAAGAGAAACGCCATGAGACGGCCCCAACTTTGGTGACCGTAGGCCTCGCGAAGAAAATGATAGCTGCCGCCGGAGCCTGGCAGCGCGGCCCCCAATTCGCTCCAGATCAGACCGTCGGAAAGCACGATCAGCGCGCCCGTCAGCCAGCCCAGCATGGATTGTGGACCGCCCATGGAAGCCATCAATAACGGGATTGTAATGAAGGGGCCAACACCAATCATGTTGATCATGTTTAGGGCAGTGGCTTGAAGCAAACCGAAGCCGCGCGTCAAGTGAGGCCGCGTTTCAGTTTTCATTGCGGTAGTCCGGCGGGATCGTCCGAGTCATGGTCCCGTGTCAGAGGAGAATGGGTTTGATGCCGGTGAGTTCACAAAAATCTCGCAACGCGGGGTAGAGATCCGCACCGTAGCCCAGGCAGGCATATTCATTGGTCCAGCTCTGAATCAGAGCGTCGATATCGCAATGAGCGGTGACGAACCCGTGGGGCCAGAAAGGAATTCCGCACTCGTTCAGGCGGCGCTCAACCTGATCGGCCGGCGGCTCAAAGATGGTGCAGCGCGTGATGGCCATTTGAAACATTCCATTCAATCGGCCCAGGCGCGCCAGAACGCCTTCGCCGACTTTGCAAATCAGCTTTACGGAAACGCCGCCTGCTTTTCCTTCTGTGGGGATTCCGTGCGTCGCGAAACCTGCCGGACCTAACTTGCCCGCAAGGGAGGGAGGACATGCGCCATCTCCAATTATTTTGATTTCCTTCGTGCGTTTGTCGATGTGCTGCAGGTCTCCGTAATAGACGCGCTCCTCGCTTAATTTCGTGAGAAGAAACACCGTGAGCGCGGTATTCAGATCGCCGAGCGTTGAGGCGCCGTAGCCGTCTTCGAGCATCATGCTTTGCGCAAAACACGTGGCAGCGTAATCATCACCCAGCCCCGGAAATGATTGAATGGTGTAAAAATCGAATTTTTCTGCCTCGACTAGTTCTTTGAGCGCAAGATACAGTCGCATTGATCTTTCGTTAACGACCGTTTTCTCCGGTGCTGTGCCGAACAGCTTCTTCAGGCGTGGTTCTAGCTTCGAGATTTTCTGAGGCGAGATGTGCTCGGCCGCTTTGATGAGCTGCGTTGTATCTCGCGAATCGATGTCCAAGCCGAACATTCGCATCCATTGCGATGGGTCGGCAGCTCCGCAGGTCTGACCCATGCCGCGCCCGCCAAATACTCCGACGGTTCCCATGTTGAGAATATTTTTCAGATGAGCCGCGCGCACGTAGCTGACAATGCTTTCGACCGCCTCTCGGTCATCGGCGCTGCCGTACACAAATTTATGCTGCAAGCCGATTTCGAGCAATCCTCCGTGCATCACCAGACCGCCAACGGGCCGCCAACCCTGCGAGCCGTCATGCGTCCACAGCAAAACGGCTTTGCCCGTCGCGGCAAAATCACGGATGGCGGCGACAAGATGTGCTGCCCAAACCCAAGTTCCGGAAAACAAGATCACAGCGTCCACCGCATCATTCGACTTCATCTTTTTTAGAGCGGTCTCGGCTTCTTTTTTGCTTGCCACTACCACATCATGATCGACAATCTGTAACCCCGCGGCGCTTAACGCTTTTTTAGAACGCCGAATGACTGCATCGTCGATAAACGGCGTTCCCATCGGATCTTTCAATCCATCTTTGTGAACTCCGTAAACGATAAATCCGACGGTTGGCTGGATCACTATTTCTCCTCTTCCAATTGGGCGCGAGAATTAACATCGCGTAACATTTTTAAAGCGGCACATAAGCGCCGATATTGTTTCAACTGGGACGCGTACGAAGCCGCGAGCTGCTCGTCCGGCTCGACGACTTCCTTTTCGCGGATGACCTGATCCACGGCCTCCACAACTCTCGTATAGGCTCCGGCCCCTACGCCAGCCAGTATCGCTGCACCCAGGCAAACAGCTTCATCGCATTGCATCACGTGCAAGCGGCACCCTGTCAGGGCGGCCCGCAGCTTCAGTCCCAGCGGTGAACGCGTTCCACCACCAATAACATAAAGATCCTTGAATTCGCCACTCGCGTTCGCCAGCAGCTCGGCCACCTGCGCGAGCTCGCAGGCGATTCCTTCGAGGATTCCCTGGTAGATTTGGCTTCGGTTCGATTCTGAAGAAAGCCCCAAAATGGTCGCGCGAGCGCGCGGATCAAAATCAGGATTACATGTCCCGAACAGGTGCGGTGTAATACACAGGCCGGTTGGAAGGGCTGTGCATTCTCTTTCCAGCAAAGAATACTCATCGGATTCGTTCGCTTCAAGCTTTGAGTGTTTCGACTGTATGCCCCGGCCATAAATCAGATCGCGGAACCACTGAACCATGATCCCGGACGGAAAATATGCAAGGGTGAGAAACTTTCTCGGAACTACATGGCTGTAAGAGTTCAGGCGAGCGGAAAACGCTGCCTCACCCAGCCTCGGCTCATCCGACGCTGCAACAAGACATTCATAGGTTCCCATCGAATCCGACACGCGGCCGGACTCGATCACGCCGACACCCAAAGCTCCGCACGCCTGGTCGTGGCCGCCAACGACGACAGGCGTGCCCACACCTACCCCAAGGGCGTTCGCGGCTCCGGAGCTAAGCGTTCCGGCCATTGCTCCGGCTGGAGCGGCAAGCGGAAGCTGATCGCCGGTCAAGCCGACGGCATTCAAAATTTCTTCGGACCAGCAGTCGCCAATCACGTCAAAGGCGAGGAATCGCGACGCCAGCGAATATCCGATGTATGGCGGAAGTCCAAGTTTGACGTGAACAAAATCCGTTACGCCGAGGAATCGAATCGCTTTGGAATAAATTTCGGGCCGGTGCCGGCGTAGCCACAGAATCTTGGGTATCGGGTACATCGGGTGAACAACCAGCCCCGTTATTTCGAAAATGCGGCGCGCTCCGATGGCGTTCTCACACCAGTTCGCTTCGCGGGTCGCTCGGTTATCGATATTCAGTATTGCGGGGCCGATTGCCTCGCCCCGAGCGTTCACCGGAATAAAAGTTTCTCCGTGCGAACTGAGGCACAACGCCTGCACTGGGTCATGGATTAAATCGCGTGTTACGTCGCGAGACGTCTCACAAACGGCATTCCAGAATTTCTCCGGATCCATTTCCGCAAAGGTCGGCTGCGGAAAATCAGGAAAGTAAGGACAGACGCTCTTCGCAACTACTGCGCCGGACACGGCAAAGACGACTGCTTTGCATTGGCTTGACCCGATGTCGATGGCTAGGAGGCTCATTCAGCGCGCCAGCCTACTCTTTTGCGGCTTCGAGTAGCAAATGTTCCCGAAATTGCGTCGTGAGTTTGGGATTGTCGCTGTCGACCGTTCCCAGCTCGCGGCCGTTTTCATAGTCGGTTACGCGATATTTGCCGGGCGAAAGTCCGCGCAATTCGATGGTTCCGTGCCACTTGGATGCCGCAGCCGGCGAGAAGAACGCGTAATACATTTTGCCGTCCTTCTCCACGGCATAAGCTTCCGGCACATCGTACCCGTAAGTGTACAGGTCCCGAAAATCGCCGCGCGACAGCATTTTCTGATTGTAAATCGCGATCCATTTCTTCCAGAGAGCTTCCTTTTCGGTGGTGAGATAGACATTCTTGAGTTTCGGTCCGTAATCCGGCCACGTGAATTTGGTGCCCAGCACACCGCCCACCCCCACGGTGGATGCAAAATCGCGTCCGATATCCTGTTCGTTATTTGAGTTAACTCCGGAGATCTTAGTGAGTTCAACGTGATCACCGTAAACCGCGGCGTAAGGTCCCAGAAGAGCTTTGTACATTTTGATTCGCTGCCTCACTTGCCCGGAACCTACGGGATCACCCGTCACGGCTTGATCGATGAAAGGAAGCCAGGCCATGTTAGGTGGAGTTCCGCAAGGGCAACTCTGCGTGACGCTCTCGGGTTTCAAGGCGCGTGTCGTCTGAAAAATGATCTTATAAATCTCGCCCATTGCTTGCGTAGAGTCGTAAGGAGATTTGTGATGGTGCTTGGGGTTGTAACAGGGCGGCACGGTAAACGCAAAATCCAACTTGTGGCCGTCGAATCCCCAGTCGCTTATGAAACGTTTGGTTAGTTCACGATAATATTCCTGAACTTCCGGAACTGCCGGGCACAAACCTGCAAGGCCCGTCGTCATGCGGGCGTGTTTGCCGTCCTTGTCCAGCATCAGCCAGTCGGGATGCTCTTTTACAACATCCGCAAGTTTGTAAGTGTGGTTGTCCAGCATGTCGATTCCCTGTCCGTCTTCGACGACAATGGGAATCCACCACAGCGTGATTCGAAGCCCCGCCGAGTGAAAGGCATCAACAATTTTCTTGATGCCATCGACGCCCAGGCCAGCGCGAGGCAGCCAATCCCCTCTGATGTCGAACCAGCCGGCATCGAGCGTTGTCCACTTCAATCCCAATTCCTGCAGTTTTGGGATGGTGCCGATCATTTGCGCGGGCGTGAATTTCAGCTCGTAACCCCATCCACACCAATTCGCTTCGTAATCCGCGGAATTTGGTTTTGGGATTTTCCAGCCTTGTGCGCCCAGCGCATCGGAGTACATTCGCAGCGGCTCGTAAAAATCTCCGTGAAATACTGAAAGGAAACTGACGGGCGTAGAATAAACTTCACCGGGCTCGAGCGTTTGTTCGGGCTTCAACTCTATCGAGGCATCGACTCGTCCGCCGGCGTCAACGTGAACGGGAATTGCCAGTGTGAGCGGCAGAGTTTCGAGGTGGCCGATCGCTTCTCCCATCTCGGCAGTCCAAAAGGCCACAACCGGGATGCCGCCTCCCGTGCCGGGATCTCCTTTCATGACCTGCTCCATGGGATTCGCTCGAGAGAAACCCTTGGAAATCAAAACCACGTTATCTTTTCCCCATTTCTCGCTCGATCCGTGGAATGACCACATCGCGAAGGGACGAACTGCAGAATCAATCAAAGATGTGTTCAGTTCGTGCCGCTGCGTGATTACTGTCTCGAGCGCTGCAGGAGTCTTGCCGATATTTTTGTACGAGGCCGTAGTCAACGCCAGTGACGGGAAGTTGTCGTAAAACTCCACCGAAACCGTCTTCTCGATTTCTGGCCTGGATCTACTAATGCCCTTGAGGTCGATCCGCTTACCCAATGGGCCGAGGCGACGGGAAGCCTCGGAAATTTTTGGGTGAGCAATATCGATTTCGAAATCGCGGAGCTCTTTGCCATCGATCACAACGTAATCGGGATCACTGGCCTCTTTGCCCTGCGGATCGTCTATCGTCAACTCGCCGCCATTCACGTTCAGGTAGCCGCGAAGATAGCCCGAGGGAAGAAGTTGAAATTCCGCGGTCGGCGTTTTGATCGAAATGCCATCCGATTGAGTGCTTATGGATATCGCCGACTGCGACTTTGTCGGGTCCGCCAGCGCCGTGGGAGATTTCTGAAAGGCCGCAGTTCCGATCACCGGGAAAACAGCCAGGAGCAATAGACAGCAGAACTGCTGGAAAGGTGTCTCCACGAGGACATTTAACCGACGAATGCTGGGCGACTTCGGAATCGTAGTTCCACTGCGCATCGCATGAACCCTTAGCATCAGAGAAACCGCTTCACGGGAGTAGAGATCTTGCGCGAATGAGGCCCGGCCTCGATAACTTTGGCCTCGCGGCCTTCAACCGTTGCAGATTTAACACCGCGAAAGTCGGTTGGAACCCGAAAAAGCAGGATCACGTATCGAACATTCACTTCGGACTTCGCGGGAAGCCAGCGATATACCGTTTCTCCGAACATCCTATGCTGTTCCACCGTTTCTCGCCGAGGCATTGCGAATGGCGTGGTGCTGAACTCGAGGCCTCGACAAAAGGTTCCTCCGTTCCATGGCGCATGCGACTGGTGAAAGCGTTCGACCCAATTCCCTACCCAGGGGAAGTCCGCTCGATGAAACAAATAGACCACGAGAAGACCAGCGGGAGGG
>Ga0187863_10003589_pt1 | contig 11387 bp, 10 predicted proteins | sample June2016WEW_11_1_FD_132975 | JGI IMG/M metagenome (GOLD analysis project Ga0187863, IMG submission 132975) | Peatland microbial communities from SPRUCE experiment site at the Marcell Experimental Forest, Minnesota, USA - June2016WEW_11_10 | ecosystem: Environmental > Terrestrial > Soil >...
GGGAAGCGCACCTGAAACGGATGGTGGAAGACACGGTTTGGCACGAGGTGGCGCACTATTTCGGCATGGACGAGCGGCAGGTGCGCGCGGCGGAAAGGAGGCGGGCCGGCGCCGCCCGCCGTGCCAGGTAATTGGTGTTTGCGTCTCAGTTGGGGGGCTGTTGGGGCTGCGGTGGCGGTTGCTGCGGCGTGGATTGACCAAAGGTGGAGGACTGGCCGAAGCTGGAGGATTGACCGAACGTGCCGCCGGTGGCGCCGGCGTTACCGCTTTGACCGAAGCCCATCTGGCCTGGTTGTTGGCCGGGCATGCTACCCATCTGTCCGGCTGGCGTGCCGGGTGTACCGCCCCCGCGCTGCACGCCGGCGAGACCATGGTCCTTGGCTTGATCGTAGACGAACTCCCACTCGTTGTACTTCTTGCGCTCATTGTAGATCTTGATTGCGGGTCCGGTGTATTGGCTGGCGACGCCGGCGATGCCGCCTCCGACCTGCGTGCCTCCCATGCCAGTCGAGCCTGGCCCCATACTGGAAGGGCCGCTAAGACCGGGCATATTTTGCATACCGGGTCCATTCTGGGGGCCACTGCCGTTCCCGCTGCCGAAGTCGGACGTTTGTTGCTGCTGTCCGAATCCACCCTGCTGCTGAAAACCCGATTGCTGCGGGCCTAACATGCCGCGGCCGGGGGGGAATCCACCCTGCTGGCCTGGAAACCCAGCCTGCTGGCCGGGAAAGCCACCCTGCTGGCCCGGGAATCCACCCTGCTGGCCTGCAAAACCGGTAGGCGTGCCAGTGCCCATGCCGGATGACTGGCCCAAGGAGGGCGCCGCATACACACTGCCGCTGGACGACTGGCCGGCGACCTGACCGCTGGGAAAGCCTCCGGTGACGCCCGGACCAGATACCTGGTACGGCATGGTGCCGGGAGTCCCATTAGGTTGATTGGCCATCGCCGGGTTGTAGCCGGGCTGACCGGGGTACGCGCCGGGCTGGTACATGCCCGGCTGCTGAATACGCCCGGGAGCCATGCCGGGCGTCTGATTTGACATCCCCGCTCCAGGGGTGCCCGGCGCCGGGGTTTCGTCGGTGTTCTCGTTCTCCGTGTTGCCGCTATCGCTGGCGGGGCTGTCCTCACTGGCGTCCGGTTGCGGCGCGGCAGCCGCTTCCTGCGCCACCACCGGGCGGTCATCGCTCGCGCGCCGCCGCAAAGCCGGATTGATCTGCTGCTGGCTGGGATCGTTGCCGGCGCCCATCACCGGGCCTTCGCCTATGAAGGTATTGGTGTTGGCCTGCTGTTGGTCCTGGCCTGGCTGGCCCGGCTGGCCGGGCTTGGTTTTCGGGATGATGGAGTCGGTGAGCACACCGCCGTTAACGTGAATGAGGCGCCATTTATCTTTACCCGTCATGGGGTCGATGTAGCGCTTGCGGAGAAACCGGAGATTGTTGAGGCTCTCCAGTTCTTCGATGGTGGCGGGATAACGGCCGACCTTGCGCACAAAAAGCTGAATGGCGCGCTTGTACTGTTCGCCGCGCTCGATCAGCAACTCCTCCTTGTTGCGCTGGGCTTCGAAAGCCACCCGCGGCAGTTCGGTGTACAGCGCGATGGCAATGATGGCGGCCATCAGGAAGACCAGCAGCATCGCGTAGCCGGACTCCTGAGTGGCCTGCGGCCACTGGGGCTGGGGGCGGCGTGTCATCCGGCGGCCTCCTCCTGCAGGGGCAAGGTCTGCTCGTGCTTGAATTGCGTGTCCTCCATTACCACCGAGTTTACGCCGATGCGCACCACGCGGTAACGTTTCTTGACGGTTTCCCCTTCGGCAGCCACCAGAATATCGTCGCCATCGAGGAAGAAGGCGTGTTTGCGATTGTCGGCGCGGGCGCTGGAGTAGCCGTAGTATTTCAAGGTGATGGGTGGAGGTGGGGGCGCGGTTGGCGGCGCCGGAGGAGCGGGCGGAGGTTGCGGACCCATTACCGTAGCGGTCTGTGTGCCGCCCTTCACGGCAACGGTCGGCTCCGGTGGCAGCGGAGCCGCGCCGACCGAGAACAGGTTGCGCCGGCCACCCTCAATGTTCACGGCTTGCACTTTGGCCAACAGGTCGATGCGCAAAGTGGGATCGATCGACATAGGATCGACGCGATCCTCCGGACGTTTGGGCTTTAGCGACGGCCGGAACTCCTCGCTCGATCGCGACGATGGGGCCTGCCGGCGGGCGCCAGTTTGTGTCTCGGGAGAGGACTGGCTCGCCTGCGGGCTGGACTTCGCGGTTGGCCGGCTGGGCCGGGTGGGCCCCGGGCTGGAAGGCCCCGAGAGCACGTTGTCATAGAAGAAGTAGCCGCCGATCAGGATCAACGCGCCGAGGAAGTAGAGTTTCTTGCGATCCGCGCCTAGTTTCATATGGGGCTCCCCGGTTGTTCGCGCACGAACGTATCCAGCTTAATGGTGACGCTCAGCAGGTCTCCGGCGCTGGATTGCTGGGGCGCAGCCATGAGGCTTTCAATGATCAGGAAGCGCGGCGACTTATCCAGCAGGTTGACGAACTTGAGCAGGCTCGCATAACTGCCCTCATAGGCTGCGCTGATGTCCATCTGGTAGAGCGTGTCGCTGCCCTCAACCTGATCCAACTCGTATGACGCGGGGCGGGGTTGGATGCCGGCCTCGGTGGCCACGTGCTCCAGTTCCGCGAAGATGGTGGAAAAAGTGGTGCGGCGATCGGTGGTGTACTGGGTCAGGAAACCGTCGCCGGCCTGGCGCGCGTGTTCGGCCTTGGCGACCAGGGATTTGGTCTTTTCGAGGCGTGCGGTGATGGAGGTTAGCTGCTGCTGCAAGTCGATCTGTTCGCGCGCGAGGTCTTCCGCCGAGCCGCCCCACGGCTTGAAGACCAGCAGGGCCGCCACGATATTGGCGACGACCAGCAGGCCCAGCGCGGCGCGCACCAGGACGCGCGGGTCTTTCAGATTCAGGCTTGGACTCACCGCCAGCAGGCGCGGCGAAACACTAAAGCTTTTGGACATAATTCACGCTCACGCGGCAACGGTAGAGTTTGTCGGTCTGAGTCGGCGGCAGCGAGCTGTGCGAGTACACCGCACCGAAACTCGGCGAACCCTCCAGATTCTTCAATAAATCGATCACCGCAATAGGCGTTTCCGAGCCTACGGTCATGTCGAGCGAGACTTGATTCTGCCCGGTTATCGAAGGACGGATTGCCATGATTCGCACGTTGTACGGAACCACTTTCTCGAGGTCGGCGAAGATGCGCGTCCAGCTTATGCCTTTGCGATAGAGCAGGGCATTCAGGAAGAGGCTGCGCTCCAGCACTTCGGCGTTTTCGGGTTTGCGCAGGATGGCGTCCTGACGCGACTGTTGGGCGGAGATGGCGCGAATTTGGGATTCCAGGCGCGCGATTTGCGTGCGGGTTTCCGCGACTTGTCCGCTTTCCAGGTTGTTCAGCGAGAGGAGGAAGACCAGCAGCGCGATCAGGAGGACGCCCAGGGCTGTGGAGGCGACCAGGACCGCGCGGTCGCGGCGGAAGGGCTGGCTGGCGAGATTGATGGGGATTCTCATGATGAAGAGCGGGGCTTAAGCCCCGCGCGGGCTAAAGCCCGCCCTCCATTTGGTATTAGTTGTCACGGCCGACGGACCTCAAGTAACCTAGCAGGCCGGCGTTGTTTTCTCCGGGCGGGGCCAGGGGTGAACGGACAAGCTGCACCTCCACATTCAGCTCGCTCTGAAACTGTTGCCGCGCCTCTTCCATGCGCTCGGCGAAACCGCACAGCAGCAGGCGCTCGGCCTTGGCTCCTATGTTGTCTTCGATGTAAACGAATGTCGGGTATAAGTCCGCGGCGATCTCGACGACGTCGTTGGTATGCACTTCCAGGCAGCGCACCAGCTTCAAACGGCCGTTTTTGAGCACCATCACGGTCAGCACGCGTCCGGTGATCTTGGCCACCACGGTGATGCCGCCGTCCTCGACCAGGTTCAGCGCCGCGAGCGAAGACGTGGTCACCAGGCCGGGGTTCATGCCGGCCGCGCGGAACGGCGCTTCGTAGCGGGAGACCACCTCCAGCGGCGCCACCACTACTACCACGTCGTACTTCTTGCCTTCCGCCGCCTGCACAAAGTAGCTGATGGCGGCCGTTTCGACGTCGAACGGAACACTCTTGCGGATGCGGAAGCGAATGAGCGAAAGCTGTTCCTTGGTGTCGGAAGGAAAACTGTCGAAATCCAGGACCGCGACACGCGAGCTGTAGTCCGGCAGGATGAGGGCTACGTCGCGGCGCTTGCGGCTTCCGTTGGGGGGAGCAAGTTCGCGCACCGCGAGGGATAGCTCGTCAGGCAGGACGACGTTGTCCTTCAGCGGCGTGATGGCCAGCACGCCGGGCTTCAACGGACGGAAGTCGAGCTCGGTTTTGGCGGTCAGACGCGCCACGGAGATCCCGGCTTCGGAGAGCTCGAAAGCCATGGAGGGGGGCGGCTCCCGCAAGATGGCGGCGATGGGGGCGGGGAAGTTCATGACCGCTCCCTCACGGTCGCGGCTCGGCAACGAGCTGGACTGTTATCCTTCAATGAATGTCACCTTGTTGATTTCTTTTAGAGTACTGACTCCCTTGCGCACCTTCTCCACGGCAGACTCGCGCAGGAAGGTCATGCCTTCGTCACGCGCCATGCGCTTGATTTCGGAGGTGGGGCGCTTGTCCAGAATCTTTTCGCGGATTTTCTCGGTGAGGTCCAGCAACTCGTGGATGGCGGTGCGGCCGCGATATCCGGTGCCGCCGCATTCGAAACAGCCGGCGCCTTCCAGCAGTTCCACGTGCTCCCACTCGGCGGGATCGAGGCCGGACTCGACCAGCGCCGCGCGGCGCGCCGCGACATTTTCGAACTGCAGCGGCCGGCGGCAATGCTCGCAGATGACGCGCACCAGGCGCTGCGCCAGGATGCAGTTCAGCGCGGACACAAAATTGTACGGCTCCACGCCCATGTTCAGGAAGCGCCCCAGCACGTCGAGCACGTTATTGGCGTGCACGGTGGTGAACACCAGGTGGCCGGTGAGGGCCGAGTTGATGGCGATCTGGGCGGTTTCTTGATCGCGGATTTCGCCCACCATGATCTTGTCGGGGTCGTGGCGCAGGATGGAACGCAGCCCGCGCGCGAAGGTGAGACCCTTCTTCTCGTTGACCGGAATCTGGGTGATGCCCTTGATCTGATACTCGACGGGGTCTTCGATGGTGATGATCTTGTCTTCGTCGTTCTTGATCTCGCTGAGGGCGGCGTAGAGCGTGGTGGTCTTGCCGGAGCCGGTGGGTCCGGTGACCAACACCATGCCATATGGTTCGGAGATATAGCGGCGGAATTTTACCAGGTCGTTGTCGGAGAATCCCACCACTTCGAGCGAGAGCTTGGCGAACTTCTCGCTCATGGACTCCTTGTCGAGCACGCGGAGCACGGCATCCTCGCCGTGAATGGTGGGCATGATGGAAACGCGGAAGTCGATCAGGCGGCCCTTGTAGCGCACGCGGAAACGGCCATCCTGCGGGACGCGGCGCTCGGCGATATCCAGCTCGCTCATCACCTTGATGCGCGAAAGGATGGTGGTGTGCCAGTCCTTGGCGATGGGCGGCATGGCGTAGTGCAGCACTCCGTCGATGCGGTACTTGATGGCCACTTCCTGGTCGCGCGATTCGATGTGAATGTCGCTCGCGCGCCGCTCCAACGCGTTGAAGATGGTGGTATCGACCAGCTTGATGACCGGCGCGATGTCGCTATCGACCGCGGTGAGCTTGTCGATGGAGAGCGTCTCTTCGGAGTTCTCTTCATCGACCACCACGTCCAGCGTGAAACCTTCGGTGACCTCTTCCAGCACGCGCTGGGATTGCTCGGTCTTCTTGAGCAGGTCGGAGATCTGGGACAGCGTGGCGACCTTGACGCGCAGCTTCTTGTTAAGCAGCAGCGCCAGCTCGTCGATCATGTTCAGGTTGCGGGGGTCGGCCAGGGCGATGTCGAGCGTGCCGTTCTGCGCGCGCAAGGGCACGAAGTTGTAGCGGAACATCAGGTCCACCGGGATGGTCCGGAACAGATCGTGGTCGATGGAGCCTTCGCGCAGGTCCACATACTCGCAGCGATAGCGCGCGGCCACGGCCTGCGCCTGGGCGGCTTCGCCGGTGGGATCGATTAGTCTGGGTTTATCGGGCGACATAATAAACGGGTCCTGGCGCCTATCTGATGGTGTCCGCCAGCGAGAAGATTGGCAGATACAACGCGATCAATACAAATGCCACAAAACATCCCATGAAAATCATGATGGCCGGCTCGATCAGTGAGAGAGCGGCAGCCATGCGGGTATTGACATCCTCCTCGTAGAATTCGGCCACGCTGGTGAGCATGACCGGCAGCGCTCCCGTGGATTCCCCTACTTCAATCATATCGACGGCGAGCGGCGGAAAGATACCGGTGGTTTTGAGCGAGGCCGACAGCGCCTGGCCTTCGCGCACCAGCTTGCTGGCTTTGTCCAAAGACCGGCGCAGCAGCGGTGTGCCGAGCGAATCCGAGGCGGTCTCCAGAGCCTGCACCAGCGGAATGCCGCCGGTGAGCAAGGTGCTGAGCACGCGCGAGAACTGCGCCACCTGGTATTTCACCCAGATATCGCCCAGCAGCGGCACACGCAGCTTGACGCCATCGATTTTGGCGCGCGCCGAATCCTTGCGCGACCAGTAGCGGTACAGGAAGATCAGCACGACCACCGCGGCGAAGACCAGCAGAATGTAGCTGCGCGCCGTGGTGCCGATGGCGATCAGGATCACCGTCACCGTGGGAAGCTGCGCCTGCATGCTGGTGTAAAGCTGCGCGAAATTGGGCACCACGTAAGTGACCAGGAACACCATCAGGCCGAGGGTCAGGAAGATCAGGATGGAAGGGTACATCAACGAGACCATGACCTTCTTCTTCACCGCCAGCGAGAGCTTCTGATAAGTGATGAAACGGTCCAGGACCTCCGACAAGCTGCCGCTCTTCTCGCCGGCCATCACGGTGGTCACATAGATCTTGGGGAAAATGCCCTGCATGCGGAAGGCGTCGGAAAGCAGCGTGCCGTTGCGTACTTCGTCGCGCACGGACTTGATGTAAGGGCCGAGCTTGGGGTCGGTGAGCCGGTCGGCCAACAGGTCCAGCCCTTTCAGGATCGGCAGACCGGCGCGGATCAGCGTGACGAACTGCTGGTTGAAGATCAGGAACTTCTCGATGTTGAGCTTCTTGCGCTTGGAAAACCCTACGGAGAAGCCGGACGCCAGGCCGCTCTTTGATTTGATCGAGTAGATGAGGAAGCCCTGCTGGGTGTAGCGGTCGCGCAGTTCCCGTTCCGAGCCGGCGTTGGCCACCTGCTGGTGGATTTGGCCTCGCGTGTCGGCGTATTTGAGCAGGAATTCGGCCATATTATTGGGCGGACTCCACCAGTTCGGCGCCGGGCGGCATGCGGAACTGGAAGAGCCTGGCTTCGAGCGGCGGATTCAGCTTCTCCTGGTCGAAGTCGAACTCCAGGATGGATTGATCGTAGCCGGTCACCTGCACGCGGCGGATCTGGTTATCCGGGCTAACTACGAACTCGACCTTGGTATAGGGCAGGCTGTCGGTTTTGGGATCGGCGGCGATGCGGGTGCCACCGGCGACGGGGGTGCCGTGGACGTTGCGGAACTCCTTATCGAAGTGCAACTTGCCAAGCAAAAATGCAAGTGGAGCACGCATATCGTCGCTCTCCTTGATTTTCATCTTCTCGACCTGGTGGTTGCTGGGGGTGTACAGCCAGAGGAATTTGCCGTCGGAGACGAACAATTTGCCCTCGGGCGAGGTGTAATCCCAGCGCATGCGTCCAGGTTTGCGGAGAAGCAGGGTGCCGCTTTCCGTCCGGCGAGGCTGGCCCGGCGCTGTATATGCTTCATGAAAAACGACTTGGAGTGTCTGGGCGTGGTTGTAGCGAGCTTCCACGGCCCTAAGCATAGGGGCCAGGTCGGGCGTCTGGGCAGCCAGGGACACCGGCAACAGGCACAACAGTAGCCGAATCGGGCTCACAAAGGGTTGACGCTGGCGGGGCGGGGAACGTGGAAGATTTTGCGGCGCGTGACGCGCCGGGGCTGGGATGGCCGGGTGATGACGGAACGACAAAACCGGACATTCGAAGCCAATTTCGAGTATGTCCTTTGGAAACTGTAGGTTAGCGGCTGTTTTTCGGGGCTGCTTGTTATTTTGGATGCCTCCTTATTTGTTCCAGCCGGTAGCTGTCGCCGACGATCTTAAAATAGAAACGCCAGCCGTCGGTTGACGCGCGCCTGCCAAAAGGCCTTCCGCACCCGCGGGAGGTGCATCTTCCAAGGCGTCGAGCACCCGGTCGGTAAAGTCGATCTTCATCGACTGACCGATTTAAGCTTCTTTGCGGCTGCCGACCTCCGACGCAAGTTGGCATTGAGTGACGCTATCGCCTCCCCCGCCGTCTCGAATGGTCCGTAGGACTTGCCGGCGGCGTATTCCTTCTCGCTCTGGGCGATGCCATGATCGATGGCCCGGCGTTCCGCTGCCGTGTATTCGTCATCTGCGGCCGGGGGCTTGGGGAGAATTGTGATCACCCGACCCGAGACTTTGAATTCGAGCCTGTCGCCGCTTTTGAGACCCGCCTGCCTGCGCACGGCAGGTGGCACCACAAGCGGTGTTCTGTTTCTTACGGTAACGGTCATCGATAGTACCAAGAGTGGTCCCTCTTCAGTTTACGGCGTCTGAGGGGGACGGTCAAATGCAGTCCGACGACCGCACCGACCGCAGTGCTTCATTATCCATCACGATCCGGGCGCGCTGTTCGCTTCGCGATTCAGCGATGAGGCGGTCAATGTTTTCTTCCGTGTTTATCCCGAGCGCCTTCGCCCGTTGTCGCCCATATCCCATGAGCTTCATCCACGAGCGGTTTTCCAAGTACTGCTTTACGGCCTCTTCCAGTAATTCGGCAGGCTCCTTCTGTTGGGCGCGGGGCGGCATCTTCCAACTGTCTTGCCAGTTCACCGGAGAGCGGCAGGTTGGTTGTCATCGTGGCGTGCTCGGTACCATTCTCGCACGTCCGCCGGGATCGACCGCAAAGATGCGGCAACTCCTCCACAATGGCACTATGCGTGGTGGCCGAGCATGGGAGATTCACGTTCGGCGTGGCGTCGCGTATGGGCAGTCCACCCGTGCCAAAAGCCGGCGGCAGCCTTGGCGAAACGCCTCCGATTAGAAGAAGCCGGGCTGCACCAGGACGTTGTCGTGACGGTGCTTCTCATTGCGCATCAATCCGCGCTTGCTGGCCTTCACGCTGCGGCAGCTTCTGGCAGTTGCGCTCATTCACCGATCTGACCGATGGGAACGCGCAAGTCCGCCATCGGCTGAAAGAGGTTGCCAATCGGCGCCGGCATCGCGAAACCGGCAACCTCGATGTCAGAGTTTACAGGGCCGCCAGGGTTAAGCTGCCGGCTTCCGGATTACAGGCAACGCGTCAACCGACGTTGATTGAAAGATACACGCCGGGATGCACCGGATCGCACAGGAAATACCCCCCGTTCATGTAGTCGACGTAAACGTCGTCGGTATAGAGCCATGCGGCTGGCCACGGGTCAACCAAGGCGAACCAGAAACCGCCGTATTGAAAACGCGGCGACGCGCCGGCGAATTCGGCACGATTGACGTGAAACGTATGAGCCCGGCCAAAACTGGCACGGAAGCGGTCGTCAGGAATGCGCCCATGATTTGCCGCAGGCTGTGCTCCGCTGGCGCGTTGCTGTTGCTGTGCGGGCTTAGCCGGTTGCTGGCTTTGCGCACGTTGCTGTTGCGGTGCCGGCTTAGCCTGTTGCTGTGCGGGCTTAGCCGGTTGCTGGTTTTGCGCGCGTTGCTGTTGCTGTGCCGGCTTGGCCTGTTGCTGTGCGGGCTTGGCCTGTTGCTGGTGCTGCGTCGGCTTAGCCTGTTGCTGCTTCTGCTGGGGTTGCTTCTCCTGCTCGTGTTGTTCTTGCGCGTAGGCAGGAACAATGGCTCCGGGAACCAAGAGCAGAACCGCTGTACCTAGAACTTCGATTATCTTCATAAGTGTCGCCTCGATGATTCACTTTGACCCAGTGCACGCCAAAGTCCACGCCGGATGGCGTGGCGAATCCTGGAACTGGAGTCCCCTTGGTCAAAACCAATCGACCTTATGCGGTCACATGACCACTTATAGTCAAGGCCGGCCGCAACCTATTGAAAGCGGGCCAGGCGGCCTGAGAGGCCGCCGCGGGCCGGGGGCCTGCCCCACAGCTTGAGCGGCCTGCCTGTACTCCTTCGCACTCTCGCGCGTGGCCCTCGACGTGCCTTCAAAACAGCGGTGGAGGGCCCCGATTCATGTCAGACGTCCGCAGTGTACTGAGCCCGGAGACCCCACCTGCGCCGGCAGGGCCGCCTGAACAGCCCCAAGCAAAGCGCCCGGCCTGGTATAAGACCCGCATAGCCAGGGCTGTGCTTCTTGCAGGCGCCGTCTTCGCAGCGGCGGGCCTGACGGTCTTCGTTTGCTTCTACGTCAAATTCGCGCGCCTGACCGAACAAAAATTGCGCGCCGGAGTGTTCGCGGGAACTCTGAACATCTTCGCCGGTCCGCGCGTCATCGCAGTCGGCGACCGCCTGTCCCTCAGCGATGCCCTCGCGTATCTCCGGGAGAACGGCTATAGTGAGTCGCGCAGCAATCCGGTTGGTTCGTTTGGCGTCCGGCCGAACGCGGTCGCGATCTTCCCGGGGCGCGAATCTTATTCGGATCAGGAGCCCGCGGTGGTCCAGTTTTCCGGCAGCCTCTCCGATAGCCGGGTTGCGCGCATCACTTCGCTGGCCGACAACACCGACCGCCGGGAATACCAGTTCCCGGCGCAACTCCTCACCAACCAGTCGGATCGCAACCGCGAAAAGCGCCGGCTGGTCAGATTCTCCGAAATCCCTCCCGCGCTGGTGCGGGCGGTCGTGTCCGTCGAAGATAAGCACTTCTTCTCTCACGGCGGCTTCGACCTGTTCCGCATTCTAAGAGCCGCGTACGTGGATCTCAAGGATGGTCGCAAGGAGCAGGGAGCGTCTACGCTAAGCATGCAGCTTGCGCGCATTCTGTGGCTCGCGCCGGACAAAAACTGGAAGCGCAAAGCCGAGGAACTGCTCATCACCATGCACCTGGAGCACAAACTGACTAAGCAGCAGATCTTCGAATACTATGCAAACCAGGTGTATCTGGGCCGCCTTGGTACGTTCAGCATCAACGGCTTCGGCGAGGCCGCCCGCGCCTACTTCGGGAAGGACATCTCGCAGTTGAACGTGCCGGAAGCAGCCATGCTGGCCGGCATGGTGCAGCGGCCGAGTTATTACAATCCATTCCGCTA
>Ga0187863_10003596_pt1 | contig 11374 bp, 12 predicted proteins | sample June2016WEW_11_1_FD_132975 | JGI IMG/M metagenome (GOLD analysis project Ga0187863, IMG submission 132975) | Peatland microbial communities from SPRUCE experiment site at the Marcell Experimental Forest, Minnesota, USA - June2016WEW_11_10 | ecosystem: Environmental > Terrestrial > Soil >...
CGCCAACCCGGGCATATCTCCGGCCAGTACAAACATCTTCTGCACGTGCTCCACATACTTCTGCCGCGTCTCCACTGACTTCGCGTCATCCTTTATGTAGTAGTCGCGATCGGGCAGCGTGATCCCGCCCTGATCAAGGGTTGCGATGGTTGCCATCGAATCGTGCATGTCGGGCTGCGGATAGAATGCAAACAGCGCAGGTATCGAGTTGCGATGCATGGCCGCCACTGCACGAATCAAATCCTCTTTTGTCTTGACGCCGTTCAGCCGATCCAGTTCCGGCATGAGCGGTTCCGTTCTCTTTTTCTCGATCGTGTTCTCATCCATGCAGGAGCCGTAGTAAGCGCCGACCATGGTCTCTATCGCGGTGTGCTTCCCGGATGCCTGCGCTTCGGTCAGTATGTCCCGCAGAAGATAGAGATTATGATCGGCCAGTTCATCGAAACGACCCCACCGCGATTTGTCGGCAGGAATCGGATTGTTCTTCATCCACGTGCCGCAAGAATATTGATAGAAGTCCACGCAAGGATCGATGCTCTTATCAATAGCGTTCACGTCAAATACGGGGATTTCGTGCAGCGCACTGGAAGAATCCGTGCCCGTGTGAGTTGAATTGTTTTGGGCGAACGCCAGGCCCGACAAAAGCACGGCGATCGACAAGAATATCGACAATGACAAGGGCGAAAAGAGACGAAGCAGACGAGCTCTCATGCGTTCCTCAGGGCCGTGATGTGTGGATTTACCACTTGCAGTTAGCGCGCATCGCGGCCAAGAAAAAGAACGCCAAGGATGCGAGACGGCCAGCCTGCAAACAGACACACTACTACAAACGGCGCAGACAGGGGAAACTCGCAGTCGCGCTCGCGAAGAGTCGAAAATGGAGCAGTCGCATCGAATCTTCAGGGAATAAACGAGATCTACATCCCACAGCTCACAGGTAACACGATGACCACGGAGACGACAAGCGAATGACCGGAACACTGGATGCCGCGCACCCTACTAAAATTAATGTACACGCCCTCGATCAGATTTTCCGCGAAGCCCGTACCCATAATGCATGGCTGTCCAAGCGCGTTCCCCTTGAAGCCCTGCGTGAAGCTTATGACCTGGCGCGCTTCGGCCCGACCAGCGCGAATTCCAGTCCTGCCCGTTTCGTGTTTCTCGAAAGCGAAGCCGCCAAGGCGCGGCTCTTGCCCGCGCTTGCCCCGCTCAACGTGGAGAAGACGAAAGCAGCGCCGGTCACGGCGATCGTTGCCTGGGACGTCGAGTTCTACGAGAAGCTTCCACAACTGTTCCCGCACGCCGACATGCGTTCCTATTTTGCGGGCAATCTGAAATTTGCTGAGGAGTCGGCCTTCCGCAACGGTTCGCTCCAGGGAGGCTACTTCATCCTCGCGGCCCGCGCTGTCGGTCTGGATTGCGGCCCGATGTCGGGTTTCGATGCGGCCAAGGTAAACGCGGAATTTTTCCCGGACGGCAAATGGAAAGTAAATTTCCTCTGCAATCTCGGCTATGGCGAGAAGAGCAAGCTCTTCTCGCGCAGTCCGCGCCTTTCTTTTGAGGAGGCCTGCCGCGTGCTTTGAAGAGGTGTTGACGTCGCACCTTGAAGCGAAGATTGCGACTCCCACCCAGTCCTGTCCAACCCCATCCGCGCAGCGCGAACCCGTGCTGCGCTCTTTCTTAAATGCTACGGACAACGCTGTATAGACGCACCTGCGCGGCCAAGTTACAAGTGATGAGTGAGGAGCTTACACCTGCCCGCTTCGTCTGCCGGAGGTGTGGGGTGAAGCAAACGAAAACCATGTTGCTAACGGCAGGTCTCCTGCTAATTCTGGCTAGCCCTCTCTTTGCTCAGGGCGTTCAGTCCGAACCCGCGCCGGCTCTGCCATCCAGCGTGCTTGGACCGGACTTGATCGCGTGGACTCAAATGCAAACGCCGCGCCCCGTGCCGCAGCCGATTCCGACTGACCAGAATCCGCCAGCCCCACAACAGTCGACCAGCGAAACTTTCGCCGGGACGATTATGAAGGTCGATGCGAGTTATGCTTTGAAATTGGCGAGCGGCCTGACTTACCGTCTCGACGATCAAAATGAAGATCAAAAAGGCGATCGAAATAGTGCGAGGCAATTCGAGGGAAAGCACGTTCGCCTTACAGGTAGCCTGGACGCGAACCGAAACTCTATCCACATTCTTAGTATTGAGCCAATTTCCTAAGCATCGCCGAAGCGAAGCTTATTATCATTTTTCGTCAACGGTAATACACCTTCGGTAGAGATCGATCCCCTACAGTATTTACCCGATTGGAACCCCCGCCTCACCGTATTAACCTTGGGTTGGTCACCCGAGAGAATTTTATGTCGACAGCTGAGTGTCCCTCCCCCACTCGTGTTGCCGCTTGGCATAGGGTCTATCAGGCCGCCCTGTTCGAAACCGATGAACGTGAAGTTCCCGTGCGAATTGCCGAGGCCGAGCAGGCAATCGTGCAACGGGCTAAGGAGCTTTTCGATTCGGCCGCAGACAGTATCGAGGAAAATGAGGCTCTCGAAGACGCTCTATACGGCTTGCGGGCGCTGCAGAACTCGTTGGCGCTGGATTCATCGGCGCTAGGCAACGACAAACGGACTGCGTAATTTTGCTGGAGTCGTGGGTCTTCAGCATACCGTGGCAGGGCAACCAAAGCCTTTTCGCCACGCTCCTTGAGGGGGCTGATAAAACCGCGCCGGATCGTGTGTGTTCGTCCGGCGCGGTGGATTCGGCGATTAGCGTAACTGTGATTGGCCCAGTTCTCTGACTACGCGATCTTCTTTTCCTTCTGCTCGTCCTGTACTGGCGGATCCCCATAGACTTGCTCGTTCGGCGGACGTGGGCCGCCCTGCTCATTCCCCGAGTGCTGACTATTTTGATGTTCCTGCAGCTCGTGATCAGAATTAAAGGACTGGTTGCAGATCTGGCACTTCTTACTGCCAGTGGAGTCGGAGTTCGGGTTCATCTTTGTCTCCTTCGTTTACATTGCTTTTGTTTAACTTGATTCGTTGCAGTACTTTTTTTGCTCTCAGGCTACAGAGTCGCGATCGCGAACAATTCCGATGAGGAGCGCGAGTGCCGCCAACAGTAGCACAATGTGGACTGACCCGCTGAGCGAAATCGTCCCCACGATTCCCAGTATCCAGCAAATCGAGAATAAGACGGCAAGAGCCCAGAGCATGAATTCCTCTTATTTCTTCAACTCTAGACGCATCGCAGGGCAGCGGTAATCCGGTGAAATGCCCAGACCCACTCCGGCGTTACCTTACAGATGACGCATTCAGTAAACCTGAACGATGCTGTTTCGTACGGCATACAGCGTCAAGTCGGCAACCGAATGCAGGTTGAGTTTTCGCATCAGGTTGGTGCGATGAGTCTCCGCGGTTTTGACGCTGAGGCGAAGAGTTGCTGCAACTTCCTTCGTGGTCTTGCCTTCCGCTAACAGCTGAATCACCTCGCGCTCTCTCGGCGTCAGGATGTGCCGCGTCGGTTGTTCGCTTCGCTGGCTCGGATGCAGGTAGCCTTCCAGCACCATCTGCGTCACCCGAGTGGTGAAAAATGTCCGATGATTTTGCAGCGCTTCGACCGCGGAGACCAGTTCTCGCCCCGAGTCAGACTTCAATAGAAATCCGCGCGCCCCAACCGCCAGCACTTCGCGCACAACCTGCTCGGAATCGTGCATGGTCAGAATCAGAATGCTGATCTGAGGATTGGCGGCGAGGATCTGCCGCGCCGCGTCCAGACCGTTTAGGCCGGGCATGCCGATATCCAGAAGAACTACATCCGGCTTTAACTGGCTGGAGAAGTCAACGGCTTCCCGTCCATCTTTCGCCTCGCCACAAATCTCCCATCCCGAATGATCTTCGAGCAGGGAACGAATACCGCCGCGCGCCACGTCGTGATCGTCGGCGATTAGAATTCGGAGCGCGCTCACACTATCACCCTCCCGCAAGAAACACCCGTCCCGTTACTGCGCTCAAACACCAGATGTCGGCCTTGTACTGTTCGTTAGACGACACTCTGGGGAGGATTAGAACTTCTCATTCTCTCGAATACAGCTTTTATTTGGCGAGCCTACAGGGTTTCTGGTATGCTGAACCCACTTTCCAACCAAACTTTTTTTGAGCGCGTTTCGGCTTCGTTTTCTGGCCTGAACGGTGCGCGCACTCAATGTCTGGTTTGAAATTGTGCCCAGTCCGCCACTTCTGAGCTCGTCCCAGGTGTTCCCGCTATGCGCTCACGCATAGCGAAGTTCTTGGAACCACGGGGCAATTCCACATGGAGATCAAGTCGTATGCAGAAGTGCGTCCTATCGACCCTGTCCTTCCTCTTAGCCCTAACCTCCTCCGCCTTCGCAGGTGTGGCTGTTAACTCTCCGACCAGTGGCGCCACCGTGCAATCGCCGGTGCATTACGTAGCGTCGGCTACTTCCAGTTGCGCGGATGGCGTAGCATCGATGGGCATCTATACCGCCCCCAACATCCTGGCGTATACATCAAATGGCGCCAGCCTCAATACCAGTCTCAACCTCAGTCCCGGCACCTACAACACGGTTGTAGAAGAGTGGGACTATTGCGGGGGAGCGGCCACCGTTCCCATCACGATCACGGTCTCCAATCAGTCGCAGGTGCAGGTCACGACGCCAGCCAATAACAGCCATGTCGGATCTCCCGTGAACTTCGTGGCTACCTCGTCATCCTCTTGTCCAGAGGGCGTCGCTGCCATGGGAATTTACACCGCCCCTAACCAGCTCGCCTACAAAGTCAACGGCGCCAGCCTCAACACCAACCTCAGCCTCACCGCCGGAACCTATAACACCGTCGTCGAAGAGTGGGACTATTGCGGCGGAGCGGCAACCACGCCGATTACGGTCACGGTCAGCAATGCATCCCAGGTTCAGGTTTCCGCGCCGGCAAATAACAGCACGGTTAACTCGCCCGTACCATTTACTGCAACCGCAACGTCTTCCTGCGCGAAAGGCGTCGCGTCTATGGGAATCTACAGCGGCCCTAACCAACTCGCCTACGAAGTCAGCGGGTCGAAATTGAATACCGCCTTATCCCTCGGCCCCGGCACCTATCATGCGACCGTCGAGGAGTGGGATTACTGCGGAGGGGCGGCCACCACACCCGTTACCTTTACCGTGAGTTCCGGCGGTAATGTCATCTCGAACATCCAGGGTGGCGCAGGGTGGACGGGTTACATCGAGCTTCCGCCGGACTACGGTATTTGCTCAACCTGCAGTCCCAGCGGCCCCCAGACCACCTGGTGGACGAAGCAAGGCGTGAGTTCGCCCTCGATGAGCGGCGACGCCATGGAGTTCGACATCGGCGGTTCCACGGACTATTCCGATGTCTTGTGGAACGTTCACTTGCTGGGCGATGGCTCGCCCATCCTCGACCAGAGCCATAAGATCGTGCCCAACACCCACAACTTCATCTATGACGTCTGGTTTTACGGCACCAATCTGAACGTATCGGAGGCGTTAGAGTTCGACATCAACCAGTTCGTCGATGGCCTGTCTTTCATATGGGGCCATCAATGCACCGTGATGGGCGGACACGATTGGGAGATCTGGAACAATCAGGCCAATGCGTGGGTGTCGACCGGCATCTCTTGCTACCCGAACAACAACACCTGGAATCACCTGACGCTTCAGGTGCAGCGGACCTCGAACAATCAACTGCTCTACCAGACGATCACTTTCAACGGGCAGCAATACAACTTGAACGCGACCTATGCTCCGACCTCATCGTCATGGTACGGGGTCACCATCAATTACCAGATGGACGGAAATTACGCGCAACAGAACTACGCCGTATATCTGGACGACCTCAACTTTACCTACTGGTGAGATCGCGGTTTCATAGATGCAGTTCGTGAATAAAGATAAGGGGCGCGTTGCTGGAAATGGCGCGCCCTTATTTTTTGCCCCTAGAATCTGTCTCAGGTGCTCCCAGTAGGCAGCACAGCTTTTCACTGTAGCACTCTGGCGCTGCCTTTTACCCAGCTGCCTTCCTTCGCGACAAAAACTGCATCCAAGGTTCTTCGGAGGATTTTCCATGCTTGCAGTTGGTCTTGCGCGCCTGAAGTCGGCTGTGTCGATTCTCTCTGTGATGGTTTTGTCAGCGACGTTGGCGATCGCGCAGGCGAGTCTTTCACAACCCGCTCCCGCAGCGACTGACAGTAGCGCGCAGCCATCTCAGGCGCCGCCATCCCAGCCATCGTCGCCCGGGCCATCGTCGCCCGGGCAATCGTCCGCCGGCCAATCCACCCAGTCAACGACGACTGAGGAGCCCACGGCCGAAGACCCAAATACCGTAGGGCCGCCCGCCAACGATGAAGGCGGGATGTTCGTTTTCAAACAGGAGGTGAATGAGGTTGTGCTTCAGGCCACTGTCGTAGATGACAGCCGTCGGTTGGTTTCGAATCTAGGCAAGAACGATTTCGCCGTCTATGAAGCTGGCTCGCAACAACCCATCACCTCATTCCACAGGGAAGACGTTCCCGTAGCCGTGGGGATTGTCATCGACAACTCGGGCTCCATGCGCGATAAACGCGAAAGGGTAAATCAAGCCGTCTTGAATCTGATTCGCAACATCAATCCCAAAGATCAGATCTTCGTCGTGAACTTTAGTCGCAATCCCTATCTTGATCAGGACTTTACTTCTGACATCAACTTACTCGACCGCGCCCTGAAGCAAGTTTCGACACAGGGCAGCACGGCTCTCTACGATGCGATCGTTGCGTCTGCCGTGCATCTGAACAACAACACAAAGTTCGATAAAAAGGTTCTGCTGGTGGTCACCGATGGCCAGGACAACATGAGCCAGGAGACGCTGCAGGAAGCCACGCGCCGTTTGCAGCAGAATAATGGTCCCACCGTTTACGCGATTGGCCTGATGGGAGGCGGACCGCAAGCTCCAGGCCGGCAAGCCCTGCAGAGCCTCGCCGATGCTACGGGAGGCGCTGCCTTCTTCCCCGAGACGCTCGACCAGGTCGACACCATCTCGCGAGACGTAGCGCATGATATTCGCAACCAGTACGCGATCGCCTACAAGCCGCGCAATCCCGATGCGAAAAATTCCTATCAGTCCGTCCGCGTCGAAGCGCGCGCTCCGGGCCACAGTCATCTGACGGTTCGCACCCGAACTGGCACCTACGGGGAACAGTCCCCGGCGCAAACCGCGAATTAGCTTCCGCAAAAAAATGTCGCCTTGAGCGAAGCGAACGATCTATGCACGGCAACTGGCTATGCATAAGATCTTCGCTGCGCTGAGGGCGACAGCGCGTTACTATCTCGACTGAGCAGGAACTCGGGCTTAAGCTACAGTAGTCTGCGGACCGCCGTTAGGGATTTCGTTCTTCATCCCCATCGGCATCTCGATCTGAATGATGTTGTTCTTGATGGCGTAAACCACCAGGTCGCGAATGGAGTGCAAGCTGAGCTTGCGCATGATATTGCTGCGATGCGTCTCCACCGTCTTCGTGCTTAAGTTGAGCAATGACGCGACTTCCTTCGAACTCTTTCCCTCCGCCAGCAACTGAGTAATCTCGCGCTCGCGCGCTGTCAGAACGGGAAGGTTAGGCGGTTCAGTTCTCGAAATCGGATGCCCTTTCTCGAGAAAGCCGGCGAGCACCAGATCGTTCACGCGCGGCGTGAAGAACATGCGCTTGCTTTGCAGGGCTTCGACCGCGGAGACGAGATCGCGCGCCGCGTCCGACTTCAAAACGAATCCCCGCGCGCCCGCATCAAGAGCTTCGCGGATGACCTGATCGGAGTCCGTGATTGTGAGCACGATGATCTTAAAGTTAGGATCATGTTGCAGCATCTGCCGCGTCGTCGACAGACCGTTCAAGTTTGGCATGCCAATGTCGAGGATGATGACATCGGGCTTCAATCGTTTGGCTAGTTCAAGCGCTTCCCGGCCGTCGGACGCTTCTCCGCAGATTTCCCATCCTTCATGCTTCTGCAGCAGCGAAGATAAACCACGCCGTACGATCTCATGATCGTCGGCCAACAAAATACGCAATTTCATGACAGCCCCTTTTAGGGTTAGACAGTGACCGCTGTCTTACCCTCATGACGCAGTTAGAGTGTCCCGACGAGCCAACGCTACAAATACTTTGTGCTGACTTACTGCTTCTACCGCTTCCAATAAATCTCGCGCGGCATTGGATTTGACTACATAACCCCTGGCGCCTGCATCCAGCGCCTCTCGCAACATCTGAGGAGAATCGTGTTGCGTGACAAATAAAATCTCAACGCTCGGAGTCGACTGCCGCAGCCGGCGACACGCTTCCAATCCATGCATCTTGGGCATGGTTACATCGAGAACCACCACGTCCGGCTGCAACGTATCAGCCTTATTCAAAGCCTCGAATCCATCGGATGCTTCCCCAACGACTTCCCAGCCCGATTGACCCTCCAGCAAGGTTTTCAGTCCCTGCCGCACCACCGGATGGTCATCGACAACAAGAATCCGAATCGTCATGATTCAATTCCATTTCGCACCTCAGGGAACTGAGAGCAGAAGCCAGCATTTCGGTTCTTGGTCGCTTCTTTTTGCCGCATCTGATTGTCAGGAGGTCGATTCTTCCCAATACCTTAGGGAATTGTCACCAAAACTAACATGCGTGTACCGACCCTCGAATACAGGGAATCCTGTATTTCGATGGTGTAAACCCTAGATGCCATGTGATTTGATGCTATTTGATTTGCAGCTAATTGATCTTAAGCGAAACCGGCTTGGATTGCGGGAAAATAGGTCTTCCGGCGGAGCAAAGCTTCTACGCCTTCCATAATTGAACCTACGTCCGTTTTGGCGCAGGCTCCCCGGATGCCCACGTCACGTGCGGCTTCAGAGAGCTGCTTGGAGAAATGAAATGTGATCATCAAAATCGGGATCTTCGGGAAAAGCTCAGAGATCTGCTTCGCTACCTCCAGCCCGTTTAGCTCCGGCATCTGAAAGTCGAGCAAAATGACATCCGGCAGTGTTCTTTGCACCTTAGGCAGGACTTCACCTCCGGTTCGGGCCTCGTCGCATACGCGCCAAGTAGCGTGCTGTTCCAGAACCTCCCGGAGATAGTGCCGCACCATCGGATTGTCGTCTGCCACCAAAATCCTAACCACGAGACAAACTCCCTCATTTCAAATGAGCCGGCAGACGGATTCGCACCGAAGAAGCCTTAACCAGCACTCCAATGGCGGCGGTGCATATGACCAGTCGTTTTTTGCATCGCCCCAGCTACAAGCGAGAGTAAGACGTGCAGCGGGCCATGGCAATGCTGTGAAGTATGTAAGGGTAATGTCCTAAAGGGTTGTGCGTACAATATTTTAGCGGCGAGAGATGAAGCGGCGCCGTGCCGCTACCAGATTCCCTTGTCGCTGCCGGTGAGTTTTTGCTCGAGTGCAGCCGCTGTCGCAAGGCCGGGCAGCAGGCTCAAGCGCAACGTGTTGTGAATCTCTCCCTTGCGGAAAAGGCTCTTCCATTCCGCCGCGTAAAGCTGTGCCGCGTGAGGGACGATAGGAATACGTAACCAATTCCGCCGATAATAAACGAGATCGCCGCCGAAGCGCGCTGCTGACCTGACCCACGCCGGCAAGTCGATTCCCTCGCCGCGATATTGCTTCACGTAATCCGACACCACCAGGAGATACGTCGCCAATCCTCCCCACAGGCCCGCCGACTGCGCCAGGGAACGCAAATAGACATAGTCGACCGTTCCACTCTCCATCAATCGCGCATTGTCCACGATATCGCAGAGCCGTATGTAGAAATGCCTGTACATGCGCTGCAGCGTGCTGATGATCATGCGGTCTTCCGGCGCCGATGTTCGAATTTGATACCCCTGCAATTCAACGATCCGAGCGCGCGAAACCAGCGATTCGGAGATGGTCGTTTGCTCGCCGGTCTGCCCAAGCCGCCCCACGTGGATCTCCACTAACTCAAGGAGGCCCGGAACAATAAAGTTCCATTTGTTGGCCAGCCGGTCTCCCCAGCTGCGCTCCGCCATTTCCGCCCCAAGCTCGCGGCGCATCACCACAGCCACCTCAGCGGCGGGCGTGCCAGGGCTGCAATCAACATAAAGATCTATGTCACTGCCAAAGTCTGGCCAGTGGTCCAAAGACTTGATGACCATCACTCTTCCGCACTGCTGCAAAGCGCGAGTGATGGGATCGAGGAAAGTGACGGCGTGCTGAATGCGCGCACGCTCTTTCTCGACCGCGTTCGCCACGAATTCCGCAGCCTCGACATTTCCACTGTCGGCCATCAACTGCTGAAGGATTGGGAACGCCCGCATGATGACGTGGTGCGAGATCGCCAGCTCAGTGAGTTCCGCCAGGTCCTGACTCTCCAAGCCCGCCGCCGCACGCCCAGTCCTATCAGTTCTACCGAGGAGCAGTTCGGATAGAAGGCGAAAACACTTGGGCACGTTGGCGATGTCGTTCATTTGCAGTGCGTTCCTCGATCACTAACTAATAGTTTTATTCTGCGGACGGTATTCGATGTTCTCTCGCAGGCTTTAGGTTGTTGCAAAAAGATCCGGCTATCAGCTCCGCGGCTGGCTGGCTTGAGGAAAAATCGGATTTGCCTTTGCTTTTGGGTGGCGCAGCGATTCACCGCTGCGATAAATGGCTTGTTCTGAATGCCGGCTTCAGCCCCCGAGGTCATGCTGCGGCCGGCGAAACGCTTTCCCCCGCAACCTCACTGCGGCTAGCTCGCGCCGCAGCCTGCCCTCTGGCGTTCAATCGCCGTCCCCTCTTCGTAGTCGTTCCAGGTTTCGATCATGAGAAACGGCAGCGGGTTGGCATCGTCGAAGTAGCGGCGATAAAGGCTCATGGTTTCGTCCAGCGTCTTTCCGCAATGGCTCTGCATGTGCCGATTGAGTCCCCATTTCGCCTTGGAGTCGTCAAACCCCGGCCACGCCGCCCCGATCGTGATCTTGTCAGGACGCTTGCTCATCGTCTTATAGAAATTGTCGAGATACTCTTCTCCCCAATTGCTGCCATCGGCCGTCCATCCTGTGCGCCCCGGCTGCACCCATGCGAATGATCCGGCAAAATCGGCGCTGTATTGCGGCGGAGGATCATCCTTGTAGAAGATCAAAGGCCCTGCTTCCCATCCACTGCAATGTTCGCGGACACGATTCCAGTCCACATGACCACGCTTCGGAAAAATGAAGATCATCGGGCGTCCGTTATACGTGAGGTAGGCATCGCGAAACCTCGCCTCTGGCCCGATGTATGCCTTATAGGCCTCGTCGAACGCGTTCATGGCCTCATCGGTTGCTTGCGCGTCCTCATCTTCAGGTTCGTTGTAGAGCAGCGCGACTTGAAAATGGTTC
>Ga0187863_10003601_pt1 | contig 11362 bp, 7 predicted proteins | sample June2016WEW_11_1_FD_132975 | JGI IMG/M metagenome (GOLD analysis project Ga0187863, IMG submission 132975) | Peatland microbial communities from SPRUCE experiment site at the Marcell Experimental Forest, Minnesota, USA - June2016WEW_11_10 | ecosystem: Environmental > Terrestrial > Soil >...
GAGACCGAACCGTACTCGCCCACCCACGACGCGCCGGCCGACAGATGCTCAAAGGCCAGCATGTCGAGCAGCGGCACCTGGATCACGACCGCGTTCCACATCTCCGGGTGCTGAGTGAACTCAACGCCCATCAGCAGGCCGCCGTTTGATCCGCCGATAATCCCCAGCCGGCGCGACGATGTGATTTTGCGCGTGACCAGATCCTGGGCCACGGCATAGAAGTCATCGTAAATGCGCTGGCGATGGGTCTTGAGCCCGGCATCGTGCCAGGCGGGACCGAACTCGCCGCCGCCGCGGATATTGGCCAGCACAAACACGCCGCCACGCTCCAGCCAGAGCTTGCCCGACACCGCCCGGTAGAGCGGGGTCATTGGGACCTGGAATCCGCCATAGGCGTTCAGCAAAGTCGGATTCGAACCGTCGTAGCGCATATCCTTGCGATGCACGACGAAGTAGGGGACCTTGGTTCCATCCTTGGATGTAGCTTCCAACTGCTCAACTACTTCGGCGCTGGCGTCAAACTGCGGCTTCTGTGATTTAGCCAAAACGAACGATCCGTCGCCGGCATCGCCCAGCCACAGCGAGGGCGGAGTCAGGAAGCCCTCGACGCTGACAAAAAAGCGGTCGTCGGTGAGGCTGAACGTCCCGGAACTCAGGGTGAGATTGTCGGGCACGGGGAGCGGCTTGCGCGTCCAATTGCCGTCGCTGCCGAAGGTGTAGACATAGGCTCGCTGCTGCACGTGTTCGAGCGTGGTCAAGATCAGGTGATTCTTGGTCGTCGAGAACCACTGTTCAAACTCCTGCGAGGTCGGGGCAAACACGACGACGGGATGGAGCCGCGCCGGATCTTTCTCTACCGCGGCCAGATCGAGCGAAACCACCGATCCCTGGACAATCTTGTTAGCTTGTCCCTCGGGAGTCCAATCCTCCTGGAGCTCGACGAGTAATTGACCGTCGAGCATGCCGCTTACATTGGACTTGAGCGGCAGAGCGAGCTTCTTGGGTCCGCCGGGAGAGAGTAGGTAAGTCTCTTGCGCATAGGTGCTCAGATTGCGCTGCACGAGTTTGGCGACGTGGCCCTGTCCATCGATGAATACTTCCGCATCATCGCCGTAGCCGTTGTCTTTGACTTCTCCGCGAAAAACTTCCGTGGAACTCTCCAGAGGCTGGCCGCGCTTCCACTGCCGTACGGTGATGGGATATCCGGCCTCGCTCATGGTTCCCGGGCCCCAGTCGCGGCCAATCAGCAGCGTATCTTTGTCGACCCACGAAACGTTCTGCTTGCCGCGGGACAGCACGAAACCGCCGTCGACGAATTTCCCCGTCTTCAAGTTGAACTCGCGTAGGGTTGAGGCATCTTCGCCACCCGCCGAAAGGTCCACCAGACAATACTCATCGTCGGGAGGCAAGCATCCGAGTCCATGCCCCACCCAGCTCTGCTTGTCGGCTTTGGCGAGCGCGTCGTAATCGAGCACCGTCTCCCAGTGTGGCTCGGCTGTCAGATAATCCTTGAGCGTGGTGCGCCGCACGATTCCCCGCACGTGATCGGCATCGCGCCAGGTGTTGTAGACTGCGCCGTGGCGCAGCTCTGGCACCGGCAGCCGCTCGGGAGATTCCAGCACCTTGAGCGCTTCGGCCTCGAGCGTGGCGAAGTGAGGGTCTTTCTCGAGCACCGCCGCGGTGCGCGCGTTCTCGGCTTTTACCCAAGCCATGGGCCGCTCGCCGTGAATGTCTTCGAGCCAGGTGTAGTTATCGGGCTGCTCGGTGCTGGACGGCTGCTGGGCACGCGCCGGAATTGCAAGTGTCACTGACACTACCGCCGCGATTGCGATGAGCGTCCCCAGCGAGCGCGCAGTCATTGCTGTCAAAGACATTTTCAAAGTACACACTCCGTTCGAAGATGATTGCCTGCGACTGGCTTATGGCCTGGTTATAAGACGCGAGACTAAATTGCTGGTGAGCAGTATCGCATCCCAGGCCAATGTTCGTCACGAAAGGCGGGGCGCCAGGTAGTGTCCTAGCACTGTTAGGACACTACCGGGCGCCACCGAGCAACGGCAAACGAATCGCATGGACCTATGCAGACGATGGCGTCGCGTTCGCTGGAACCGGGGCCGGAGGCGACGAGCGATACAGCACGGCGTGCAGCTGTGGATATCGCCCGGCAAAGAAATACATGGAATACGCGGGGAAGAAGACGATGGCGGGCACCGAGATCAGCGAGACCAGATAAAGAAACGCTCCTAGCAAGATGCAGCCCACCACAATCGCCAGGGTGATGGTCTCCGCGTTCCAAGTCAATCCAGCCGATTTGCCGGTCAGAAATGCCAGAACGCCGATTCCGATGCTGGGTATGACAACGATCAACCCCAAGATCACCGTGGCAATGAAAATGAGGATGCCCACCACGATGGCGAGTACGATCTTCATGCCAATGTACCCGGCGTAGGCGGCTTTCTCGACCTTCATCATCGCCCACAGTCGGCGCCATCCCTCCATCGCGTCAATATTTTCAAGAGCCATCTGGGGAACGACGAAGTCTTTCGTCAGCACAAAGATCACGGCCACAATCACGGCGAAAGCGACGAACACCACGAAGAGAATAATTCCGCCTGCCACCAGAGCCGGAACGTGCTCGCTCGGCGCCTTGAACCAACCTTGGCTGAAGGCCACGACCGCCGGGATCCCGATAACGATTGCGAAGCCCGCCAGGCTCAGCAGAACGTAAAGCAACTTCCAGACGAAGAATCGCCAGCCCGTGCCGAGACGGCGGCCCCAGCTCCAACGAATGTGACATTCGCGCGTGACGATGCTGTCGAACAGGACGAAGCGCATCACGCTGCTGACATACATCATGATGATTCCAACAGCCAACCCGGCGATTATCAGCGCCCCTAGAAGAGCACCCAGCGCCGCCAGCAGCGCCGGATCGATGCCCAGAGAACCCGGGAACCCGGGGTGCGTAGTGGCCCCGGGATGTTGAGGGAGATTGAAGGAGCGGCATCCGTTGGAGCCGAGTTCTCCCGCCAGCAGGCCGACAAACGCAAGCTTGGTCCATTGCCCGATGCGGAAGGGCTGAAACAGTTGTTTCCGGGTGTGTTCCACGGCGAGCGTGATCGAGTCGGAGGCGGTAATGGGCAACGTACACCTCAGGGCGCAAACGCCTTCAGCAGCAAGGTACTAAGAATTGGGCTGTGGATCAAATTAATTCGATAGCAAGACCGCCAAGGCCGTGAGAGTCCGGCGGGTGAGGATGTGCCGATGCCCCAAACTAACGTAACCGGAAAGTGGCGGCGATCACCAACGGCAGGAGAAGGCAGGTGTTACGCTCAAAAGTCATGCGCAAGGGCAACCAAACATCTCGCCGCTTTTCCAGGTATCCGATTAGTTCGCTGTCCCGGCCTGGCCGTTGAAGCACAAGAGTTCCAACTCGATCGGCATAGCTGCCCGGCTTTTCTTCGCAGTGCTTGGCCTGCTTACTTCGGTCTACTGCATGCTTGCGTATTTGCCGGATATCTACGTTTCGTTCATTCAGGCGCCTTTGAATCCGTGGCTCCCGTTATTTATCCGGCTGCACTCCTATATCTATTGTGTGGCGTCGTTGTTTCTGGGAATCGCTCTTCTCGCGGAGCGTCGGACCGGGCGTGAACGCCGCATGGTACTTGAATTCGTGGTGGTGCAAGCTGCCGTGGTGGCCTTCTTTTTATGGAAGAGGCCGTTTTCCAGTCTCGGGAATAATTCGCTCAGTCTTTTGTGGAGTCTCGCCATACTCTTCCCGGTATTTTGGCTTGGCATTCTCGATCACTATGCCGAATCCGAATCGCCTCGGATAAAGCCATCGAATCAAGAATCACACGTGCCCATTTCGCTCGCACTACAGGCCGGTTTAGCAGTCGGGATCTTGCTTCCGGCGATGCTGTGGCTTTCCTACATTTTTGCGGGGCGGCGCGGCGCGGCGCTCAACGGCGTCGGCCTGCTGGCATGGGGCTGGGCGATCGGGATCCAGCTCTTATTTGCGGTGTTTGCAGTTTCTTGCTTGAACCTGGCGCTGACAGTTTGCTCGTGGATACGGGAACGCCGCTGGCGAACATTTTGCTTTTATGGGTTTGTATCCGTCGCGATTGCGTTGTTCTTCATGAAAGTTATTCTGCCCTGCATACCATTTGCGGGACATGAGGCGGACATCTATTCGGCAGCGCTCGCGGTCACGCTGGTATGTTTCTCCGGAGGTTTTTGGCGCAGGATTCAGGCTTTCCGAAGCTCCACCCTGGGCGCGAGCGACGCGGGCCAGCGGCCAAGGACCCGGCGTTTTGAAAATGGGGCTCTGATTCTCATCCTGCTGGCCGCCATGTACGTAGTGCCCAGCTACATCGGAATCATGGACTGGAACTTTATCCTGGTCAGGATGTGGGCCGCGGTGCTGTGGCTGGTCGTCACCGCCTTGCTGATCCACTTATCCCCGTCGCGAACAGCCAAGCGGTATCCCGTTTTACTCCTGGTGATGCTCTGTGCGGGAACGTTCGTGGCTTCCCGGTTTTCGCAACGAGACTCGTCATGGATGCGTGCATCGCAGAAGCAGCATCCGGCATGGATTGAAGCCGTCGGCCATCACACGGCCTCCGATGCATCGTTCGGAGCGGTCCTCGCTCTGTGGGCAGGATCCGAAGAAAAGCCGTGCGACGAATTCTGCCGGTTTCTGCGCGAGCAGACCAACATCCCAGCCTACATTTCGATCGAGCCCGTCGATATAAAGCTGGTGGACCCTCTCACCGCGGCTCCAGATCCAAAACCCAACATCTTTGTGGTTGTAGTGGACAGCCTGCGCAGAGACTATGTATCGCCCTACAATCCCGCGGTGCAGTTCACTCCGCACATCGGCGACTTCGCGGCCGAGAGCGTGGTCATGAGGAATGCCTTCACGCGCTATGGCGGTACTTCCCTGTCTGAGGCGGCAATCTGGTCGGGTACTCTCATGCTGCACAAGCAGTTTGTCCAGCCGTTTCACCCCATGAACAATCTGGAGAAGCTGTTGGAAGTGAACGACTACGACCGCTACGTGAGCATTGATCCGATCCTTAAACCCTTGATTGAGCAGTCTAAAGATGTGCATCGACTGGATGCCGACGTCAACTACTGGGCGGACCAGGACTTCTGCCGAACTTCCGTCGAAGCGGAGCAAAAGATCGACCAGCGCCCAGACAAAAGCCGGCCCATTTTTCTCTACACCCAGCCCCAGAACGTGCACCTGGTGGCCTTGGTGCACGCGCTGTCTGTGCGTCCGCCCCAGCCCGGGAGGTATCCAGGGTTTCAGGCTTCGGCGGCCAACGAACTGCGTCGCTTCGACGATTGTTTTGGGCGGTTTATCTCATATCTGAAGGCGCGAGGGCTGTACGATAACAGCATCGTCGTACTCACCGCCGATCATGGCGAGGCTTACGGAGAATTCGGGCACATCAGTCACGCCTTTGGCCTGTATCCTTCGACGCTTCGCATCCCGCTGATGATCCACCTGCCGAAAGCGCTGCGGAATCGCTACTACTACGATCCCCAGGCGGTCGCCTTCAATATGGATATGACGCCTTCGCTCTATTCCCTGTTGGGATACCGGCACCTTGCCAATGACGAGAAATTCGGACGCCCGCTATTCACGCAAACGGAAGAAGAGTATCGCAGCTACCAGCGCGACTCGTACCTGGTCTCAGTCTGTTACAACCCGATCTACGGCGTGCTGAGGGGCGATGGAAAGACTTTGTTTATCGCCAATGAGATCGCCAATGAAATGGACGGAGCGTACCAATACTTTGATTTGGTTCACGACCCCGAGGGAACCGTGAACCTGATCGACGGCACGACTCGGACACGAGGCCAAACCCAGGTCCGTGAATACGTTCAGGATCTCGCGGACTATTACCAGTACCGGTATCACACCCCGACGCTGCTCAGTTGGGCCACGCGCTGAGGACCAACCGGCACCTGCAACAATTAAGTGGTTGAAAGATATGGAGCGGGAGACCGGGATCGAACCGGCGACATCCAGCTTGGGAAGCTGGCGTTCTACCGCTGAACTACTCCCGCTCAAGCCGGACGAACGACCCTAGCTTATCACCAGCGCCAAAGGGTCACAACCGCGCGCTCGTGAACTCGGGCCGCGATTCGTGTTTAAATAGTCGGCCTGTAGATCAATTCTTATACGAATCAATCGTACAAATCATTTTTGCGAAATGATGGGGAGACTATGGGCTCATCGAACTCCGGCGGGTCACGTCGCCGGTTCCTGCAAGCTGCGTTGACCACGGGTGGAACTGTCGCGCTGTATCCGGCGCTGGGGGCGGGACGGGCGGTCGCTGCGGCCGCGAAACCGGCTGTGTTCGAGATCAAGCCGTTCGAACTGGATGAAATCACGATTCCGGAATTGCAGGATGGGATGAAGTCCGGCAAGTTTACGGCGCGGGCGCTGGTCGAGAAATACACGGCGCGCATCGGCGAGGTCGACAAGAGTGGACCAGCAGTGAACGCGGTGATCGAGTTGAATCCCGATGCGCCCTCGATTGCCGACTCGCTCGATCAGGAGCGCAAGGCCAAGGGGCCGCGCGGTCCGCTGCATGGCGTTCCAGTGCTGATCAAGGACAACATTGATACCGCAGACCGCATGATGACCACCGCCGGATCGCTAGCGCTGGTAGGCTCGAAGCCGGCGAAGGATTCGTTTGTGGCGCAGCGGTTGCGGGCGGCGGGTGCGGTGATTCTGGGCAAGACCAATCCGAGTGAGTGGGCGAACATTCGATCGAGTCACTCGACCAGCGGATGGAGCGGACGCGGCGGTTTGACGAAGAATCCTTACGCGCTCGACCGCAACCCATGCGGATCGAGTTCGGGCACGGGCGCGGGGATTTCGGCGAACCTGGCCGCGGTGGGCATTGGCACGGAGACGGACGGGTCGATCGTGTGCCCGTCGTCGTCGAACGGGCTGGCCGGGATCAAGCCGACGGTGGGGTTGGTGAGCCGCGGCGGGATCATTCCGATTTCGCATAGTCAGGATGGCGCCGGTCCCATGTGCCGGACGGTGCGCGATGCGGCGATTCTTCTGGGCGCGCTGACTGGAATTGATCCCGACGACGCGGCGACGACGGCGAGCGCAGGCAAAGCGCAGAGCGACTACGCGCAGTATTGCGATCCCAACGGCTTGAAGGGTGCACGCATCGGCGTGGCACGAAAATACTTTGGCTTTAGCGAGGCCGTCGACGCACTGATGGAACAGTCACTCGCCGTGATGAAGCGGCAGGGAGCGACGATGGTCGATCCCGCCGACATTGAAACTTTCGGGAAATTCGACGAGAGCGAACTGCTAGTCCTTATGTACGAACTGAAGGCCGATCTCAACGCCTATCTGGCACGGCTCGGCCCGGGCACGCCGGTCCGCACGCTGCAGGACATCATCGACTTCAACGATCGCAACCGGCAGAAAGAGATGCCGTACTTCGGGCAAGACCTGTTTCTGAAGGCCCAGGCCAAGGGACCACTTACCGACAAAGCGTATGTGGATGCGCTGGCAAAGAATCATCAACTGGCCCGCACCGAAGGCATTGACGCGCTCATGGATAAGCACCAACTGGACGCGATCGTGGCTCCGACCGGGGGCCCGGCGTGGTTGACGGATTTAGTGAATGGGGACCATGGGGCGGGCGGCAGTTCAAACGCCGCGGCCGTCGCGGGTTATCCCAACGTCAATGTAACCGCTGGATATCTTTCCGGCCTGCCGGTTGGAATTTCATTTTTTGGACGGGCCTGGAGCGAGCCGACGCTGATCAGGCTCGCGTATTCGTTCGAGCAGGGCACCAAGGCGCGGCAGGCGCCGAAGTTTCTGCCGACCATCGGGCCGTAGAGAATTTTCTGTTCGTGCTGCTATATCGGCGGGTTGGTTACTAAGAACCATGACTGAACGGATGTAAAGTTGCGCAAAGCTCGTTCAGAAGCGCCGCCAGGCTCCTACAATTGAGATGTACGCGGGGTGGTGTATGACTAAGCTCCGTTGCTGTGGATGCCTGCTGTTGATGCTGGTTTCCTGCTGTGCTTTCGGCCAGAAGAATGCAGAGTGGCAAGTTTATCGTGCTAATGAGGAAGTCCGCGTTCCTCAGTTACCCGCCTTGATGGCGAGTTCTCACGACCTCTCGGATGTGCTGCTGACTTCGCTGGACATCGTATTCCACGATCGCGGCATTTGTTGCGGCAAGAACTCAGTCTTGGAAGATCGAGCGCTGGCCGCCGATCCATTATCTCTGAAAGAAGTTGCGTCCAAGCTACGAGGAAGGCAAGTCTTGAGCGACGGCCGTGCCGTCCAGATTACTGCCGAAGTTTTGCCGGACGCACCCGGGGTCGATATCTCCTCTCGGATCGTTGGTTCGCTGCTGGAGAAACACGCCCTGCTTCTGGTGTGGAACTCCCACCTCTATGTTCTCTGCGGAGCCGTGTTCGACGCAGTTGGGAATGACGACGCCAGCAGCCAGTTCATGATTCACAAACTATTCCTCGTCGACCCGCGGTATTCCGGCCCGCGGCGCGAGGTGATTTTCAATCGCGACACAGACGATTGGGGGAAAGTCGCTGGAGTAATGCTGTTGACCGTAACTCCGCAATAGATTTCTGGTGGGTGATCCATGAACAAGCTTCGTTCGTACGGCTGGGCTTTCACGAAACTCGCGTTCGCGTGCCTTGCGGTGTGTGGCTGCGCTCACGGGCAAGTCCTTTATCAAGATCAGGTGCTTGAAGTGCGCGATCTGCCGTCGTTGATGGCGCGGTCGCCGCATCGCGCCGACGTGATACTGACCTCGCTCGATACCATATTCCACGATCGTGAAGTGTGCTGCGGCAAAGACTCGGCTCTCGAAGATAGCGCCGGGGCAGCCGATCCGAAGTCTTTGGAGGATGTTGCCAGCAAACTGCAGGGGCGACATCTGTTAGGGGACGGCCGACCGATCATGGTGACCGCGACTTATTCGACAACGGACGCGGTCAATTCCGGCATGCTCATCACCTGGTTTCAGAATCATCATGCTGCGCTCATGCAGTGGAATTCGCGGGTCTATGTGGTGCATGGAATCGTTTATCAGTGGACGGCCAGTGGCGATACGGACTCGGGAGTGCAGACGGGCACGATGATCCACAAGTTTCTGCTTTGGGATACGCGTTACTCCGATTCGCGCCGCGAAGTGGTCTTCAACCGCGAGACCGACGACCTGAGCAAAGTCGATGGATTCTTGTTTGTCGATGTGAAACCGCAGTAGACCTATACTTTTGTCCAGTCTCGAAGTGGAACTTCAACCGCGCAACTCTCTAATTTTTGGAAAATATAACGGCAGTCATGTTAGCCTCCACCTATGAGGGGGTAATACATGACCAACCTGAATAAGGTAGTCTCTTCCCTGCAGAACGAGTATTCCCGTCTCGAAAAAGAGATGGGAAGAGTGGGGAAGGCGTTGGACGCGCTCGGCCATGCTGGCGGAAAGAAGCTCAAGAAGACAGGACGTACGTTGAGCAAAGAAGCCCGCAAGCGGATCGCCGATGCGCAACGACTACGCTGGGCAAAAGTGCGGAAAGCTGCTGCCAAGCTAGTCAAGTCGTAACCGCAGTTATTATCGCAAGCACCGCAAACGGCCTCGCTCGTAACTTCTCCCAAAGATTTGCGAGCGGGGCCTTAGCGGGGCTCAGATTCCATCCACCAATCTCCTGACAACATGCGCGAACTTCCTGGAAAACCAAGCCACAAGCTGCTGAAGTGGACGCTGGTTGGTCTCTTTCTGCTGATCCTTCCCGCCGGGCTGTCCGCCGAGGATCTTTCACTGCAGGCGCTGGTCACGCCATCCACGATCGTTTTGAAGGACGGCCATGCCGTGACTTTTGCCATCCACGGTTTCATCGAGTTCAAGGCGCTGGCCGAGGTTTTTCCGTACATTGACACCCAGGTGGTGCGCTGGAAGCCGGATGCTCTGCTTACCGTTGAAGCGCGCCGACTCCTGGCGCGGGAACTGCTACGACATGCCATCGAGAGCCGTGTTGTCTCGATGACCGACGAGCGGCCACTGGAGATATTGCTCACCCATACTGCGGAGGAAGTCAGACAGGCGATTGCGCGCGTAAAGGAACCGGTGCCGCCGGGCTACGCCGAAGCATTTCTAGAAGTGCAGGAAAAATGGAAGCGCTCCCTGAATTGCTGGAGCGCCTCTCCATCGATTCCGGGGCGCGTGCTCTCGAACTGGTATCCCATTGAGGAAGGCATCGAACTCTATGGCGCGACGTATGATTCGACCGAGCACTTCTGGCAAGCGGTCAAGTATCATCCTGACGTAACCGTCGCGCAATTGATAGAGCTGCTTGCCGCCCTCCAGCGAAAGGATTGGAGCCGCTGGCTGGCGCGCCTCGATAACGACCCCGGCGTATATCTGCCAAACGCATACGCAGTCGAGTTCCTGCGGCATAACCTGCAAGTAGAACGCTTGCAGTGGTTTCGCGATGAGCTAGGCCGCCATGGCTTGCGTCCGAGTGAACATGCCCGCCAGGCGCAACAGCGTCGCGAGACCTCATTCCGTTTCAGTGCTTTTGAAGAAAAAGTACTCTGGGGCGACTTAGCCGATGTTTTCCATCTGGTCTACCACTTTTCGGATTTGAACGACCCTATCAGAGGCATGCTCAGCGAGCGCCACTTTGATGCTGTCTATCTCGGCGAGCGCAGGATGGATTTCATCAGCAAAGAATTCCGCTCGATGATGCTGGAAATCTGGAAGGTCAAATACCTGCAGATCCCCCGATTCCGCGAGGTGATTACATCAGTCCCGAAGGAGATCGCTCTAAGTCACTTTCTGAATGACGGCGATTCCCCGGACATTCCGATCCCGATCTATGTGCAATATCTGAACCAGATACGTGAGCTGGCGCTCGGAACAGCTCAGTAAAGAGAACCTCAAATTCGGTCCAGACGCGTCTACGTCCAGCGGAACCACTTCAGCGCCAGCGCGAATGAGATTCCACCCCAGAGCGCCAGGACCAGCAATCGCGGCCACTGATTAAGCAGCGGCGTGCCTTCGAGGATGCTGGCGCGCAGCGCGTCATTTAACGCGGTAAGAGGCAGCGCCTTGATCAGGGGATGGATCACCGCCGGAAATCGTTCGTAAGAAAAGAAGACACCGGAGAAGATCCACATGGGCATCATGACCAGGTTGATGAGGCCGCTGATGCTTTCGATTTTCTGCGCACGGCTGGCTGTCAGCAGGCCGACGCCGCCGAAGGTGAGGGACCCCAAGCCTCCGATCGCGGCGATGGAAAATACCGACCCGAGCACGCGCATATGAAAGAAGAGGACGCCAAACAC
>Ga0187863_10003602_pt1 | contig 11360 bp, 9 predicted proteins | sample June2016WEW_11_1_FD_132975 | JGI IMG/M metagenome (GOLD analysis project Ga0187863, IMG submission 132975) | Peatland microbial communities from SPRUCE experiment site at the Marcell Experimental Forest, Minnesota, USA - June2016WEW_11_10 | ecosystem: Environmental > Terrestrial > Soil >...
CGATCGCCTGCGGGTGCCGCCCGACGATCCGCACTACACGCTACGCCGCGTCTGGCTGACCAAAGAGGAAGAGGAAGGGTATTACTACGGCTTCGCCAACGAAGGCCTTTGGCCGCTCTGTCACGTCGCTCACACTCGCCCGCTTTTTCGCGCCACCGACTGGCAGGCTTATCAGGATGTCAATCGTAAGTTCACAAATGTCGTGCTCGAAGAGATCAAGAACGTCGTGAAGCCCGTCGTGCTCGTCCAGGATTATCATTTCGCCCTGCTCCCGCGCCTCATCAAAGAGAAGCGCCCCGATGCCCGGGTTGCGATTTTCTGGCACATTCCATGGCCGAATACGGAGGCCTTCGGCATTTGCCCGTGGCAGCGCGAGTTAGTCGACGGTTTGCTCGGCGCCGATTTGATTGGCTTTCACATCCAGTCGCACTGCAACAACTTTCTCGAGACGGTCGACCGCGTTGTCGAGTCGCGCGTGGATTGGGAGCACTTCTCCGCGTTGCGGCAGGATCACCGCACTCTTGTCCGCCCCTTTCCCATCAGCGTTGCTTTCGCCGACGACGATTCCGGCGAAAACAACAACAACACCAATAACGACGGCTTCAACTACCTCGAACGCTCGGCTCTCTTGCGCAGTGTTGGCGTAGACGCACCTTTCATGGGCATCGGCGTTGACCGCGTCGACTACACCAAGGGAATTCTCGAGCGCTTTCTCGCCATCGAGCGCTTCCTCGAGAAATATCCCACCTATCAGGGAAAATTCACTTTCGTGCAGATCGGCGCGCCTAGCCGCACTCACATCAAGCGCTATCACGATCTGCTCGCGGAGGTCGAAGCGGAGACCGATCGTATCAATTGGCGCTTCCAGAACGGCAACTGGAAGCCCATCGTCTTCCTCAAGCGCCAGCACAGCCATAAGGAAATCGAGCCCTTCTATCGCGCCGCCGATCTCTGCCTGGTCACGTCGCTGCACGATGGGATGAATCTCGTCGCCAAGGAATATATTGCGGCCCGGCGCGATGAACGGGGAGCGCTTATCCTGAGCCAGTTCACCGGAGCGGCTCGCGAGCTGCGCGACGCCTTGCTCGTAAATCCCTACGACATTGATCAGACAGCGGACGCCATTCGGGCCGCCCTGGAGATGGATCCTGCCGAAAGTCAGATGCGCATGCACCGCATGCGTGAACTGATCAGAGAGCACAACATTTACCAATGGGCCGGCAACCTGATCACTGAACTTTGTGAAGTTCGCCTTAACGCGCCCGAGGACGTCGAGGGAAAATTTCGTGTCCATCATGTATCCGCTGCATGATTCCGTTCTCGGTCAAATCAGTCCGCTGGATCTAAATGCGACTTGCGTCGAACTCGAAAGGAGTGCCGGTTGAGATCAGGTTTACAATCCCAGTTCGAGCCATTTCTGCGCAAGGTTGCCCAAGCTCCGGAATCAGCCCTGCTGCTCGATTACGACGGAACGCTCGCGCCCTTCCAATCGCGGCGAGATCAGGCTTATCCCTATCCTGGCGTTGCTCAGGTTCTGCAAGAGATCGTGCGCGATCGCCGGACACGCGTTGTCGTTGTTTCAGGCCGCGAGGCCACCGAGGTACTTCCCCTTCTCAATGTTCATCCGTCTCCCGAAGTCTGGGGAGTTCATGGTCTGCAGCGTCTGAAGCCCGATGGGAGCACGGAAATGCCGCAGCTCGATGAGCGCACTCTCCATGGATTGTCGGATGCCGAGCGCTGGCTTGGCTATCAGGAATTGCTTCACACTGCGGAATTCAAGGCTGGCAGTATCGCCGTCCATTGGCGCGGCCTCAGCGACAACGACACAGAGGCGCTCCGGGCCCGCGTCCGTCTAGGGTGGCGCCCTATTGCCATGGAACGCCAACTGGACCTGCTCGAATTCGACGGCGGTTTGGAAATTCGCGCCCGCGCGGCCGACAAAGGCGAAGCGGTTCGCGCTTTTCTCGAGGAAATCGGTGCCGACGCGCCCATCGCTTATCTTGGCGACGACAACACCGATGAGTCGGCATTTAAGGCATTGCAGGGCCGCGGCCTCACCGTTCTGGTGCGCCCGAAGTGGCGGACTACTGCCGCTCAATTCTGGCTCAAGCCGCCGGAAGAGCTGCTGGATTTTCTCGGCCTCTGGCTGAAAAATTGTGCCCAACGCGATGCCCTCAACAACAGAGCGATCGATGACAGAGAGACAAAGGTGGTGAATCAATGAGCAGCACAGCACCCGTAACTCCTCAACATAAACCGGTGAAGCCGTTCTACTTCAATACCTCGGCGCATCTTCTGCGCATCACCGCGCTTAAAGCGAATACCCTAGCGGAATTTCTCGAAGCTCTGCGCGCCTGTCCGGAAGACTCTATCTTTCAACACACCTTCCGCACTCTCCAGGAACATCATTTTATTCGCGAGGGTTTCTCGAATGATTTCGCGCAGTGGGTTCTAACAGACTGCAACCAACCGGGCCTGGCCGAACAACTGGCCAATGTCGACGTGCGCGAATATACGTCCCTCGGCGAGTTGCGCAGTCGCTTTGTTCAGATCGTCGAGAAGCACCTCAAAAGCAATCCAGCCGACGCTTCGCGCATGGCCGACGAAACGTTTTATTTTTGCGCCGCAGACACAGTAATGATGCCCACGAAGTTCGTGGCCCAGTCCATGCAGGATTTTGCCAACGGTGTTCGTGAAGTTAGCGTGCATTCCATCCATCATCATTTCATTGAAGCGCGGCTGCGGCTCAAGCTCATGTCCAACGATTTTTCTCAATGGCTGCTGGAGGATGTGGGCCTTACCGAAACTGCACGCGCACTGAATCGCATCGATATCTATACCGGAACGCTGGAAGATGTGCGTCGGCAAATTGTTCGCGTCGTTGAGCGCGCACTAGCCTGAAATCGCCCGTACAGAATTGGCGCCGACTGCGGTTACCCGCAGTTCGTTACAAAGGGTCAAGAAGCTCTAAGTGGTCTAAAGGAGAAAGGAAACTAGTGAAATTGCAAAGTGCAACCGATCGCCCATCGTCTCCCGGCCCTTCCGTCGTACCCGCAGAGGCGCGCCTCGATACGGAGAAGAAGCCAGTGCAGTCCGTTCAACCGGCGCCCGGGAACCCGGAGCGCCGCAAAACACCGCGGTCGTGGGAGACCCCGCCCGCTCCGGTTGTCGCCCCGCCCTTTAGCGCGTACGAAAGTATTGTGGGCGCCGCTGAGCTTGACGAACTGCGCTTCCTGGCTCGCGAACTCAAAGGCAAGACGGTGAAGATGGTCAACTCCACGGCCGTCGGCGGCGGTGTCGCCGAGATGCTGAATCGACTCGTACCCTTGCTCGGAGAGCTCGAAGTTCCGACCCACTGGGACGTGATTACCGGCGGCAACGATTTCTTCGAGATCACCAAAGCTTTTCATAATGCTTTGCACGGTACTCCCTATGAGTTGACGCAAGCCGCGCGCGAGATCTTTCTCTCCTACAACGAACAGAACCGGCAGCGCATGCAATTCAACGAGGATCTCATTGTCATTCACGACCCCCAGCCCGCCGCCCTGATCGGGGCGCGCAAGGATTCCCATGCGCGCTGGGTCTGGCGCTGCCATATCGACTTATCGAACCCGAATCCGCAAGTCTGGGGATTTCTGCGTCCCTACATCGAGCAGTTCGACGCGGCAATTTTTTCTTCGCAGTCCTTTGCTCGACAGCTGCCCATCCCGCAATATTTGTTTTACCCCTGCATCGATCCACTCTCGGAGAAGAATAAAGATCTCGACGAGAGTTTCGTCCAAAAAGTATGTGACGAATTTGGCGTCGACCGCTCGCGCCCGATCGTTACCCAAGTCTCTCGATTCGATCGCCTGAAGGATCCGGTAGGTGTGGTGCAGGCCTACAAGCAGGCCAAGAAATACGTAGATTGCCAGTTGGTGTTGGCCGGCGGGGGAGCCAGTGATGATCCCGAAGGCGCAATCGTCCTCAAAGAAGTCAAAGAAGCAGCCGGCAATGATCCTGACATCATTATTCTCGACCTGCCGCCGTGGTGCGCGCTTGAGATCAACGCTCTGCAGCGCGCTTCAACCATCATCGTGCAGAAATCGCTCAAAGAAGGTTTCGGCCTCACTGTCACCGAAGCGCTCTGGAAAGGGAAGCCCACCATCGCTGGAGCTGTCGGCGGTATTCCCAACCAGGTGATCCACAAACTCACCGGCATGTTGGTTCATTCGGTGGAGGGCTGTGCGTATCAGATTCGCTATCTTCTGACGCATCCCGAGTTCGCCAGTCAAATGGGTAGGAATGGGCGGGAGCACGTCAAAGAAAACTTCCTGATGACTACGAACGTCCGGCGCTGGCTGTTGCTGCTGCGGATTCTGCTGGTTGAAGGCAAAGTCTGAAACCGACAAAACGGCGCTGCCCCACAGAAGTTACCTCGAAGGCGCAGCTGCCTTGCCGTATAATGGAGGCAGTGCTCAAATATTCCATCGTAGTTCCCCTGCACAACGAGCAGGAGAACGTCACCGATCTCTACGCGCGTCTTAAATCCGTGATGGAGGCGAGCGGCGAGACGTTCGAAATGGTGCTGGTCGATGACGGCTCCATCGACGGCACGTTCTCATTGCTGAAGGAAATTGCCGCCGTCGACAGCCGTGTGACTGTCGTTAAACTACGGCGCAATTTTGGCCAGACCGCCGGCTTGGCTGCCGGCTTCGATCATGCTCGCGGCGAATACATCATCGCCATGGACGGCGACCTGCAGCATGATCCCTCGGATATACCGCTGTTCCTCGAGAAAATTGCCGAGGGCTACGACATCGTCAGCGGATGGCGCAAGAATCGCGTCGACAATTTCTGGATGCGCCGCATCCCATCGCGCTGCGCCAACTGGCTGATGGCGAAGCTAAGTGGAGTAGACATTCACGATTTTGGCACCACGTTCAAATCCTATCGCCGCGAAATCCTCGGGCAAGTTCCGCTCTATGGAGAGTTGCATCGCTTCATTCCGGCCTTGGCCTCTTGGTACGGCGCGTCGATCATTGAAGTTCCGATCAAGAACATCGTCCGGGAGCGCGGCGCCTCGCATTATGGCATCTCGCGAACCTTCCGCGTCTTCTTCGACCTGATCACCATCCGCTTCCTGCTCAAATACCTTTCGCGCCCGCTGCACTTTTTCGGCACGCTCGGGATGTTCAGCATTTTCGCTGGCAGCGGAATTTCGGGCTGGCTGATTCTAGAAAAGATACTGCGCCACTCCGACGTCATGTACCAGCACGGCCCGCTGATGATGTTCTCCGCGGTACTTCTGCTTGCCGGACTGAACTTGCTAGCCGTCGGTCTGCTCGGGGAGATGCAAGTCCGCCACTATCATGAACCCACCCAGCGCGCTCCTTACTCGATCGATCGAGTGCTGCGAGCGCAAAGCGAAGAGAGCACAATCTCGGAGTAGCGCTCCCGGCCCAGGTTTGATATTCCCGCCGGCTCAGCTGTTGATAACTGCGCGTATCACCTCAGGGACCACTTCGCGAATAACAATCGGAACCACAAGCCAAGCCACATAGGCTCCGAAGGCCAAGAAGGGAGCAGCAATCAGGGCGACCACGATATGGCGAGCGGAAATCACGTTCATGAGCACACCTCCATATGGCGTGAACTACGTACTTTGCGACGGAATAGTTCCGTGAACGCTGTGGCGTCGGCAAAGGGAGTTGCCAAGCGTTATAATCTCATCCGCAACCATGCCCACCACAACCCAATACGAGTTGCGCCTGGCCGGCCGGATGTCGCGGCTGGGCACCGAAACTGCCTTTGAAGTCCTCAACCGCGCTCGTGCCCTCGAAAAGCAGGGTAAAGACATTGTTCATCTCGAAATCGGCGAGCCCGATTTCGACACTCCGGCCAACGTGATCGAAGCCGGAGTCAATGCCCTTCACCAGGGCTGGACGCACTACGGCCCGGCTGCTGGCCTCCCCGAATTGCGCCAGACCATCGCTGACTATGTCAGTCGCACCCGGAATGTGCCGGTTACGAGCGACGAAGTAGTGGTTGTCCCCGGCGGCAAGCCAATTATTTTCTTCACGATTCTTGCGTTAATTGAACAGGGAGATGAGGTTATCTATCCCAATCCCGGCTTCCCCATTTACGAGTCGATGATCAATTACTCGCTCGGCAAAGCGGTTCCCATCCATCTTCGTGAAGAGCGGGACTTCTCGGTCGACGTCAAAGAGTTGGCTTCGCTGATCACGGACCGCACCAAGTTGATCATCCTCAACTCGCCGCACAATCCCACCGGCGGCGTGCTAACGAAAAAGGATATTCTCGAAATCGCCGAAGCAATCGGCGACCGCAACATCATGGTCCTATCCGACGAAATCTATAGCCGCCTGATATTCGAAGGAGAAGATTTCTCCATCATGAGTGTGCCTGGGTTCAAAGAGCGCACTATCCTCCTCGACGGCTTCTCCAAGACCTATGCCATGACTGGATGGCGCATGGGCTACGGCGTAATGCGTCCCGACCTGGCCACGCAAATCGCCCGGCTTAGTACCAACTCAGTTTCCTGTACTGCCAGTTTCACTCAGATTGCAGGGATCGAAGCGCTCCGCGGCGATCAGTCTTCGGTCGACAAAATGAACGCGGAATTCAAACGCCGTCGCGACGTTTTCGTCGCCGGACTGAACAAGATCAGAGGCTTTTCCTGCCGGCTGCCCAAAGGCGCGTTCTACGCCTTCCCCAACATTAGGCAGACGGGCTGGACGTCGAAGAGGCTGGCGGACGCGTTGCTCGAAGAAGCTGGAGTGGCGTGCCTCTCCGGCACTGCATTTGGAGAGTATGGAGAAGGCTATTTGCGCTTCAGCGTGGCCAATTCGCTGGAGAATTTGAACAAGGCTCTAGCTAAGATCGAGGAATGGGTAGGGAAGAGCCTGCGCTAGCTATCGAGTGATTGCTAAAGAATTCATTGTTCCGAAGGTGCGACGCTCTCGTCGTGCCTTTTTTGTTTCTCCAACCCGTATCAATATTTATCTTGATTTATCATGGTGGAGCGCTAAAATAACAGCAGGAATTTATGCCTACGACTAAGACCGCTAAGACCAAGAAGTTCACTCCCGAGATCGACGGCAAACTCTACGACGAGTTCGTTGCGGTTGCAGAGCGCAATGGGCAAACGAAGCGGCACGTTCTCGAAGAGGCGCTCCGGTTCTACCTGCATAATGTGGTTCCGTCGCAGCACCTGGTTCGCCGCGAAGTGATGGACGCCTTTGAACAGTCGCTGGCTCGCAACCGCGACCTGCTGCAGCGCCTCGCCAAGTAAGAAGCCGAATGTCCGATTACCTGACGGTAGCGGAAGTCTACAGGATGCAGCATCGGTTGATCGAGATTTTCGGTGGTCTCCATGGCGTCCGGGATAAGGGCTCTATAGAGGCCGCCATTTTTCGTCCGCAGACCGGCTATTACAACTCCATCGAAGAAGAAGCGGCGGCGTTGATGGAATCGCTCGGCAACAATCATGGCTTCCTTGACGGCAATAAACGCATTGCTTTCACCGCGACCGACGTTTTCTTGCGGCGCAATGGTTTTTACATCGAGGTCGAAGCAACGGATGGATTCGCCTTCATCAACGGCTCGATGGAGCGGCACAAATTCCGCTTTGCCGAAATTCTCGACTGGATTCGGCAACACATGAAACGACTCTAAGTCTGATTACACGGTTTTCTCCCTTCCATCTCCCATTCACAACGTGGCAGCCAGATTTGGTGTAAACTTCTGCCGCCATGACAAACGTCGATAAGCACTCCACCGGTTCTTTCTGCTGGATTGAACTCCATACCACCGACCAGGCCGCGGCCAAGACCTTCTACGGCTCGCTTTTCGGATGGGCTCCCCATGACAATCCGATGGGCCCCAACGACTACTACACCGAATTCAAGCTTCAGGGGCGCGAGGCCGCTGCGGCGTGCACGTTGCGTCCCGACGAGAAATCGCAGGGCATCCCTCCTTATTGGATGATTTACATCAGCGTCGACAATGCCGATGCTGCCGCTGCCAAAGCTCAGCAATTGGGCGGCAAGACCTTCGGCCCGGCCTTCGATGTTATGGATGCGGGCCGCATGGCCATCATTCAAGATCCGACGGGAGCAGTCTTCTGCGTCTGGCAGCCAAACAAAAACGCCGGAATCGGAATCGCCCAGGTGAGCGGTACGCTCTGCTGGGCCGATCTGAGCACTCCTGATCCAAAGCGCGCCGGCGATTTCTACTCTGGCCTGTTCGGCTGGGAGTTGGTTACCGACCCCAAAGCGGCTTCGGGTTATCTGCATATCAAGAATGGAGGGCACTTTATCGGAGGCATCCCCGGCGCACTCCATCGCCAGCTGGGCGTGCCGGCGCACTGGCTGGCTTACTTCCAGGTTGACGACGTGGACGCTTCCGCTTCGAAGGCCAAAGAGATGGGCGCTAATTTATATCTCCCGCCCTTGACGATGGAGGGAGTGGGCCGGATGGCCGTGATCGCCGATCCGCAGACCGCGGTGTTTGCCATATTCAAGTCGGCGCGCGGATAACCCTGAGCTTCTCGTGTTGGGGTTACTACGGTATGTTTGCCCGAGCGACGATCCGAATGGTAAAACCCTCACGAGGATCTTCGTTCGTGAAAAAAATCGCGGCAGTCTCTCCGGTTGCTCTCTGCATAATGTTTCTCGTGTTCGCAGTCGGTCACGCCACTGATTATTCGCGACGCATTAATCTGCCGACCAGCAAGAGTCTCACGCTCCCCGTCCCCGGATTCATTGCCCGCACTAATAGCTTTCCCGCGACCATCGCGATTAGTCCCAACGGCCGCTACGCCGCGCTGCTCAATCAGGGATATGGCACCGAGGAGAGCGGCGGGAGGCAATCGATAGGCATTCTCGATCTCAGCAACAATCAGTTGCGCGATTTCCCAGACGATCGCCTGACGGACGAGTACTCGACCCACCAGACTTATTTCATAGGCCTCGCGTTTTCGAGCGACGGCAAGCATCTCTACGCTTCCATGGGATCGATCACTGGTCCGACCGGCGAGAATCCCAAAAACAGGGGAAACGGCATCGCCGTGTACAAGTTTGCGGCAGGCGAGGTGTCACCCGAGCGCTTCATTAAGATTCCTCCCCAACCCCTCCCCGAAGGGAAGGAAGTAGCATTCGGCCTGCGTAAGAGTCCCACAGGAACGGCGCTGCCATACCCCGCAGGCTTTGCAGTGCTTCCAGGTCGCAAGAGCGACCGGCTGCTGATCGCCAACAATCTCGCGGACAATGTGGTACTTCTTGATGTCAAAACGGGGAAGACGGAAAAGTCGTTCGACCTAAGCCGCAACCGCTTCATTCCCAGCGAGTATCCCTATACGGTAATCGCCAACCAAGCAGGAACGAAGGCCTGGGTCAGCCTGTGGAACAGCGCATCAGTCGCGGAGTTGAATCTCGAAACGGGCAAGGTCGCGCGCTGGATTGAGACCTTCAAGCCGTCGGATTCCTTTCGGCCGAGTGCCCACGCAACGACGATGGTGTTGAGTCCCGACCAGCACACGCTCTACGTCGCACTTTCCAACGCTGACTTGGTGGTGGGCATCGATTTGAATTCCGGCATGGCACTACAGCGTTATCTCACCAGTGGCGACGGTCGAGGTACTGTCATCCAGGCCATCGCGATCTCGCCCGACGGCAAGCGTCTCTACGCGGCCAGCGGCTCGCTCGATGCAGTTGCTGTGTTTGAAGTCGAGGATTCCCCAAAACTCACTGGCCACGATATGGTTCTACAAATAGACGCGGCCACACCACCCAACTTCATCCCCACTGAGTGGTATCCCAGCGCTCTAGCCGTGACTGGCAACGATCTGATCATCGCTACCGCCAAGGGTGAAGGCAGTGGTCCCAATAACGTGCAAAACACGCTGAAGGGCGATCGCAAGAGAAAGGCTTATCCCTATATTCCGACGCTGATCGGCGGCTCAATCCAGCGTCTGAGCCTCGCCGAGATCGACAAGAATCTCGCCGCCTACACGCACCAAGTCGAAGAAGACAATCTTCTGCGCGCCGATCCGGTCAAGTTTACGTTCGCCGGCGGAGCGAATCCCATCCGCCACGTGATCTACATTCTGAAAGAAAACCGCACCTACGACCAGATTCTCGGCGACCTGCCCGTCGGCGACGGGGATTCGTCGCTAACGATGTATGGAAAAGACATTACGCCCAATGAACACAAGCTCGCCCTGCAGTTTGGCGTGCTCGATAATTTCTACGACAGCGGAGAAGTTTCCGGCGACGGACACCTTTGGTCGACCGCGTCGACTACCTCCGATTACAACGAAAAGAATTGGCCGATCGCCTATCGCGGCAAAGAGCGCACCTACGATTTCGGCGGCACCGTGGCTGACGAAATTGCGCTGGAGCAGGGAATTCCCGACGTCGACGACCCGGGCACTGGCTTCCTTTGGGACAATCTTGCGCGGAGCGGACTGAGTTATCGCATTTACGGGGAATTCATCGCCGCAGTATGGTGCAAGAACGAAAAAGCAAAGTCGCCGACAGAGGGCACGCCGTCGGCCTTTTCCGCCGCCTGTCCCGTGGCCGCAATTAATAAAGGCGAGTCTCTGCCGGTGAATGTCGGTAATCCGCCGGGCGGGCCGAGTCCGTGGCCTTGGCCGATCCCTCAATTCAAGCGCATGCGTCCGACGAAGGCCGCTCTCCGCGACCATTACGATCCGCAATTTCCCGACTTCAATACCGATTATCCCGACCAACTGCGCGCAGACGAATTTCTGCGTGAGTTTGCGGACTTTGTCAAAGCCAAGGGCAGCGGCAAAGAACTTCCACAATTCACACTGCTCTATCTGCCGGACGATCACACCGGAGGCACGCGCCCCGGCAAACCTACGCCCCAGGCGTCCGTAGCTGATAACGATCTGGCGGTAGGCCGCGTCGTGGATGCCGTTTCTCATAGCGCGTATTGGGATGACACGGCCATCTTCGTTCTGGAAGACGATGCGCAGGACGGCGCCGATCATGTGGACGCGCATCGATCGACGGCCCTGGTCATCAGCAAATATGCGCCGCGCCTGCCGCAAACTTTCGTCGACCATAATTTCTATACCACGGTCAGCGCCATTCACACGATGGAGGCTCTGCTCGGCCTCGGCCCGATGAACCTCTTCGACGCGCACGCGCCGCTGATGGCGCCGCTTTTCGCCGGTCCCGGAACGCAGCCGGCATATGAGGTAGACGACAAGAACCTGCGCAACGGCCTCATCTATCTGGTGAACGAAAAAAACGCGCCTGGGGCCAAGGAATCGTCGCGGATGAATTTCACGCGTCCCGATGCGGTCAATGCGAAAAAGCTGAATGCGATTC
>Ga0187863_10003605_pt1 | contig 11355 bp, 11 predicted proteins | sample June2016WEW_11_1_FD_132975 | JGI IMG/M metagenome (GOLD analysis project Ga0187863, IMG submission 132975) | Peatland microbial communities from SPRUCE experiment site at the Marcell Experimental Forest, Minnesota, USA - June2016WEW_11_10 | ecosystem: Environmental > Terrestrial > Soil >...
CCTCCAGGGGATAACGCGCCTTTGGAATGGCTCGGCGGGACAGCCGTGCGGTCCTGTTCCTGAGCAGAAGAACTGACGCCACAAACGGTCAAGCCAGCCAATCAAAAACCAAAAGGCTCGGCAAAGCACGGCCGAAACCAGCATGGTGAGGGGCAGGGCCGGGATTTTGATCAAGCTATCCGGAACACCGAGAGGTCGACCCAGTGCCCGGCGATGAACTGGCTGGTCACGAGAAACCTGATGGCGGGCCGGCGAGCGGGCCGGGCCGGGCCAGCGGAGAACCTAGCGGCGACGATGGAACATCTGGGCCAGAGGTGCCGCGCTCCCGGCCGGGCCGCGGGACGGCGCGCTCCTGGCCGGGCCGCGGGATGGCGCGGTACCTGCACGGCACCAACGGCCGCTGGCTGGCGATATTCGGCGTCTCGCTGGGCTTGCTGCTGATTCGCTTCCTGGTGCCCACGCCCGTGGGTCAGGCCGACAACCGCGACGGTCCCCGGCTGATGTGCGGCCTCGGACTGGCGAAGGTCGTCCCGCCTGGCCAGCCCGTGTTCTTCCGGTATGCCTACTTCGAGTACCTGACCAGCCCCGGCTGCGTCGGGCGCTCCCCTTACCCCTCCTCAGAAATCGTGCCGCTAGAAGTGGCCAGGGGGCTGACGCCGGTATTCGGCCTGCCCGGCGACCTGAACCTGATCGCGCTCGGCGTGCTGATGTGCATCCTGACCTCCGTCGCCATCGCCAGCCTGGCCACCGGCTTGCGGATCAAGTTGTGGGCTCAGCTGCTAGTCGCCGCAGCCGTGTGGCTGATCATCGCCGACTCGGCGTTCTTCGACGTCTTCGCCAGCCCGTTCAGCGAAGGCTCCGCCCTGGTTGGCCTGCTGCTGGTCGCGGCAGGCGTTCTGTACCTGAGGCGGGGCTGGCGGGAGACGGTATTCGGCCTGGTCCTGGCCGGGTCCGGGGGATTTCTCGCGATCCTGTCGAAAGAGCAGTACATGGTGCTGGCGCTGCCCATCTGTGTCACCCTGGTGCTGGCCACCGCCGGCCGGGGCCGCTGGCGCGGGCTGCGCCGCTTCCGGGACCGGGAGGCCACTGCGGGGGTTGTCGTCGCCGCGGGCCTGGCCCTCATGGCGGGCGTCTACGCGCTCTGGGACTACACCAGCCGCTACGGCCAGCGGCTGCACCACATCCAGGCCGTCGACATGATCTTCACGGATATCGTGACCAGCCGGTCCGCCGCACCGGCCCAGCTGCGCGCCATCGGGCTGCCAGTGAGCTGGGCCAGGTACGCGGGTCACTACTACTGGGACAGGACCTCGATCCGGCTGAGCCCGCTGTACTCCCACTACGTGGGCAAGCTGACCGACCAGAACATCGTCCACTACCTCCTGACCCATCCCCGCTACATCCTCAGCGTGGGGCAGTCGGCCGCGATTTTCGCGCAGCAGTTCCGGACCACCCAGCTGGGCGACTACCCGATATCCGCCGGGCAGCCCAAGGGGGCCTACGAATCCCGGGTAGTCGTGGTCACCTGGCTGATACACCAGCTCCCGGCGAATCTGGGCCTGTGGCTGTACGTTCCGCTGTGGATCGCCATGTCGGGAATCGGGCTTATCGCGCTGTACATGGGCCGGGCCCGCGCCTGGCACCGCGGCGGCGCGGTCCTCGTGCTCTGCATGACCGGGTGCGCGTTCGTGGCGTTCATCCCGCCCGCCTACTTCGCCGGGATCTCCACCACCCGGCACATGGTGGGCGCGAACCTGGCCACCGCGCTCGCCTTCACGACCAGTGTGGCGCTGGCCATCTCGCTGATCCAGCAGGCCCTGACCCGGGGCCGGCGGCCGGCTGCCCTGGGCCACCAGGGCCGGGGCCGGCCAGATGGCCGCGGTCAGTCCGGGACCGCGACGATAACGTCGGACGCCTTGATCACCGCTACCACCTCACGGCCCTCGGCCAGGCCGAGCTCACGGGCTGCCTCGACCGTGATGGAGGCGACCAGCCGGACGCCGTTCGCGTCGAGCACGACGTTCGCGGTGGCCTCGCCGGCCGTGACGCCGGTGACCGTCGCCCTGATCTGGTTGCGCGCGCTGAGCTGCATGTACGTAGTCCTTTCATGATCTTGCCACCGGCCCGACTGGGTATCTCCCCACGCCCGGCGTCGCCAAAGCATCGCGCGCCGTGGCAAGCTCGGCGGTATGGGAAACGAGCAGGACCGCCTGGACGAGAGCGCGGCGTGTGAGGTCGCCCATGGTCACGGCAGCACTGGCACCGGGCTGGGCACCGACCGGACCCTGATCGCGGCGTTCACCTCCCCCGTCGCCGGCTGCCTGCTGCGCTACGCCAGCGATGCGGGATACCGCGTGGTGCTGCTGGAACCCGATCCGGACGCCGCCGCCGGCGCCCGGAGCACCGGTTACGAGGTGACAGGTGACGCCGCGAAGTACATGGACGCGGGGGCGGACGTGGTGGTGACCGATCACCACCGGCCCGAGCTGGGGATCGTGCTGCGTGACGCACTGGCCAGCCCGGCCCGCTGGGTCGGGATCATGGGCAACCCGCGGCACCAGGGGCCGCACATCGAGGCGCTGACCGACCTGGGCGTGGCCGAGGCCGACATCGCCCGGGTACACCGGCCGATCGGGCTGAACATCGGCTCCCGTACCCCGCCCGAGATCGCCATCGCCACCCTGGCCGGGCTGATCGCGGACCGCAACGGCCGCCCCGGCGGCTTCACCTTCTGACCAGACCGCGGCCGGGGCCAGCCCTTGAGGTCGCCGGTCAGCCCTTGAGAGCCCCGGTCAGCCCCCTTTGAGGGCCCCGGTCAGCCCTTGAGGGCCCCGGTCAGCCCCTTTGAGGGCCCCGGTCAGCCCCCTTTGAGGGCCCCGGTCAGCCCTTGAGGGCCCCGGTCAGCCCCTTTGAGGGCCCCGGAGACCAGGCCGCGGACGTGGTACCGCTGGAGCGCCACGTAGACCACGATGCACGGAATCATCGCGATAACCCCCCCGCCAGCAGCAACCCGATCCCCGGCATGACCAGCGGCCTGATCCGGGCGGCGCTGCAAGGGGTTGACGTAGAAGAACCGGGTCCTGTCGGTGGAACGCGGGGCTCGACCGGGCCCGGAGCGTCATGACCGGCCCGCTGCCGGCCCGTCAGGGAGGCGTCCGCAGGCCGGTCCCGCCGGCCAGTTTGACCTGGGATGTTGTGAGCGGTCACAATCCCCCGGGCACCGAAACGGGATCCGCATAGTTGTATATGGCAAGTGGGTACACAGGTGTTATCTGTGGCTATTGAGTCTGGCCACGGCTGAAATACGGTGAACCGGGGCAAACACTCCGGCCCGGCGCCGGGGGCCGCGCGGTACGGCGGCCGGCGCCGCAGCGGGCCAGCCGGGCCCCGGACAACCGAACAGCACGCAGGACGGCCGGCGGAATCCGGGCGGGCCGAGGCAGCGGAGCCCCGGACGGCGGGACGAGACGGCGGAAGGAGGCGGTACGTGGCACTTACCGATCGCGGGCGCGACCGGCCGCCGGTCATGACCGACGTCGCGCAGCTGGCCGGCGTCTCGCACCAAACCGTGTCGCGGGTCCTCAACGACCATCCCAACGTCCGCCCGCAGACCAGGGAACTGGTCCTCGCCGCGATCAGCGAGCTCGGCTACCGGCCGAATGCCGCGGCCCGGACCCTGGTCACCCGGCGCACCCACACCCTCGGCGTGATCAGCTTCGACACCACCCTGTACGGGCCGGCCTCCATGCTCTACGGCATCGAGCGCGCCGCCCAGGACTCCTACTTCGTCTCCATCGCCAGCACCCCGACCCTGGACCGCCGCTCCGTGCTGGACTCGGTAGAACGCTTCGTGGGGCAGGGCGTCGAAGGGATCATCGTCATCACTGCGCAGGTCTCCGCGGTGGAGGCGCTGGCCGACTGCCCGACGGACATCCCGCTCGTCGCGGTGGGCTGCCGGACGCAACTGCCGCTGCACTCGGTGGCGGTGGACAACGCCGCCGGGGCCGCGCTGGCCACCCGGTACCTGCTCGGCCTGGGCCACCGCAGCGTCCACCACCTGAGCGGGCCGCCCTCCTGGCTCGACGCCGAGGCCCGGGTGGAGGGCTGGCGGAAGGCGCTGAGCGAGGCGGGGGCCGCGGAGCCGGACCTGGTCTCCGGCGACTGGTCCGCGGCGTCCGGGTACGAGATGGGGCAGCAGATCGCCCGGGACGACAGCGTGACCGCCGTGCTCTGCGCCAACGACCCCATGGCGCTGGGCCTGGTCCGCGCGCTGGCCGAGCAGGGGCGGCGGGTGCCGGAAGACGTCAGCGTGGTCGGCTTTGACGACATCCCGGAGGCCGCCTACTTCCTTCCCCCGCTGACCACGGTGCGGCAGGATTTCGGTGAGCTTGGCCGGCGGGCACTGGACAGCCTGGTCGGGCTTATCTTCGATCATGACAAGGCCCCGCCCGCGGAGCCGGTCGTCCCGCAGTTCGTGGTCCGCTCCAGCGCCGCACCTCCGGCGACCTGACCCGGCCACGGCGGGGTACTACCGGCCCCCGGGCAGAAGCTCCGACTGGACGTCAATCACCGAGATTCGGATCGAGCAGGCAGAACAGGACAACGATGACTGTTAGCGCTCACGACAGCGACGACGGGCCAGGCGCCTCCGGGGGCCTGGAGGACAGCTACGTCGTCGGGGTGGACTTCGGGACGCTGTCCGGCCGCGCCGTGGTGGTCCGGGTCAGCGACGGCGCCGAAGTTGGCACCGCAGTCTGCGCCTACCGGCACGCGGTCATGGACGCCAAGCTGGCCGTGACCAGCGAGCCGCTGCCACCGGACTGGGCCCTGCAGGACCCGGAGGACTACCGGGACGTGCTGCGCGAGGCGGTCCCGGCGGCAGTGCGGGCGGCCGGCATCGACCCGGCCCGCGTGATCGGCATCGGCACCGACTTCACCGCCTGCACCGTGCTGCCAGCCAGGCGCGACGGGACCCCGCTGTGCCAGGTGCCCGGGCTGGAGGGTCGCCCGCACGCCTACCCCAAGCTATGGAAGCACCACGCGGCCCAGCCCCAGGCGGACCGGATCAACGCGCTGGCCCACGAGTGGGGCGAGCCGTGGATCGGCCGGTACGGCGGCAAGATCTCCTCGGAGTGGCAGTTCGCCAAGGCTCTCCAGTTGCTGGAGGAGGACCCGGACGTCTACCGGCACGCGGACCGCTGGATCGAGGCGGCCGACTGGATCATCTGGCAGCTGTGCGGCACCGAGACCCGCAACACCTGCACGGCCGGGTACAAGGGCATCTACCAGGACGGCCGCTATCCCTCGGCGGACTTCCTCGGCGCACTGAACCCCGCCTTCGCCAGCTTCGCCGAGGACAAGCTGGCTCATCCGGTGTCGCCGCTGGGGGCCCGGGCGGGCGGGCTGACCGCCGAGGCGGCCGGGTGGACCGGGCTGCCCGAGGGCATCGCCGTGGCCGTGGGCAACGTCGACGCGCACGTCACCCCGCCCGCCGCTAACGCCATCGCGCCTGGCCAGATGGTGGCCATCATGGGCACCTCGACCTGCCACGTGATGAACTCGGCGACGCTCGCCGAGGTGCCCGGCATGTGCGGGGTGGTAGACGGCGGCATCGTCGCCGGCGAGTACGGCTACGAGGCCGGGCAGAGTGGGGTGGGCGACATCTTCGCCTGGTTCCTCGACCACGCCGTCCCGGCCGACTACCGGGACGAGGCGCGGCGGCGCGGCGTGTCCCTGTTCGAGCTGCTGTCGGCGGAGGCCGCCAGCCAGCCGGCCGGCGCACACGGCCTGATCGCCCTGGACTGGCTCAACGGAAACCGCTCGGTGCTGGTCGACGTCCAGCTGTCCGGTGCCATCGTGGGCCTGACCCTGGCCACCCGCCCGCCGGACATCTACCGCGCCCTGGTGGAATCGACCGCGTTCGGCACCCGGGTCATCATCGACGCGTTCTCGTCGTCCGGCGTCGAGGTCACCGAGTTCGTGGTGGCCGGCGGCCTGCTCAAGGACCCGTTCGTGATGCAGGTCTACGCGGACGTACTGCGGCGGCCGCTCAGCGTCATCTCCTCCGGCCAGGGCCCCGCGCTCGGCTCGGCCATCCACGCCGCGGTCGCGGCGGGTGCCTATCCCAACGTCCCGGCCGCCGCCGAGGTCATGGGCAGCAAGCAGGCCGCGGTGTACACACCGGACCCGGCCAGCGCCGATGTGTACGACGAGCTGTACGCCGAGTACGTGCGGCTGCACGACTACTTCGGCCGGGGCCCCAACGAGGTCATGCACCGGCTGCGGGCCCTGCGGGACCGCGTGCTCGCCACCGAACCCGGGGCGAGCGAACCCGGGACCAGCGAACCCGGGACCAGCGAACCCGGGGCGAGCGAACCCGGCGCCGCGCAACCCGGCTATCAGGAGATCCCGAGCCCGGAAGGCAGCCAGCGATGACCACCGACCAGCACGCAGGTCCCGCGGCGATCATCCGCGCCCGCGAAGGGGTCTGTGCCCTGCACGCCGCGCTCGTGGAGAACAACCTGGTCGCCTGGACCTCGGGGAACATCTCCGCCCGGGTGCCCGGCGCGGGCCCCGGCGGCGCCGACCTGATGGTGATCAAGCCGAGCGGCGTCGCCTACGCCGACCTGACCCCCGAGTCCATGGTCTTGTGCGATATCGACGGCAACGCCCTAGAAGATGACTTCAGCTCGTCCAGCGACACGGCGACGCACGCTTATGTCTACCGGCACATGCCCGAGGTGGGCGGGGTTGTGCACACCCACTCCACCTACGCCACGGCCTGGGCCGCCCGGGGTGAGGCCGTGCCGTGCGTGATCACGGCAATGGCCGACGAGTTCGGCGGGGAAATCCCCCTCGGGCCGTTCGCGCTGATCGGCAGCGATGAGATCGGCCGCGGGATCGTGAGCACCCTGACCGGCCACCGCTCCCCTGCCGTGCTGATGCGCAGCCACGGGGTGTTCACCGTCGGCCCGACCGCACACGACGCGGTCAAGGCCGCGGTGATGTGCGAGGACGCTGCCCGCACCGTGCACCTGGCCCGGGCCTACGGCGAGCTCACGCCGCTGGGCCAGGACCAGGTGGACGCGCTGCACCGGCGGTACACGCAGGAATATGGCCAGCGGCCGAAAGGAATGTGATGAGCGAACGCAAGCCGCGCATCGGGATCCTGGGGATTATGCAGGATCTCTATGACGACATGATCCCCGGCATCGCCCAGCGGCAGGAGGGCTACGCCGCGGAACTCGCGGCCCACCTCGCCGACGTGGGCGAGTTCATCCCGAGCAAGGCGGTCAAGTACCGGGAGGACGCGGAGCGCGCCATGCGCGAGTTCGAGGGTTCCGACCTCGACGGGATCGTGGTCGTGATGCTCACCTACGGGCCCGCCATGCGGGTGGCCCGGCTGCTGTCCGAGACCCGGCTGCCGGTGCTGCTGGCCAACATCCAGCCCGAGCCGAACGTCACCCCCGCCTGGGATATGGCGGACATGACTTACAACCAGGGCGTGCACGGCGCCCAGGACACCGCGAACGCGATGGTCCGGGGCGGCAAGCGGTTCGCGGTGCTCACCGACGACTGGAAGAGCGACTCGTTCCGCGATGATGTGGCCCGGTGGGCCCGCGCCGCGGCCACGGTGACCCGGTGGAAGTCGCTGAAGACGGCGATCTTCGGCTACGCCATGAACGACATGGGCGACATCCGGGTGGACGAGTCCGCACTGGTCAGGTCGCTCGGCCCGGAGATCCTCGCCGTCGCGCCCGGCGACATGTACCGCGGCATGCTCGAGGTGACGGATGCCCAGGCCAGCGAGGTCATCGCGTTCGAGGACGGGAACTTCGAGATCGACCCGCGGCTGTCGGCCGAGGAACGGGACGACCACGCCCGGATGCAGGTGGCCATCGAGCAGATCCTGATCGACCGCGGGTTCGGCGCATACACCGCGCACTTCGACGTGATCGGCGACGACGGCCGGTTCAGCCGGCTGCCGCTAGCCGCGGCCTCGTCGCTGATGGCCAAGGGCTACGGGTACGCGGCCGAGGGCGACGTCCTGACCGCCTGCCTGGTCTCGGCCGGGCACGAGCTGATCGGCGACGCGCACTTCACCGAGATGTACGCGATGGACTTCCCGTCGGACTCGATCCTGCAGAGCCACATGGGTGAGGGTAACTGGAAGGTGGCCCGCAAGGACCGGCCGGTGAAGCTGATCAAGCGGCCGCTGGGCATCGGCCGGCTGGCCGACCCGCCCACGTTCCTGTTCCAGCTCCAGCCCGGCCCGGCCACGCTGGCCACCCTGGTATCGCTGGAGGGAACGCGGTTCCGGCTGGTCTGCGCCGAGGGCGAGAACCTGGACAGCCAGGAACTGCCCGCGCTGGAGATGCCCTACGGCCAGTTCCGGCCCGCCTCGGGCGTGCGGGCCTGCCTGAACGGCTGGCTGGCGGCGGGCGGCCCGCACCACGAGGTGATGAACCTGGGCCACCATGCGGCGGACTGGAAGGTGTTCTGCCAGCTGGCCGGCCTCGAGTTCGTCCAGGTCTGACCACACGACGTCCGCGGCCGGCTGGTCGTGATCAGACGATCAGTGTCGCAATCGCGACACTGATCGTCTGATCACGAATCGGTTGATCATGAATGCCCCCGCGGAGCTGGACTTCGACGCCGAGCGGCCGCACTTCCTGGCGCACCTCGCCGTCCGGGTAAGCACGTCCACCGCGGACGCAGGCGCGGAACCTCGGTCCGTACCGCGCCGTGAGCTTGTCCGCTGCTACATTCAGTGCGGGAGCGGTTGCGGGGGGACATCATGCTTGGCGCATTTCCCCTGCCCTGGACGGTGGCCCATGAGAAACCGCAGCAAGGGATGGCTGTGGACCCGTGAGGTGGTGAGCCTGCCCGCCCGCAATCAGGAATCGTCCGCCGACCTGGAATGGCAGTGGACGTTACGGGTCGATGGGTCTGTGTGGTGGCGGCTGACCCGGGTCCGCGGCCGGGACGAACGTAACGACTGGCAGTGCGCCGCACAACTGGCTGGGAGGGACTGGAACGCGCTCTCGACGGGCCAGCTGACCCCCGTCGAGTACCTGGAAAAGTGCGCGCACAGGCACGGGCACCAGCTGGCCGTGCCGCGGCACCGGCCAGCCCAGCAAGAGAAGTGCCCCACGTGCGGCGCCCTGGCCGCCCAGGGGCGCGACGGCACGCTGCTGCCGCACGAGCGCCCGGCTCCGGACTGGCCGGCCAGGTTCGTTACGTGTTCCGGGCCCGCCAGGCGGCGGGAGCAGCGGTGAGCGGCCGTCACGGCGGTAAGCGGCGCGAGCGGCGCCCGCGCGCGACCGTTGCCGTGACTTAGGGTGGCAGCCATGGACCGTGGCAGCCCGCCGACCGGGTACTCCGGCACGCCGCTGCCGGTGAAGCTGGGCATCCGGGCCGGCCAGGTGGTGGCCGTGCTGGGCGCCCCAGCCGGGTTCGCCGAGGGCCTGGCCGCGCAGGCGGGGGTGGAGGTCCGCCCGGACCTGGACGGTGGGGCGCTGTTCGACGTGATCATGTTCTTCTCGCCGTGGCGCGCCGACCTGGAGACGGAGCTGGGTCACCTGCGCGAGCACATGGCCCCGGCCTGCGGGCTGTGGATCGCGTGGCCCAAGCGCGCCGCCAGGGTCCCGACGAACATGAGCGACACCGTGGTGCGGGAGGTCGCCCTGCCGACCGGCCTCGTGGACAACAAGGTCTGCGCCATCGACGCGGTCTGGTCCGGCCTGCGCCTGGTCATCCGCCGCAGCGAGCGTTAGTCGATGAGATGGTGGCCGTTGAACTCGCCGAGGTCCTCGCGGTACAGCTCGATCCCCACGCCGTTGGGGTCGCGGAAGTACATGCTCTCCTCGATGCCGCGGTCCGGCCCCGCGTAGTCCATCCCGGCATCATCAAACTTCTCCCTGGCCGCGTCGTACTGTTCCTGCGGGATGGAGATCGCCAGGTGCTGGACCCCGCCAATGGTCTCCTGCCAGGCCGGGTGCTCATGCCCGGGGAAATCGAAGAAACCGAGCATGTTCTTGTTGCCGATGTCGAAGAAGAAATGGCTGGACCCCGCGTAGTCCCGGTTTTCCACCAGCTCGACCAGCGGGAAGCCGAGGAACTCCTGGTAGAACTGGATGGTTTCCTCGACGTCACGGCAGATCAGCGCAAGATGGTGGATGCCGCGGACCGGGGTGGCGGGCCGCTCGCCCACCGGGCGCAGATAGCGCTGGCGCAGTTCCCCGCGCCGGGCCCGGACCTTTTCGAGCTCCGCTCCCTGGGGCTCTGGCATGACCGGCCTCCCTGCGTAGTCGCCCGCGGCCGCGGCCCGGCAGCAGCGCCGGTCCCGGCCTAGCAGCGCCGGTCCCGGCCAAGCAGCGCCGGTCCGGCCAGCCTCAGGCTAACCCAGCCCGCAGCGACCGGGGCCGCCCGGCCTGGCGGTCAGTCCTTCCGGTTTCCCGGCACGACCACGACCGGGCACAGCGCGTGGTGGGTGACCTGTGTGCTGACCGACCCCATCACGAGCCGGGCGAAGCCGCCGGCGCCGCGCGCCCCGACCACGAGCAGATCCGCGTCCTCGGACGCGTTGATCAGCTCGTCGGCGGCCAGGCCGCTGAGGGCGCGCACGGTCACCGGCACGGCCGGCGCCGCGCCGCGCCGCCCGACCGCCTCGTTCACCAGTTCCTGGGTGGCCTTTTCCGCCTGGGCCCGGCTTTCCTCTTCCACCGGGTAGTAGTCGGCGGGGGCATACCCGGGGCCGTAGATGCCGGAACCAATCGGGCTCACGGTGATGACGGTCAGCGGGGTTTTCCTGAGGTCAGCCTCGTTCACGGCCCAGTCCAGGGCGCTGAGGGAGTGCTCCGAGCCGTCTACCCCGACGATGATGCCTGGCATCTCCTGTGCTCCTTCCGCGGCCCGCCCGGCCCTTTCCCGAGCCTCTGATCTCCAGGCTAGGAGTAAGTACCCAGCCAGCCGGGCAGGGGCACCATTCCCGCAGAAGCAGAACCTCCGTTCCCGCAGAAGCAGAACCTCCGTGCGCCCGGGGCGCGGAGCGCCGGGCCAGGAGGCGCCGCGGGGCGCGGGGCGCCGGGCCGGGAGGTGCCCGGCCAGCCTGTTCAGGTCTAGGCTGTCAACGGTAGGACCTGCATATTGCGCAGCCGGGCTGTCCGCGGCGAGCCTGGCCCGGCCGAGGAGTATGGCATTGATAGATAAGGCGGACGGCACCACGATCAAGGTGTTCCTGCTTGATGATCATGAGATCGTCCGGATGGGTGTCCGCGACCTCCTCGAAGCCGAACCCGGCATCACCGTCATCGGCGAAGCCGGCACCGCCGCCTCCGCCCTCGCCCGCATCCC
>Ga0187863_10003607_pt1 | contig 11352 bp, 10 predicted proteins | sample June2016WEW_11_1_FD_132975 | JGI IMG/M metagenome (GOLD analysis project Ga0187863, IMG submission 132975) | Peatland microbial communities from SPRUCE experiment site at the Marcell Experimental Forest, Minnesota, USA - June2016WEW_11_10 | ecosystem: Environmental > Terrestrial > Soil >...
CAAGGCCTACGGCCTCTGGGCAGGCCTCGCCGTCGATAACACCGCCGAAGCCACTGCTGCCGGAGCGCTCTACTCCGACGCTGCCGGCAAAGTCGCTGTGCTGGCCAAGACCTCCCGCAACGCACTCATCGGTTTCGTTGTCCTCGCCTACGCCATCTATTGGGCGTCGCGCGGCCAAGCCCAGACCATCGGCAACAAAGCTCAATTCCTTTGGCAAAAATTCCCGAAATTCGTTCTGGGATTTCTCCTTATCTCGCTGCTCGCCACCCTCAGCTTCTTCACCAAACCGCAGCTCACCTCGATTGCGAATCTCTCCCGCTGGGCCTTCCTGCTCACATTCGCAGGTGTCGGTCTGCGCACCAGCTTCCGCGAGTTGGGCAAGCAGGGCTGGCGGCCCTTCGCTGTGGGCGCCATCGGCGAAGTCTTTATCGCGCTCATCACCCTCGGCCTCGTCTACGGCGCCGATCGATTCCTCCACCTCTAGATTGAGCCTTTCGCGCCCGAACTGCGGTTTCCCGTTCGGGCGCACTTCCCCGCACTCATCTCCTTTTGACATGCGCACACTGTGGCCGCAGTTTCCGTCCCTCCGGAATCTTCTCTGCACCCAACCTTTATACTGAGATGTTTGCGACACAATCTGCTCGCAGCCGCGCAATCGTCCGCGCGGTGAGGGTAAGGAGCATTCCTTGGCTCAAGCGGAAATCGGCATCATCGGCGGCAGCGGCCTCTATTCCATGCCAGGCTTTACCAATCAGCACGAGGTGCGCGTGGAGACCCCGTTCGGCGACCCATCCGATCCCTTCGTTCTCGGTGAACTGGAAGGCCGCAAAGTTGCTTTCCTCGCGCGCCACGGCCGCGGCCATCGCATTCTTCCCTCGGAACTCAACTTCCGCGCCAATATTTACGCCTTCAAAAAGCTCGGTGTGGAGCGCATCGTTTCGGTCTCCGCCGTCGGCTCGCTCAAGGAAGAACACAAGCCCACTGACTTCGTCATTCCCGACCAGTTCATCGATCGAACGTTCCATCGCTTCTCCACTTTCTTCGGCGATGGCGTCGTCGGCCACGTAGCCTTCGGCGATCCGGTCTGCGCCACCGTCGCCAATGCAGCCTCGCACGCCTGTGGAGCAGTCGGCGTCGTCGGCAAACTCGGCGGCACTTATGTCTGCATGGAAGGTCCGCAGTTCTCCACCAAGGCCGAGTCGAACCTCTATCGCAGCTGGGGCGCCGACGTCATCGGCATGACCAACCTACAGGAAGCCAAGCTCGCGCGCGAAGCCGAAATCTGCTATGCGACGATTGCGATGGTGACCGACTACGATTGCTGGCGGGAAGGTCACGATGCCGTCACCATTGAAGAAATCGTCGCCGTCCTTCACCAGAACGCCGAGAACGCCTGCAAAGTTGTGAAAGCCGCAGTGGCTGCGCTGCCGCGTGAAAGAACGTGTGCCTGCGCCTCCGCGGGAAAGTTCGCCATTCTCACGCAGCCCGACGCGATCCCCGCTGCAGCAAAAGAACGGCTGAAACTTCTCTATGGCAAATATCACGGCTGGTAACCACCTGCGGTGGGGCCACTTCACTTAGATCACCTGAAAGGGAAAAAATGGCAATTACAGTAGTCGGCAGCGTCGCGTTTGACACTGTCGAAACTCCGGCGGGACGCCGGGAACGCTGCCTGGCTGGCGCCGCAACTTATTTCTCGCTCGCCGCAAGTTACTTCACCCAGGTGCGAATCATCGCTGTTGTTGGCGAGGACTTCGGCGCCGAACAGCAGGCTGTCTTTGACGCCCACAAGATCGATATCCGCGGCATCGAGCGCGCTCCCGGCAAAAGCTTCTTCTGGCAGGGCTCCTATCTCGAAAACCTCAACGAGGCCAAGACGCTCAGGACCGATCTCAACGTCTTCGCCGGCTTCGAGCCAAAGATCCCCGACGCCTATCGCGATTCCGAGTTTCTCTTCCTCGCTAACATCGATCCCGTCCTGCAGCGGCGCGTGCGCGAAGCTACACCGAATGCGAAGCTCGTCGCCGGCGACACCATGAACTACTGGATCAAGGACCACAAGCCCGCGTTGCTCGAAGTGCTCAAGGGCCTCGACATCCTGCTCATCAACGACACCGAGACACGCATGATCGCCGGCAATTCCAACCTCGTGCAAGCCGCGCGCGCTGTCCTCGAGCTGGGCCCGCGCATGCTCGTCGTCAAACACGGCGAATACGGCGCGACCGCCTTCTTCGGCAAGTCGCCAAAGACTGTAGGCGCCACCACTTTTCGTGCGCCTGCACTGCCGCTTGAAGAAGTCGTCGACCCCACCGGCGCAGGCGACAGCTTCGCCGGTGGCTTCTTTGGCTACCTCGCCTCTCTGCCTGAACTCACACCCGGCGCATTCCGCCGCGCCATGTTTTACGGCTCAGTCATGGGCTCGTTCGCTGTGGAGCGCTTCGGTACAGATCGCCTCCAGCAGCTTTCGCGCAAAGAAATCGATGAGCGCTTCAACATCTTCCGCGAGTTGACCCACCTTGACTGAATTGCCCCACCGCCGCGCCGAGACGTTCGCAGTCCTCGTCTCCTGCGCGGCAGCATCCACAGCAGCAGTCGTGTGGAGTTGGCAACACGACGCGATGCTTAACTATGGCGACGCCGTGGCTCATCTTGCCATCGCGCGTCGAGTCATCGACTCGCACTATCCGGGGCTTAAGCAGCTCGGATCCGTGTGGCTGCCGTTGCCGCATCTGCTGATGATTCCTTTCGTCGCCATCTACCGCTGGTGGGCAGATGGCATCGCCGGCATGATTCCCTCCGCCCTGGCCTACATTCTCGGCTGCCTCGGCATCTACCAACTCGCGCGCCAGTGGCTCTCGACAGCGGCCGCAATTGTCGTACTCACTTTTTTCGCCCTCAATCCGAATTTGCTCTACCTGCAGACCACGGCGATGACCGAGCCGTTGTTTCTCTGCGAATTAATCTGGGCCGCTGCTTGGCTCGTCGAGTGGAGGCGTGCCCTCGACACTGATCCGCAACGCAGCACGCGGCTCCTCTCGTTCATTGCATTCGTCCTCGTTGCGGCTGTCTACACACGCTACGACGGATGGATTCTCGCCTTCCTAGCTTGGACGTTCATAGGCATCACGCTTCTGCGTCGCCGCCAACTGCGCTCGCCCGCATTCTGGCTCGCCAGCATACTTGTGGTCGCGGCCCCACTGATTTGGTTTGCGTACAATGCCGCCGTCTTCGGCGACTGGCTCGACTTCGCACGCGGTCCGTATTCGGCACGAGCGATCGAAATTCGCACCGCTACGCCCGGCTTGGGTCCGCCGCATCCGGGCTGGCACGACCCATGGGTTTCGCTGCTCTTTTTCGTACGCACCGCGGAGATCGACACCTCTGCCGAACTGTGGGGCAACCGCGTGCTCTTCCTCAGCACGATCGGTGCGGTGCTCGGCATCGTCACCGCGCGCCGTCGTGCATTTCTCTGGACGCTCCTTCTCTGGCTGCCTGTACCGTTTTACGCCTACTCGATCGCCTATGGTTCGGTGCCTATCTTCATTCCGAAGTGGTGGCCGCACTCCTGGTACAACACGCGCTACGGCATGGAACTGCTGCCAGCCTTCGCTCTCGGTCTCGGATTCGTCGCGCAGTTTGTTCTGACCGCTATCCAGGAATTCAAGCCGCTATGGACTAGGTATGCTGCCGCTCTCCTCGTCGCTCTCGCCGTCTGGAACGCATGGAAAGTCACCGCCGAAAAACCTCTCACCTATATTGAAGGCACCAAGAACATCGATGCCCGCCGTCCGCTCGAGCAGCAGATTCCCCCTGTGCTCCGTGCCCTGCTCGCCGCACGTCCTGGCGGTCTGGTACTGATGAAAACATCTATCTACCCGAATCTCGTCGCGTTCACTGGCATCCCCCTTCGTCAGACGATCAATGAGAGTGACGGCCCACTCTTCTCTGAAGCGCTCGCCGCGCCAGCCACTCACGCCGCAGTTGTGGTTGCTTTTGATGGAGACGACATTGACCAGGCAGTCAAAGCCCATCCCGCCGGCCTCACGGTCATCGGCCGTTACTCGGCGCCCAACCAGCCCACCGGCACCGTTTATGTCTCCGATACCCCAGCCCTCAAAAAGGCTGCGCACCGGTGATAGCATCGGGGCAAGGTTTCCCATTGAGTACGTTCATCGCCCACTTCGCGCTGCCCTTCGATTTCACCTGGATTCAGCAGGTCGGGGTCGTCAACGGTGCTGTGGGCCGACTACTCCTGGCCTGCCTCCTCGGCGGTCTCGTCGGTCTTGAGCGCGAAGCCAAACGCACCGCCGCGGGCGTTCGCACGAATCTCCTCATCTGTATGGGCGCGGCCTTCTTCACCTTGCTCTCGGCCGTGCTGGCGGGCGAAGGCAGCGCGAATAAGGGCCAGGTGGCTTCGAACATCGTGCAAGGCATCGGCTTTCTTGGCGCCGGATTAATCATTCACAATCGCAGCCGCATCAGCGGTCTCACCAGCGCCGCCAGCGTCTGGGTCGTCGCGTCTATTGGCATGGCTTGCGGCGCCGGCCTTTATGCCGCCGCGACCGTTGCTGCGGTCACCGTTATCCTGGCGCTCGAACTCGTGGGCTTTCTCGAACGCCGCGCCAATTTAAAAATTTATCCCCTCATGTACGAAGCGCGCGGACACGACGAGAACGCCATGCTCCAGTCAATTCTCGACGCCATGGACAAGGCGGGCGAACGCCTTCCCCCTCCTGACCGCGACACCATCGGCGATATTCAGCGCATCAGCTTTTCTCTCACCGCAACAAAAAAGCAGCACGAACGCCTGCGCGGACAATTACTCGCAGAGCCCGCTATCGACGTCCTGCTCACCTTCCGCGATCCGGAGGAAGATTGATTCCCTTCGTCAAAGCTCACGCCTGCGGCAATGATTTTCTGATCGTCAATGAAGACGATGTCCGCGGCGTCGACAAAGCGCTCCTCACCCAGCGCCTTTGCGAGCGCAACACGGGCATCGGCGCCGACGGCATCGAATTTTTTGAGTGGACTGGCGATTTCTCCGGCCGCCTCCGCCTGCATAATGCCGACGGTTCCATCGCTGAGATCAGCGGCAACGGCACGCGCTGCGTGGCCGCGTGGATGGCCGAGGAACGCAATCCTTCCGCCGGCGATCAGTTCTCCATCGAAACCGATGCCGGCACGCGCCTTTGCACAATTCAAGAGTTTCACGACTCCACTTTCGGAGGCCCCACCGTCCTCATCACTACAGATATGGGCGAGCCCGAATTCGAGAAGCGAACCGTGGAACTCTCCGACGGCACTGCCATTGATGGCGTCTATGTCTCTATGGGCAATCCGCATTTTGTGATCGTGATTCCTCGACCCGAATCGGACCTGCTCCAAGGCGGCCAGCCGCTCGACTCAAGCGAGCGCACATTCGCCATGCTCGACTTCTCCATCGGCGAGCGAACATGGGATGACATCGGCGAAGAAATCTGCCACCATCCTGATTTCCCCGACCAGACCAATGTCGAATTCGTTCACATCCTCGGCAGCGTCTCCGATCCCATTCATCAAATTGCCATACGCATTTATGAGCGCGGGGTCGGTCCCACGACCTCCTCGGGAACCGGCACCTCCGCTGCGGCCACGGCCTTGATCGGCGTCTACGGCGCATCAACGGAACTTGATGTCATTGCCCCCGGCGGCATGCAGACCGTGCGCTGGTCCGGTGCCGGCATGCCGCTCTTTCTCACCGGGCCCGCGACGCTCATCGCCAACGGCGAGGCATGGTGACTATGGTTCCCAGCGCTGCGACGGTTCCCTTTGCAAGCCTGAGCTCAATCCCAAAAGGAGCTGGCATCAACGTTCTTTCGCCCGCCTCTTTCGCAAAGCCCGAACGGATAGACCGCGGTCTTGAGCGCTTGCGCGCACTCGGCTTCGCTCCCCGCCTCGGCGCAAATACTCAAAAACGCGGGCCGCTCTTTTTTGCCGGTACTCCGGAAGAGCGCCTCGCAGATTTTCACTCTGCATTCGCCGATCCAGACAGCGCCATCGTTGCCTGCGTGCGTGGTGGGTACGGCTCCAATTATTTGCTCGATGGCCTCGATCTCTCGCTCATCCAACAGCACCCGAAACCGCTCTTCGCCTACAGCGATCTGACCGGCATCCAGCTTCACTTGCTCGACCACCTCGGCCTTCCTGTCTTTCACGGACCCATGGTTGCTGCGGATTTTGCGCTCGATGACGGAGTTCATCTCGCAAGCTTCCAATCTGCACTCGCCGGCGAGCCTTATTTGGTAGGCGCCGCCGAAGGCCTGCGTACGTTGAAGCCTGGCACTGCCTCGGGCACGCTCTACGGCGGCTGCCTGAGTATTCTCGTATCACTGCTCGGCACGCCATGGGAGCCAAATACAGAAGGCAAACTCCTCTTTGTCGAAGACGTCGGCGCGAAGCCCTATCAAATCGACCGCATGCTGTGGCAACTTCGTGTCGCGGGCAAGCTAAAAAGTATCCGCGGCATCATCTTCGGCGAGATGCTCGATTGCTCCTCTCCCGGCGCGCCCGGCAACCTCCTCGATGACGCCATCCTTCATGCATTCCGTGAGGAAGACATACCTATCGTTATCGGTTTGCGCAGCGGTCATGTTTCGCGCCAGAATGTCACACTCACTTTTGGCGTGCAGGCTGAATTGTACGCAAATCCCAATCCGCAATTGAATCTCCTGCAACCGGCGGTGGCCGCATGACCACCGCTCGTCACATTCACCTCACCGGCATCTGCGGCACCGCGATGGCCTCACTGGCAGGCCTTCTTCAGTTGCAGGGTCATCGCGTCACCGGCTCCGACAGCGCCGCATATCCGCCCATGAGCGACCTGCTTCGTTCGCTCGGCATTCCGATTCTCGAGCCTTACTCCGAATCGAACCTCGACCCGGCGCCCGATCTCGTCGTCATCGGCAATGCGCTCTCGCGCGGTAATCCCGAAATTGAATACGTCCTCGACAAGCGCGTCCCTTTCACTTCCATGTCCGCGCTGCTCCGCGAAGAATTCCTCGCCGGACGCGAATCGCTCGTCATCGCCGGCACGCATGGCAAAACCACCACCACCAGCATGCTCGCGTGGATTTATCAGGTCGCCTCCCGTGAAAATCCAGCGCTTGAGCCATCCTTCCTCATCGGGGGAGTAGCGGAGAATTTCGGCACCAGCTTTCACCTGCGGCCCACGCGCACGTTCATCATCGAAGGCGACGAATACGACACGGCGTTCTTCGATAAAGGTCCAAAATTCCTGCACTACTTTCCCGACGCGCTGATTCTCACTCATGTCGAGTTCGATCACGCCGACATCTACGCCGATCTCGAAGCCGTCAAAGTCGCATTCAAGCGTCTAGTCAATCTGGTGCCGCGCCGCGGCCTCATCGTTGCCTACGATGGCAGCGCCAACGTCACAGAATGCGTATCCCGCGCGTTCTGCAATGTTGAGCGCTACGGATTCACCTTCGATGCCGACTGGCAGCTTCGCGACCTGCGCCACGAAGAAGGCCTCACCCGCTGGCAACTCTGGCACAACGGCGCTCTCTGGTCTGAACTGGAAATGCAACTGGCCGGCGAGCACAATGCTCTCAACGCATCGGCGGCAGCCGCGCTTTCATTTGGCCAGGGAATCGCCAAAGACGCCATCGTTGCCGCACTCGCCAGCTTCAAGAGCGTCAAGCGCCGCCTCGAAGTCCGCGCGCAAATCGGCGGCATCACCATCATCGACGACTTCGCTCACCACCCCACCGCGATTCGCGAAACCCTCCGTGCTCTGCGCTCCGTCTATCCAAATGCGCGTCTTTGGGCAGTCCTTGAGCCGCGTTCGAACACACTCCGCCGCAAAGTCCTGGAGCACGAACTCGTCGAGAGCCTGCGCCTTGCTGACCACGTCGTCCTCGCCGGTGTCTATCAGCAGCAGCGCATTCCAGATGCTGAGCGTCTGCATCCTGAAGACGTTGTCCATGCTCTCAACGCAGCTGGAACTCCCGCCGAATTGCACCCCAGCGTCGACGCCATTATCGATTCACTGCTGTCTCAGCTTCATTCCGGGGACGTGGTTGCCATCCTCTCCAATGGCGGCTTCGACCGCATCTATGAGAAACTGCCCGAGCGCCTCGAAGCGCGCTTCAGGTAATCCATCCTCATGCTCGCCTCTCTCATCCTGCTCGGCACCATCCTCCTGCTCGGCGCGCCCGCGGCGCTCATCTTCATTCCCTGGGCGCTGATCACCGGCAATGCAAACCCCCTCTACAACGCGACGCAGGTCATCGTGCGCATCGGGTTCCGCCTCGCCGGCATTCGCGTTGAAACCAGCGGCTTGGAAAACGTGCCTGCGCGCACGGCATGTATCTTCATGGCCAACCACGTTTCTAATCTGGACCCGCCTGCCCTCATCCCGCGCATCCCCGGCCGTACTTCAGCCTTTGTCAAACGCTCCATCATGAACATTCCCGTGCTTGGCTATGCAATGAAGCTCGGCGATTTCATTCCCGTCGAGCGCGACGGCCGCGCAGACAGCGCCATCGAAAGCATCCGCGTCGCCCGTCGCGTGCTCCAGAAGGGCCTGCACATCACTACATTTGTTGAGGGAACACGCTCCAGCGATGGGCGTCTTCTGCCCTTCAAGCAAGGTCCGTTTTACCTGGCGATGGAAACTGCCGCGCCTTGCATCCCGGTCTCGATTTACGGAACGGAAAGCATGATGGCTAAGGGAAGCCTGCGCATAAAGCCGAGCACATCCCACATCGTCTTCCACCCACCGCTCGATCCCCACAGCTTTGGCAGCCGTAAAGAATTAATGAGTGCTGTGCGCGCAGCTATCGCTTCCGGGCTACCCGAGTGGATGCGTAATTAAGCTTTAGGGAAGTACAACCGCGTTATAGCCGTCGTTCAACAGCCTCTGGCTCATGGCGTTCGCATCGGCACGATTCGCAAAAGGCCCGATCTGCACGTGGATCAAATTGTCCTCATTCGCGCGCCGCGCCGTGACAACATAGCCTCGCTTCCGCAACGCGCCCATCAACACGTTTGCGTCCTCGGAATGCGAAACCGCCGCCACCTGCACCATGATCCCCGAGCCCGGCGCAAGCGCGGGCTGCACCGTGTTATTCGGGGGCGGACTCGGCTGCGTCCCAGCCGCGTCGGTTGGCATCGCGGGCCTAACCGCCGATTCAGTCGCCGGAGCCTGATTGCTTCCGGGAGACGAAGCCGGCGCCGCCTCGCTTGGCGTGCTCGCGGCTGACGGAGATTCAGATACAGCCGGAGTGACGCCCTTCGCTGCTGGCTTTTGTCCGCTATTTGCTGCCTGGGTCGTCAAAGATTCCCCCGAAGCAGCCACTTTCGCGCTCACGCCCAGGTGCGCTACGCTGCGCCTGCCCGACGTATACCCCACCCCAAAACATAATCCGCAGAGCAACAGCAATCCACAAACGATCGCAAAGAGCACTGCCGGGCCAAGGGTCACCTCTACATCTCGTGGCGCCTCTTCCGTTTCAAATTCTTTGTCGCGAACGCTTCGTAGCATGCCGTGTCCTCAGGTTGTGCGGTGCCTTGATTAAGGTGAGCCGCTCGCTGGCGCCGCCAATAGCCCCTTCGTTCTTCTACTTCGTGCCATTCCAGGACCGCGCGCGCATTCTACTTCTCTTCTACCGCACGTTCCGGCGACGCTCCAAGCTTATTCAGGAGCGTGAGCAACTCCATCGGTAATGGGAACACGATCGTTGTATTCTTTTCGACGCCGATTTCGGTCAGCGTTTGCAGGTAGCGCAATTGCAAAGTAATGGGTTGGGTCGCCAACAAGGCGGCCGCATCCACAAGTTTTTGCGCAGCGTTAAACTCGCCCTCCGCGTGAATAATCTTCGACCGCCGTTCGCGCTCCGCCTCCGCCTGTTTGGCCATGGCGCGCGTCATCGTCTCCGGCAGGTCCACCTGCTTCACTTCCACTGACACGACTTTCACGCCAAACGGCTCGGTGCGCTGGTCGATAATGCTTTGGATGCGCAGGTTCAGCTTGTCGCGATGGCTCAGTAACTCATCCAATTCCACCTCGCCCAGAACCGACCGCAACGTGGTCTGCGCAAACTGCGATGTCTGATAGACGTAGTTGGCCACCTTGATGGCAGCAGCATTCGGATCGACCACGTACAGCGTTACCACCGCATTCACTTTGATGGTGACGTTGTCGCGCGTGATCACATCCTGCGGCGGCACCTCCAGAACTTCCTGCCTCAATGAGATACGCACCATCTGATCCAGCGGCTTGAAAACGAAAATAATGCCCGGCCCTTTTGGCGGAGTCAGCGCGCGCCCCAGCCTGAAGATCACTGCGCGTTCATAGTCGCGAAGAATCTTGATGGAATTCAGCAGATAGAGAACGACGATGGCAACCAGGACAAGCAACGGAATCGGCAATTCAGACATGGGCTTTCCTCACTCAGCAGCGATTCTACTCTTGCGGTGCTAGACGAACGGCTACACACTCTGCGCAGCCGCCGCTGGCGTACTCCGCTCATCGGCAGGCTCAACGCGCAACAAATATTGTTCGTGCCCTATAACCCGCAGCTTTGCTCCAGCCGTTACGGGCTCGCTCGCGACCGCGCGCCAAATCTCCCCATCCACCAGCACATGGCCTTCCGGCGTCAAAGCCTCCATCGCCGAAGCCGCGCTACCCACCAGCGCGTCGGCTCCCAGCAGCGCCTTCTTGCGTCGCGCGCGCACCGCCAGCCTCACAAGAAAAACGGTAATTCCTCCGAACCCAGCGCTCGCCGCGATCGCCACCCACGGACTGATGGCCATCTCCGGCACGGGCGCGGCAACCAGAGTCAGCAGGCCAAACATAAGGCACACAATACCCGCGATCGCCAGTGCACCATGCCCGCCAAATTTTGCCTCCAGCGCCATGAGCACCATCGCCCCCACCAGCAGCAACACCGCTGTGTAGCGAATCGGCAGCAAATCCAATCCAAAAATCCCGAGCAGCACCATCAACGTGCCCAGGGCCCCGGGCACAATCGTTCCCGGCGTGTTGAATTCGAGATAAATCAACAGCGCACCGCCCACCAGCAGCAGCAGCGCAATGTTGGGATTCACTAGCCATCCCAGCAACTCCTCGCGCAACGTCGGCTGCAGCGTTTCAATCCGTGCTCCCGCCAGGTGCAGCGTCACCTTCGTCCCATCGAAGCGCGTAATCTCGCGGCCATTCAGCGTCGCCAGCAGTCCTGCTTCGTTTTTCGCGATTAGGTCGATCAGGTGCTGCGACAGCGCTTCATCGGCTGTATACGAGTGCGAAGAGGCAACAGCCGCCACTGCGGCGTCTTGGTTTCGATTGCGCTG
>Ga0187863_10003612_pt1 | contig 11333 bp, 6 predicted proteins | sample June2016WEW_11_1_FD_132975 | JGI IMG/M metagenome (GOLD analysis project Ga0187863, IMG submission 132975) | Peatland microbial communities from SPRUCE experiment site at the Marcell Experimental Forest, Minnesota, USA - June2016WEW_11_10 | ecosystem: Environmental > Terrestrial > Soil >...
CCGCTGGGATTTACATCCAAACTGTGCGCGGCGTAGGTTACCGGTTCGCCGAGCGGCCGGACGAGGTCAGTTGACGGCCACCGGCCCGGCCCCCCGCTCGGCCGCCTCTCGACGAGCGGCACCTAGGGGTTGGGGGCGGGGCCGACGACATCCGCAAATGACGACCGCGCCGCACCGTCTCGACGAGCGGCCCAACGAAATCAACGGACGACGACTGCGCCCCTGTACATCCCCATCCCGCATTGGAACGTCAACGTGCGAGCGGTGTCGGTGGGCACGTCGATCGCGACCGATTGATGCAGCGGCAGCGATTTTGTGACTTTCAAATCGGGAAATACGACCTCTGTCGCGCAGGTCTTGTCCGTCGTCCGCACGAAGGTGACGCTCGCCGTCGACCCGGGCCCGCCCTTCGGCAAAGGCAGTGAACGCGGCGAAAATCCTTGCTCGTCCGCGACGACGCGCAGACCTCCGGTCGAACGCTCCACATCGGACGGTCGTGACTCGCACGCCGCGACGCAAGCCGCGCATCCAACCGTGGCCGTCGCGAGCGATTCGAGGATCCATGAGCGGGCCCTGCGTACCCAAGTACGCGGAGCGAGACTCACCGGCGCATCGAATCGCCCGGCCAAGGGTCACCCGCTCTCAGTCCGCGTCGTCCGCGTCGGCTGCGTCGGACGCGTCGGACGCGTCGGCAGTCGCATCGGATTCGACGTCGGGAGCCGCGTCGGCTGCGTCGGACGCGTCGGCAGTCGCATCGGATTCGACGTCGGGAGCCGCGTCGGCCGCGTCGGCCGCGTCGGACTTGGCGTCCGAGGCCGCATCGGAGGATTCGACGTCGGCGGTCGCGTCGGTCGCGTCGGTCGCGTCGGGAGTCGCATCGAGCTCTACGTCGGCGGTCGCGTCGGCCGCGTCGGACCCGGCATCCGCGGCAGCGTCGGTGCCGGTTTCAGCCCCCGACTCGGCGACGGTGCCCGTCTCGGACGGACCGTCTGTCCCGCTGTCGCCGCTGGGACCGCTGGTGGTGCTGCTGCTGCAGCCGACGGCGATGAAAAGAAACGAAAGCGAAAGTGACCTCAAGACCTGATGCGAACGCATGAGTCCTCCTCCACGTATTAAAAAAGTATCCGGCCACCTCAGTGGGTACCGGACACGCGTATCTAGCAGGCGGCCGCATTGTTGCCAGGATGTAACACACCACGCTTTCGCTTTTTCTTTCACCGAGAGCGCGCCCCCGAGACGAATGCACCACGATGATAGCGGTGTGACGCGTTGACTCCCTCCGATCCGCCGCTCGTCGGCTCGGCGCGCGATTGCATGCAGCGCGCGCTCGAGAACCTATCTCGGCGCCAATCCCCCGATGGAGCGTGGTCGGGCGACTACGGCGGACCGATGTTCCTGCTGCCGATGTACGTTGCGCTGGCGTACGCGGCCGGCGCGATTCCCGAGCGGCATCGAGCCGGATTCGTCGACTACTTTCGAAATGTCCAAGGGCAAGGCGATCGGATCGGCCTGCACGCCGAGGACCGGCGCGGGTCGATGTTCGCCACGGTTCTGGGCTACGTGGCGCAGCGCTTGTTGGGCGTCGGGCCCGACGAGCCCCGGATGATCCGACTGCGGGCGTGGATCCACCGCGAGGGGTCGCCTCTCGGCACCCCATCGTGGGGCAAGTTCACGCTCTGTCTGTTGGGCCTTTACGACTGGCGCGGAATCCACCCGGTCCTGCCGGAGCTGTGGCTGCTCCCGCCAGAAGTCGCATTTCACCCGCGGCGGCTCTGGTGCCACTGCCGGCAAGTGTACCTGCCCATGGCGTGGCTTTACGGCCGCCGGGCCACCGTCGCCGAAAACGCGCTCATCCGCGCCTTGCGTGACGAGATCTACGGAGCCAACGTTTACCCGCGCATTGCCTGGGCGGCACACCGGGACACGCTCGCCGCGACGGATGCGTACCGTCCCCTGAACGCCGTCCTTCGAGCGGCGAACGGCCTCCAGGACCTCTTCGAGCCCATTTGCCCTGCGCCGTTGCGACGGTACGCCATGGATCGCGTCCTCGATCACGTGCGCTACGAGGACCGCGCGACCCAGTGGATCGACATCGGGCCGGTGAACAAAGTGCTCAATGGCTTCGTCCACCACTTCAACGAGCCGGGCGGCGACGATTTTCGGCGCGCGTTCGCCGCGTGCGAACCGTATCTATGGCCCGGCCACGACGGCACGAAGATGCAGGGCTACAACAGCAGCAAGCTCTGGGACACGGCGTTCGCCATCCAGGCTGCGCTGGCCGCCGGTGCTCTGCACTCTCACGGATCGCACCGCGCCATGGTCGAGCGTGCGCACGGCTACCTGCGCGACAATCAGATCCTCGAGGACGTCCCGGATGCGGAGCGTTACTACCGTCACGCCTCTCGCGGCGGCTGGCCCTTCTCCAACCGGGCGCACGGATGGCCCATCACCGACTGCACGGCCGAGGGACTCAAATGCGCGCTCGCCCTCGAGGGCCAAACCGCCGCGGGCATTCCCGAAGCCCTGCTGCAGGACGCCGTCGCCTTGATTCTGTCGTGGCAAAACGACGACGGAGGATGGGCGACCTACGAACGGCAGCGCGGAGGCGCATGGCTCGAGCTTTTGAACCCCTCCCAGGTGTTCGGCGACATCATGGTCGATTCTTCGTACGTCGAGTGCACGAGTGCTTGCCTTCAGGCGCTCGTCCGAGCGCGCATCCGGTTCAGGGAGACCCCCTTGGGCGAGCGAATCGACCGAGCCGTGAAACGCGGGGCGCGCTTTCTTCGCCGCGCGCAGCGTGCCGACGGCAGTTTCGAGGGATCCTGGGGCGTCTGCTTCACGTACGGGACATGGTTCGGCGTCAGTGGACTGCTGGCGGCCGGCGTGGAGCCCAGCGATTCGGCGATCGATCGTGCGTGCGCCTTTCTGGTTAGCAAACAGCGCGCCGACGGTAGTTGGGGAGAGCACGGCGATTCGTGCCGCGAGCGGCGATACGTCGAGGCCCCCGAGGGGGGGGCCGCCCAAACGGCCTGGGCGTTGTCGACGCTCGTTCGCGCACGACATGCCAGCCGGCCGGCGCAGGAGAGCGCGGTCCGATGGATCGTGGCTCGGCAACGACACGACGGAGCATGGCCTCGCGAACCGCTCGTCGGGGTCTTCAACAAGACGTGCTTGATCAACTACGACAACTACCGCCACTATTTCCCGCTGTGGGCCGTAGCCGAGTGGTACGCTACGGCCGCGTAGCCGCGATTCGGTCGGTGATGCGCGCCAGCATCTGAAGGACGGTTGCGCGCGGGACCTTGACGCCCGCCCCGTCCTTCTCCAGACGATCGAGCGTCGCGTCCGCGAGGTCGGCGGAAAGCGTCGTGAATCCGACGAAGCCCCGCGGCGCCCCACCCCGCTCGAGCGCAGCGATGTATGCGCGAGCCTTGTCCATGTCGGCGCGGGCGATCGCGAGAACCTCCGACCGGGCAACCGTCGACGGCACGTAGGCGCGTCCGTCCACCGCGTCGGCCGATTCGTCCTTGAGGATATTCACGAGCTGCAGCCCTTCGCCGAAGGCGACCTGATTTTCCACGAGTGTCGCGCGAACCGCCTCGAGACTTGGCGCATCGTGCACGAAGAGCTCCGTCAGAAGCTCGCCGACAATTCCGGCAACGGCGTAGCAATACGCGCGCAGCTCTTCGAGACAACCAAGGCGCAGGCCTCCGGCTTCGTCCATGCCCGCGACCGTCGTGCGCATGCCCCGAGCGGTGCGGCTTGCGTGATCGAGCAGGATTTTCTGAGTCGCGAGATCCAGGCGCCCGACGTTTTCGAGCACCTCGGGCATCGCCCTCAAAAGATCGAGACACGATTGGTTCTTCGTCGGCGGATGCGCCAACCATGTGCGAGCGTGCTCGGCCGAACGCGCCTCGGAAGGGTCGCCGAGAAGGGCCGCAAAGTTGTCGAGTGCCGTCACCCTCGCAGGCCGCGACCAGAGTTCGGCATCCTCGAGCGTGTCGGCGATGCGAAAGAGCAGGTAGGCCAGGCAGGTGCTCCGCCGAGTCGGTTCCGGAAGAAGCGGAATCGCCAACGCGAACGTGCGGCTCGTCTTCGTGAGCAGTTCATCGAGAGAAACAGGCATTCGCCAGAGCCTCCTCGGCGGTGGTGGTGTTCGCGAGCGCAGAACGTACGATGGGGTTTCTCGGAACCCGCAGCTATCCGCCATACTATCGTTTTGAACGTGGGCGATCGCCGAAACCGGCGCAAACGCACTTACGCACATGAGCGAACGCACGGACGTTGTCATCGTCGGGGGAGGATTTGTCGGACTGGCCACCGCCGCGGCGCTCGACGACGCCGGCGTTCGCGTGACCCTCCTCGAGGCGCTCGCCGGGCCGAACCCGGCGTTCCGTGGCGAGTTGATTCACCCGAGGGGCGTGCGCGCGCTCGCGTCGCTACGCTTGGTGGATCCGCTGCTTGCCGCGGGAGCCGTGCGCGTACGCGGGTTCGCGGTCTTCCCCCCACGACGCGCCGATCCCATCACGCTGCCGTACCCGACCGATCGGCTGTCGGTCGAAGGGACCGGGCTCGCGCTCGATCATGCGACGTTGGTCGATGCTATGCGCCAGGCCCTCGCGAACCGGCCGCGCATCACGTTGATCCGCGGCGCACGCGTCGAGGACGTCGTTTCGAGGGGCGAGCGCATCGTGGGCGTGCGCTTGAGCGGCGGCCGCGAAACCCGCGCCGGACTCGTCGTGGCCGCGGACGGGAGACACTCGCGGATCCGAAGATTGCTGCGAATCCCGACGACCACCGAGCTTTTATCGCATTCGGTCGCGCTCGGATTCGATGGCGACGTCCTCGTCCTGCCGGCCCATGGCCATGTGTTCGTCGATGCCCCCGGACCCACGCTCGCCTATCCGTGCGGTCCGGAGCGCGTGCGGATGACCATCGACGTGCCTCTCGCCCGAGCGAAAGGACGCGCCGAGCTCCAGACCACCCTGCGGGAGTGCTACGCGACGCAGCTCCCCGACCGGATGCGACGATCCATGATCGAAGCTCTCGACCGCGACGGTCTGGCGGGCGCGGCCAACCACGCCATATCGACCCGCGCCTGCGCCGTGCCGGGCGCCGTTCTGGTCGGCGACGCCGGCGGATGCTCGCACCCGATCACCGCGACCGGCATGACGACCGGCATGCACGACGTGGTGACCCTCGCTGCCGCCATCGCGCAATACGGGCTGACCGACCGCGCGCTATGCCGCTACCAGAGACGCCGGTATCGCTTCGTACGTGCCCGCGAGGCCTTCACACACGCTCTGTACGACGTGTTCCGCGGAGCGGACAGCGGAGCCCTCGCTCTGCGCGAGGGAATGTTCGCATACTGGTCGGCGAGCGGACGCGCACGGAGCGCGTCGATGAGCGTGCTCTGCGGCGACGACGAACGCGTCGCGACGTTCGCCCTGGAATACGCGCGGGTGGTCGCGACCTCGACCTCGATGATCGTCGGACGCGGGATCGCGGATCGAAGGGCCGGTGCGATGTTGGCCGAGCTCCGATCCATGCTCGGGGCGGCCGGCGGGGCACTCGACGTCGCCCTCGAAAAAGCGTCGTCCGCTCTGGCTCTCCAGCAAACGAAGAACCTCCGGACGCCGTCGGATCGGACGGCCCCGGCCGGCGGGCGTTCGAGGGGCAGGATCCGCGAGAGCCAACCCGAAACACCCGGGACCGCGCACCCCTGAACGACGTCGACGAAGGGCCGTCACGACGACGCGTGTACCCCGGCCACCGCGAGCCGCCCGGCGCGAGGGGGCGCGAAGGCACCCCAGGCCACGAAGGTGTGTACACTGCGCTGCCCGCCCGTTCGGGCGACCGGCATGCTCGACGCGCTTTGCGGCTTCACGGTTCGACATCGAAAGTCCATCCTGGCGTTCGCCGGCCTGTGGTTCGCCCTGGCCGTCACGGTCCTATCGTCGGGAGTCGGCCGGCTGTCGACCGGTTCCATCCGCGGGCTGGAATCCGATCGCGCCGGTCGGATCGTCGACGGGATCCTCCGACGCGCGCCCGACACATCGTTCATCGCGGTCTTCACGTCGTCCACGCTCGACCCGACGGGCGACGCATTTCGCGACGCGATGCAGGTCGCGCTCTCGCCTTTGGCACACGACTCGAGGGTCGGATCCATCACGACGCCGTATAACGCCGGGTCGCTTCGCGCGTTCGCCATGACTAACGAGCGGGCGCACGCGGCCTACGCGTACGTCTCGGTCGGGGGCGACTTCCGTCAAGCCGCGCACGCGTATCCGGCACTGCGCCGTGAGCTTCGTTCGGATACCCTGTCGATCACGTGCACCGGCCGCCTGCCGTTCGCCCGCGACCTCGACGAGACGCTCGAGCACGATCTACTTCGCGCCGAGGCCATCTCCCTGCCGGGTTGCGTGCTGCTGCTGTGCGTGGTCTTCGGGACCGCGGTCGCGGCCTTGCTGCCCGTCTGCGTCGGCGCGCTGGCGGTCGCCAGCGGCTTGGCGTCGGTCCTGTTGCTGTCGCGCTTCATCGATCTCGCTCAATACACACTCAACGTGTGTTCGCTCATCGGCCTGGGCGTCGCAATCGATTACTCGCTCTTCATCGTGAGCCGGTACCGCGAGGAGCTCGCGGCGGGACACGACACCGTGGCCGCACTTCGGCTGTCGGTGATTCGGGCGGGACGCGTCGTCTTGTTCTCCGGCTTTGCGGTGATGGTCGGTCTCTTCGGACTGCTCTTCTTCTCGCGCTCCTATCTGATGGGCATGGGGATCGGCGGAGCCATCGTGGTCGGCTTCTCCGTTCTCTTCGCGCTCACGTTCTTGCCGGCGCTCTTGGCCGTACTCGGCCCGAGAATTCACGCCGGCCGCGTGCCCTTCACGCGCAGGCGAGCGGCTACCGGCGGTTTTCGGCGTGCCGCGCTGTGGGTCATGAAACGCCCGATCGCCGTGCTCCTGCCGTGCCTGCTGTTGCTTGCGTGGATGGGCGCGCCCTTCGCGCATTTGCGGATGGCGGCTTCGGACGTCCGCATTCTGCCGCTCGATACCGAAGCGCGGCGAGGCTACGAGCTCATCCGAGTCGACTTTCCGGACGCGGCCGCCAACCACGTTCTCGCCGCCGTCGAGTTCCCCGGCGCGCCGGCTCTCAATCGCGCCCGCATCGAAGCGCTCTACGACTTCACCCACCGAGTCGCCCACCTGCCGTTCGTTACGAACGTCCAAGGCATCGTCGACCCGAACGAATCGCTCGAACGAGAGAAATGGGCGGATCTGCTGCTTTCGCCGCCCCCGGCGCTTGCCGCGATCATCGACCTTGCCAAACAAATCAGCGTCGGCAGCCGCGCGGTCTTGGTGGACATCACGACCGACCGACCGCCCGAGAGCGAGCAGGCTCGGTCGATCGTCGCCGCCCTACGCGATCAGCGCCAGGTCGGAGATGGCACTGTCTACGTCGGCGGCCAGACGGCAACCGACGTCGACACGACCCAATACATCCGCGAGCGATTTCCTTACGTCGTCGGATCCGTCGTCCTCGTGACCTACGTGGTCCTCTTTTTCCTGCTCGGGTCCATCCTGCTACCGCTCAAAGCGGTCCTGATGAATTTCCTCTCGATGGCCGGATCGTTCGGCGCGCTCGTTTGGATCTTCCAGGAAGGGCATGCTTTCGTCCACACGCCCCGGCCCGTCGAACCGGCGCTTCCGGTGCTTCTCTTCTGTACGCTGTTCGGCCTCTCGATGGACTACGAGGTCCTGATGCTGACCCGCATGAAAGAGGCGTACGATCGCACGGGAGACAACCGCACGGCCGTCGCGACGGGTCTCGAAAAAAGCGCGGGGCTCATCACGAGCGCCGCCGCCATCATGGTGTGTGTTTTTGCGGCGTTCGCGCTCGCACAAATTGTGGTCATCCAAGCGGTCGGGTTCGGCATGGCGTTGGCCGTTGCGCTCGATGCCACCATCGTTCGGGTCCTGGTGGTCCCGGCGACGATGCGCCTTCTCGGGCAAGTCAACTGGTGGGCGCCACGTCCCTTGGCGCGTCTGGTCCGGGCGGTCGCCTTGGGCGAGCGGCATTGATCGGCGAGATCGGCGAGCGGCTACTGGATCGGGCCGTACCCGAAGAAGAGCGTGAGCTGCCGCACGACGTCGAGGTTCGAGGCATAGGCCGTGAGCATCGTCGCGGCGTATTGAGCGCTCTGCGCGGTATTGGCGATCGAGTTGCCCTGGGCGTCCACCGCGTAGGTGAGTTCGCCCGAGACGGGGTCGGGGGTGCCCACCACCTGGTAGGCGATTTGAGCGAGCGTGTTGGCGTACTGGATCATGCGCGCGCCGATGGTCTTGGCGACGTCGAAGCCGATGGCCGGATTCACGACTTCCGTTCCGTAGTTTTTTGCGACGTACTCGATGCCGGTGAGCGGATCCCGGTAGGCGACCAACTGATCGGTCGGGATCGACAGACTCGCGGCGTCCCCAGGCGAAAAGATGCGCATCTGATCGATGAGATTCATCGTCAACGTCGTGGGCCCGAACCAGAAGAGGGAGATGAGCGCCGGGTACTCCTGCTCCCAGCCCACCAGTGGGTCGAGCAGCACGGATCCGGCCGGGTACGCCAGCGAGGTCGTCGTCGTGTCGGTCGGATCGTATTTGTCCCACGGGAGGTATTGCACCGGGGTGAGCGCACCGCCCGTGGTCGCCGGCATCGAGTACGGCGCAAGCGTGAAGATTTGGGCCACGGTGCCGGAGGCCATCACTTGCGTCGCACTCTGGTTGGCCATCAGGTTGGCGAACAAACGTCTTATCTGATTCGGATACACCGACGCAAAGTTCAGGTTCTTGTAGCGACCGTCGACGTAGTCGTCCTCCGAGTTGAGCACGAACTGGTTGTAGGCCTCGGTCAGGTACATGGGAGCCAGGACTTTTTCGTAGTAGCTCCCGACCTGCGATTGGTATTCGGACCACCAGTAGCCTTGGGTGTAGTCGTAGTTGTTCTCGATGTATCGGCCCTGACCGTTTCCGAGGGCGACGTTGATCAGACTGATCGGTGCCGTCAGCGAGTTCGCGTTGCCGAGTTGCCACGCCCCCCCCCACGCGTTCGGCGGACCGCCGGTGGCCGGTGTTCCCGCCGGAGTCACGACGTAGGATCCCGGCGCTGGCCGCGTCATCGCTCGAACGAACATGGCGAGGCCGTCGTCGCCGGCCATCGCCAAGGGCATGAGCTCTCCCGGCACGCTCGTCGCAGCGGCACCGTCGAGCTCCACTCCGAGTGCGAGGGTCTTGACGAGTTGTTGGACCTTGTCGAAATAGCGAGTCTCGATGCGCTTGACGACCGCGTCGGTGTTGAAGAGCACCAGACTGCGTCGAAAGTTGTTGAAAATGTAGCGGTTCTCGTAGGTCGAGATGAAAAACTGCATCTGTTCGTACGAGTCGGCGCCCGCATCGAAACGAAACAGGGGCACGTTGCCGACGTCCGCGTACTCGTCTCCACCAAACATGTACGGGTGCCGAACCCGCCCTGCGAATGACGGATTCGCCTGCTGCCGCGCTTTGGGTAGACCACTGTCCACCGCGAAATTGGCTACGAGGTCGGGCCGAACGGCGGTGACCGCGGAGGAATACTTGTCGACGGTCAGCATGTCGCGGGTGGCCACATAGTCGAGGTCGGGCCCGCTGCACTGCTGAGCCAGAGGGTCGCTCGGATCGCCGGTCCAACCGGGCCGGGGCGTGCAGGTTCCGAGAATCGGGTACTTGTCGGCGTACGTGCTGTAGTGATTGCCGCCGATCGAATTGCCGAAGACTCCGTTGAATCCGTCGAGCGCCAGAAGGTAGTCGAGACCGCCCCGGCCGCCTTCGGCGACGCCGCTGGCTTCGGTGTACGTCATGTTGGTTTCGACGTCGCAGAGGTCGGCGTACCCGAACCGCATCGCCGCCTTGTCGTACGACCCAATGTCGTTCATGTCTTGGGTCTGGTCGCCCGGGTAGTCCATGACGCTCGTCGAGCCCCACTTCCAAATGAAGTCGTTCGCTTCCTGGTCGGTCACCGGATCCACCCAACGCGGCCCCACGCACGTGCCCCCGCTCGCCTGAGGCGTGGTGGCGTCGAGCGTGCCCGGATACCCGCAATAATGCTCGGTCCCATTCTGCGTCCGAAGCTGCCAGTATTCGGTGTGGTAGTTGAGCGCGTCAAAGCTTCCGGCGAAGTTGTGGCGAAGTCCCATCGAATGGCCCATCTCGTGGGCGATGACCGACAGGTGCAGCTGTTGGCGGATCCACGCGTAAAGCGCGGCATCGCGCGAGGCGTTCGCCGCCGCGCTGCCGGAGGTCGGCGCCGGAAAGAGCATTTGCGCCTGCCGAGCGAGACCCACGAGCGAGTCCGGCTCCGGAACGCCGTCGTCGATGCTCATGTCCTTCTGGACGAGCGCCGTGTTGATGATGCCGTTGCTCCATTTGCGCAGCTGCGGATCCAGGCCCTGCAGCGGAGAAGCCAACGCCAACGTGGTCGGAGAACCGGCGATCGGTTCCTGGGGATTGAACCCAGCCCATTGCAGCACGTCGGGAGTGACGAGCTGCGTTTCCCACGTCGAGCCGATGAGCTGCCCGCGGATCGCCTCGAACTGAGAGTCCATCGTCGGGCCTAGAGCGCTCAGGTTCGTGGCCGCCACCTGGCGCTGGATCGGAAGCGGCAGGCTGGACTTCGTCTGTTGTGCCAAAAGCCGCAGTGCGTTGCCGTTGACTCCGGAGAATGCCGGCGACGACGTCGCGACGCCCGCGGTCGACAGGCCGTTCTGTTGGGCCATGGATGTGTCGATCGAATTGATGCGCGACGCGATCTCGGCCGTGGACAAAACCGAGGGCGAGTACTGGGCCAGCCCCATTTGGCTCCCCGAAGCCCATTGACTCAGGTACTGGCCGTCGGCGATCTGCTGGTTCGTAATCTCTCCGTTGAGCCAGCGAATGAGATCTTCGATGCTCTGCGAAGCGGTGTCGAGCACGGCGATCCACTCGTTGATGCTCGACTGGACCTTTTCGCCGGTGAGCGGATCGTCGAAGTCGACGTCAATGCCCCACGCCGATGGGAGCTGGGGGTTCGCGATGAGATCCACCACGTTGTAGCGCAGGTCTCCCAGGCGAACCGCCAGGCCCGCGGCGCCGCACGCCGGGCTGTCGCCTTGGACGACCGGATTGTGGCAGAGCACGAAAATGTCCGGGACCGTCAATCCATTCTGCTGATCGGCAAGCAGCTGGGCTTCGGTGGTCAGAACCTCGGTGACCGGCGCGGCGCCATTCGGCTCGACGACGACCGGCGCGCCCACGCGATTCGCCTCGACGACC
>Ga0187863_10003614_pt1 | contig 11330 bp, 10 predicted proteins | sample June2016WEW_11_1_FD_132975 | JGI IMG/M metagenome (GOLD analysis project Ga0187863, IMG submission 132975) | Peatland microbial communities from SPRUCE experiment site at the Marcell Experimental Forest, Minnesota, USA - June2016WEW_11_10 | ecosystem: Environmental > Terrestrial > Soil >...
CACGAGCTCAAGGGCATGATCACCGTCAAGGATTTCCAGAAGGCGACCGAGTTTCCGAACGCCTGCAAGGATTCGGTCGGGAGCCTGCGCGTGGGCGCTGCCGTGGGCACGACGCCGGACACCATCGATCGGGTCCACGCGCTGCGTGAAGCGGGCGTCGATGTCGTGGTGGTGGACACCTCGCACGGCCATTCGCGCGGCGTGCTCGAGATGGTCTCCAAAATCAAGAAAGCATATGCGGATCTGCAGGTCATCGGCGGGAACATCGTCACCGCCGAGGCGGCGCTCGATTTGGTCAAGCACGGAGCGGATGCGGTAAAGGTCGGCATCGGCCCAGGATCGATCTGCACGACGCGCATCATCGCGGGGGTGGGCGTTCCCCAGATCAGCGCGATTTCGCGCGTGGCCAAGGCGCTCGCCGGCACGGGGGTTCCGGTGATCGGCGACGGCGGCATCCGATATTCGGGCGATATTGCCAAGGCACTGGCGGCAGGGGCGCATTGCGTGATGATCGGCGGCATGTTCGCCGGTACCGAGGAATCTCCCGGCGAGGTCGAGCTGTACCAAGGCGCTTCGTACAAATCCTACCGGGGCATGGGGTCGCTCGGCGCGATGGCCCAGGCTCATGGTTCCAGCGACCGGTATTTCCAGGACACGACCACGGATCTCGACAAGCTCGTTCCGGAAGGGATCGAGGGCAGGGTGCCCTACAAAGGAAGCCTGGTGTCGATTCTGCAGCAGCTCGCCGGCGGCCTGCGCGCGGCCATGGGATATACCGGCAGCGGCAGCATCGAGGAGATGCGGACGCGTCCTTACTTCGTTCGAGTAACCAGTGCCGGCGTGCGGGAAAGTCACGTGCACGATGTGACGATCACCAAAGAAGCGCCCAACTACCGGGTCGGTTGATGTCCGACATTCATGCCGACCGGGTCCTGATTCTCGATTTCGGATCGCAATACACCCAGCTGATCGCGCGCCGCGTGCGTGAGCTCGGCGTGTATTCGGAGATCCACGCCTGGGATGCCGATCCTTCGGACATCGAGCGATTCAAGCCGCGCGCGATCATTCTTTCCGGCAGTCCCGAGTCGGTATACGAAGCCAGGGGGCCCGAGGCGCCGCGAACCGTCTTTGCGATGGGTGTGCCGGTGCTCGGCATTTGCTACGGAATGCAGACCATGGCCGCTCAGCTCGGCGGGAAAGTGGAATCGTCCTCGCACCGCGAATTCGGCGCCGCGCGGGTCCGTCCCTCGGGCACCTCGCGTCTGCTCGATGGCCTCGCGGACAATCGCGATCTCGCGAACCGCCGCGTTCTCGATGTCTGGGCGAGCCACGGCGATCGCGTCGTGGCCCTTCCGCCCGGGTTCAGCGCGATTGCGGAGAGCGACAACGCGCCGCTGGCCGCGATGGCGGACGAGTCGCGCGGACTGTACGCACTTCAGTTCCACCCCGAGGTGACTCACACCCTGCAGGGCGGCGAGATCCTGCGCCGCTTCGTCCGCGAGATTGCCGGATGCGGTGCGAGCTGGGCCACCGGCAATATCATCGAAGACAGCGTCGCGCGCATTCGTGCGCAGGTGGGCGGTGACAAGGTGCTGTTGGGTCTATCCGGGGGCGTGGATTCCTCGGTGCTGGCCGCGCTGCTGCACCGGGCGATCGGCTCTCAACTCACCTGCGTGTTCGTGGATCATGGATTGCTGCGGCTGGGCGAGGGGGACCAGGTAATGGCGACCTTCGCCGAACACATGGGCGTGAACGTCATCCGTGTGAATGCGGAGCAACGCTTCCTCGACGCCCTGCGAGGAGAGGCCGAACCCGAGGCCAAGCGCAAGATCATCGGGCGCGTGTTCATCGAAGTGTTCGACGAGGAGGCCGGCAAGCTCACCGACGTGACATGGCTGGCGCAGGGGACGATCTATCCCGATGTGATCGAATCCGCAGGCTCCAAGACGGGCAAGGCGCACGTCATCAAATCCCATCACAATGTGGGCGGCCTGCCGCAGGACATGAAGCTCAAGCTCCTCGAGCCGCTGCGCGAGCTGTTCAAGGATGAAGTGAGACACCTGGGATTGGCGCTCGACCTTCCCGCGGACATGGTTCGCCGACACCCGTTTCCGGGGCCGGGCCTCGGTGTTCGAATTCTCGGCGAGGTCCACAAGGAGTACGCCGAAGTGCTGCGACGCGCCGACGCGATTTTCATCGAGGAGCTGCGTCGCGACGAGCTCTATGACAAGGTGAGCCAGGCGTTCGCGGTGTTCCTGCCCGTGCGTTCGGTCGGCGTGATGGGCGACGGACGCCGCTACGATCATGTGATCGCGCTGAGGGCGGTGGAGACCATCGACTTCATGACGGCGCGATGGGCACGGTTGCCGTACGAGTTTCTGGACCGGGTGACGCACAGGATCGTGAACGAGGTGCGGGGGATCTCGCGGGTGGTATACGATATTTCGGGCAAGCCGCCGGCGACGATCGAGTGGGAGTGACCAGACCACGGCGCTTCCCGCGCACGGTTTGTCGACGCAGGGAACCCTGAGTTTCTGGGGGCAAAATTGGCAAGAACTGTCTTTTCAGCAATATCATCGCTCACAAGTGGGCGGACGAACACTGAAAGAGGGGGCATCGGATGGGATTGCGTCTACGGATAATCGCGATAGCGGTTTTTTCAATCCTCGTCGCCCCGGTGGCACGACCGATCACCCCCGCAGCGGTCATCGACGATCCAGCGCAGGGTGCCGTGTGGGATCTCAGTCCACTATTTCGAGATACAGACGCATGGGAGAAAGAGCGAGCCGCTGTTGACGCTGCGCTTCCGGAACTTTCCCGCATCAACGGCACCCTTGGTTCGAGCGCGGCGGCACTGAAAGCAGGTCTGCGACAGATATCTGCAATTCGGCAGCGACTCGAGCGACTTGACGAATACGCGAATCTCAACGCGGCCGTCGATGCCGGCAGTGACGTGAATCAGGCTCGCGTGCAACAGGTGGGGGAAATTCAGTCGCGTTTCGACGGAGTCACTGCTTTCTTGAAGCCGGAAATTCTGGCGCTCGGACGTGAACGCATCGAGGCCTTCGAAAAAGCCGATCCCGGACTATCAATTTATCGCCGTCTACTTGAACTCATTTTGCGACGGGCCGCTCACACGTTGAACCCTGAAGCCGAAGCTGTTGTGACGGCAACGGGACCATTGCGTCAGCAGCCGAGCGCAATTCACGATGTTCTGTTGTACGCCGAAATGCCGTGGCCGAGTCTGAAGGTAAATGGCACGATGACCCCGCTTTCACCAGACGTATCCCGGGCGGCTCAATTCAATCCGGACCGAGAACTTCGTCGACAAGCGTTCGAGTCTGTCACGCAGACGCTGAGTCACTTTGAGGGCACGGCTGGGGCCATCGCGGCCGGATATCTGGCGGGTACGGCCTTCGAAGCCAAAGTGCGCCATTACCCGAGCTCGTTGGCCCTTGCAGTCGCCGACGATGCGATGCCGGAAGACACCTTCAAGGTCATGGCCGCCGAGGCCTCCGGGGCGCAACCGACGCTCTTACGGTACTTGAAGGCGCGCCAGAGGCTGCTCGGTCTCGCCGAAATACATGTCTACGATCTACGCGTACCTTTGGCGCCGCCGCCGCATCGCTATACCTTGACTGAGGCGGAGACCCTCATCCTAAATGCGATGGCACCCCTCGGCGAGGACTATGTACGCATGCTGAAAATGGGTTTTGACAATCATGCAATGCACGCCGCCTCCCAGCACGGCAAGATGCCCGGTGCCGGCACGCAGTACGAAGCCTATGGTGTGCAGCCGTTCGTGATTCTAACCTTCGACGGCAGTTTCGATAGCGTGAGCACCGTGGCGCACGAGTGGGGGCATGCCATCAACGGGCAACTCACGCAGGCCGCACAACCGTTTGAGACGGCCGACATAGCCTCGACATTTGTGGCAGATGCTCCTTCCTTGACCAACGAGATTCTGCTGTCGGATTACATGATCGCGAACGCGAAAACGCGCCAGGATAGAATTTCTGCGCTGGACCACGCGATCGATTTGTTGCGCTATTCCTATTTTGGCGCATTTGTCGACGTGGAATTTGAAATGAAAGCTCATGAAATTGCCGATCGCGGCGATGCGGTTACTGGCCAGACCCTCAACGAGATTTATTGCGGTCTCTATAAGCGGTTTAATGGAATAGATGCGGGTGTTACTGCATTCGATGCGTCGGCATGCGCCGGTTGGATCAACCGACCGGGCCTCTATTACGATTTCTATTTTTATAAGTATTTGACAGCGGTGAGCGCTGCGGCTTATTTCGTCGACGGTCTCGAAAAGAACGATGCTGAGGCACGCAAACGCTACTTCGATTTATTGAAGGCTGGCGGGTCCGACGACCCGTACATACTGCTAAAACGTGCCGGGTTCGACGCAGCCTCACCCATCGCCTACCAGCCAATGGCGCGACGATTAGAACGACTCGTCGCGCAACTCGAGGTGGCCGTAGCGCAGTCGATTGGGGACGTACCGCGGGCCAATCACTGACAACCAGATTCCGCATCCGAATTCCGCTCGCCGAGGAAAGTCCGATAGGGTTCCAAACGCGGGCGTAGACAAGCGGAGATGCCTTGATCTGAGTCCAGCGGATTTGGCGCTGTAGGGCAGAGCTTGGCGGCATTGACAGGGGTCACTGCCGCTGGTAATACTAATGGTATGAAAGTAGCTGTCTCTATACCTGATGACGTCTTCGCCGAGGCCGAAGCGCTCGCAAAGCGCTTGAATAGTTCGAGAAGCGAGATCTACAGCCGGGCGCTCGGAGAATTTATCGGTCATCACGCTCCGGACCGTGTCACTGAACTGATGAACGATGTTGTAAGGGATGTTACGCCCGAGCCGGACGCATTTAGCATTGCCGCCGGGCGGCAGGTCTTGAAGAAGACTGAGTGGTAATCGGACAGGGTGAAACCTGGTGGGCAGATCTCGGCGAGCCGGTCGGTTCTGCGCCGGGGTATCGACGTCCCGTGGTGGTCGTGCAATGCGACGCACTGAATGCAAGTCGGATCGGCACGGTCGTCTGCGTACCATTGACCAGCAATCTCAAATGGGAGCGAGCTCCAGGAAATGTGCTGTTGCCTGCTGCGGCAACCAAGTTGCCGAAAGACTCTGTTGCGAACGTATCTTTGATAGTGGCCTTGGACAAGCGCCAGCTTGTTGAGCGGGTCGGGAAAATCCCGAGGCGTCAGTTGGAACTTGTCTTGTCAGGAATTGACGTGATCGTAGGGCGATGATCGACGCCTCTCGCTGGTAGCCCCGGTAGCTGCCCCACAACAAAATGGCCACCAACCAGCCGACCTTTAGACGCGAGAGAAGCGCGGCGTTCGCGATCTATCGCCGTCTATCGCCCCCAAGCGGAAGGTTTTGGCGGTAGATCTGACGGTAAGTTTGGCGTACCCCGACAAGAAGTCTCGTGATTACAAATGCTTAGAGGTGTCGGAGACAATTGAGTGGGAGTGAGCCGATACTTCGGTAATTAAAATATATCAATAAAAACAGTGTCTTGCATGGTGCCGGAGACAATTGATATTCAGTCGTCGCAGGCCGCACCCGGGTCCGATAAATCATTGGTCCATGAGCTACTTGCTGCGCGCGCCTGCTGATCGTAGCGCGTTTCAGGCAACCGATTTGACGGTAATCCTGACGATAAAAAATCTCCTGGGAGTCAATCAATAGAAACAATGCATACGGAGCATGTCATGAAAGTCCATGTCCGAGGCAACGTCTATTTAATTTGCTGAATGAGCAAGGGATCCCGAACCGATCATTGATGTGGATGCCGTTCTGTCGGGGCCGTTCACATAATCCGATAGATTCATGGCGTGCAAGATCGCATGAAATCGCGGTTCGGCCGATATGTTCTTGAGTAACGGCTCGCCCATCATTTCCAGGAGGCCGTCGTCTCTTTGTGCATAGGCCCGCTCAAGCCATTTTAGCGCAAGCTGTTTTTTGTCCCGATAGGCGTAGGTCATCGCAATGTAGTATGCGTCGGTCGCCGCGTTCTGCGCGATCAGCCTTTGCAACGCCGCTTCGGCCTCAGGTGCGCGGCCATTCGCGAGCAAGACCACGGGCAGGTAATCCAACTTGGCGGCGTCAGCATCCCCTGGCTCTAGCTGTTCGAGCGCAGCCGATGTCTTTCCCTGCGCAAGCAGCGTCTTCGCAAGATAGGGCCGGGTCCATTGAAAGCGCGGCGAGATGTCGAGAAGGCGACGAAATGTTGCTTCGGCCTCGCCGTATTTGCCCTTAAGGTAAAGCTCATTGCCCAAATTGAAATTGGCGTAGTTAAATAACGGGTCACGGTCGACAGCCGCGCGCAGCTGATGCTCAGCCTTTTCGTGCTGCCCGAGCGTCATCGACAACATGCCGTCCAGCATAAGACTCAATGGATCGGCCGGATCGGCGTTCAGCGCCAGTCGAAGTTCCGTCCGTGCGGCATTCCAATTCCAGTCTCGCGTACGGTAGAGGAAGGCGAGCAGTGCATGGGGTTCGGCGATCCCCGGACTGATTTCGATTGCGTGTGTGGCGAGACGCTGGGCCTCCTCATAACCCTTGGCGGGCGATAAGTCGCCATTGTTAACCAACGGGACCGACATGCTCGCGAGTTGGGCCCAGGCAAGCCCAAATTGTGGGTCAAGCTTGATCGCCTGCCTCAGCATACGTTGCGCGCTCTTGATCGTCTTCGTCGTGCTATCTGCCGTCGGCGACGATCGGGCTTGCAGGTAGAGTCGGTAAGCGTCCAGATTTCGAGTTCCGCCCCGCTCTCGGCTGAGAGGTCCGCCGGCCAGTGAGATTTGCAATGCCGTCGCGATGTCGGTCGCTACGTCATCTTGCACTGCGAAGATGTCACTCAGTTCCCGATCATAACTTTGAGACCAGACTTGATAGCCGTCACCGGCGCGCACCAATTGTGCTGTCACTCGAACACGCGTTCCGGAGCTTCGGACGCTGCCCTCGAGCACGTTTGCGACGCCGAGCGCAGACGCGACTTGAGCAACGGTCGCGGCTTTGTCCCTAAAGTAAAATGAGGATGTCCTTGCCGGCACGCGAAGATCGGGAACCCGAGCAAGTCGGGCTATGATTTCCTCGGCCATGCCATCTGCGAAGTATTGTTGGTTCTTATCTTCGCTGAGATCAACAAACGGGAGAACCGCGATGGATTTCGCGGGAAACGGACGCTGCGCGAATGGGTCAGCCTGAACAACGGGCGCTGACGGCGCTGGTTCCACGGCGGCCTTCAAAGGCCGGCGCGCGTGCTGCACGAGAAAGCCCAGCCCAAGAACGAGCGCAAGGGCGGCCCCTATGGCACCCCACCGCGGTCGCGTGCGGGACTTCAAGGCGGGCGGGAGTGGCGGAGTCCCGGCCGCGGTCTCGGGCTGATCAACCCAAGGGGCCACGGGCGCCACCAGGCTGTAGCCCCGGCGCGGGATATTAGCAATATACGTTGGCTCGTTCGCGTCGTCGCCCAGCACGCGCCTAAGGGACGCCACGGCCTGATAGACCGAATCCGGCGTGACCACGACCTCCGCCCAGACCCGATCGAGCAGCTCATCCACACTGAGTATCTGCCCCGGGTGCTCGGCGAGGCAGAGGAGCAGTTGCATCGACCGACGCTCAAGCTTCACGGTCGAGCCGTCTTTGGAGATCTGCTCGCGCGCGGCATCGACCCGCCATGCGCCGATACGTATCGGGGGACGCTCCGTCTCCTTCATTAGGTGTGACTCGTCAGATAATTCCTGGGCAAGTGGGCCGCCAGAGTGGATCGAAGGGCACAGTATAGCCGTACGGTCCGCCCGCGATGGCGGGCCTCCCAGCGCAGCCGAGCAGCTTCCCTCGCACCGGAAATTGCTTTTCAGCGGGTTCCTCAGCCTGATTCAGCCCGTCCTCAGGACTTCGGGGCTGTCCAGGGGCACTGTTGTCGGCAAGGGGCCCCGACACGACCGAAATGGCCGTGGTCGCGCGGCGTCGAGACCGGAGTCGCAGCAGGGTCTGCACGGGACCGGCTACGCATGTGCCTGTGGAAACAAGCGGTGCTCTTTCAAGTTCGAGGAGAAACAATGGGTTTAGAAGACAGATCTCTGGTGTCGCGTGATTCAAAGGTCGTAGTCGGTCCGGACCTTGGATTCAAGAGTGTCGTTGGCCGCTATCTCTTTGTGACCATGGGGTCGACAGTTGCGGTCATCGTTTTTGCAGGCTTCGCCCCAAGCTTTTATCTTCGAGCCGCATTCCGGCCCGACGGCAACATATCCATCTTGCTGCAGATAAAGGGAGTGGTATTCAGTGCCTGGATCATCCTATTTCTGGTGCAGACGATTCTGATACGCCGTGGTTCACGCACCCTGCATCAACGACTTGGTTGGCTTGCGGCAGCCATTGCCGTCGCCATGGTCGGGCTCGTGGTCGGCGCAACTTTCGAGGAAATGCGGCGAGTGCCGCCGACGCCGCCAGCGCCGTTTGCTCTCGCTTTCAATTCATTTGATACGGCAGTGTTTGCGATCTTAGTCAGCAGCGCCATCTGCCTGCGAAAACATGCCGAGTGGCACAAACGTTTGCTACTGTCCGCGACACTCATCCTGCTTGCGGCGCCCATACTTCGACTGTTGATTCTTCTGAACGGCGATGTCAGCCACGACCTCCTGGTCTTTGATGTGTTACTCGTGGATTTATTTTTCCTGGTCTGCTTTGCCGCAGATCTTCTTACACGCCGCAAAATTCACCCTGCTTTCCTGTGTGCGTTCGCGCTGCTCGTTGCGGATCAAGTCACCACCTTTAGCATTATGGCTTGGCCTCCGTGGGTAGACTTCGCGAACGCTATTCAACGGTTTGTATCATAGTGCGCTGACAGCTAAAGATCGCGCCCCGAGTAGTAACGCAAGAGTCATCGATCTTGGTCGGCAATCTTACGCGGCCACTCTGTTGCGCTCTCGGCGGCGCGGAATGAGCAAATCTGCAGAAATATGAAAGCGGTCGCGGAGCCGGCGCACCATTGTCATGCTCAAGTCCCGCTTTCCGCTTAGGACCTCGCTCACGCGGCTCGCCGTACCAAGTAATGGCACGAGATCGGCGCGCGAAAGGCTATGCTGATCCATTATGTAGGCGAGAAGCTCCGGAAGTGTCGGCGCCGTACGTGGCCACTCCGAGCGCTCATAAGCCTCGACCAAACGGGCCTGGGCAACCATCCGTGCACGGTCCTTGGGATCGCTCGACCCCATCAGCTTCTCGATAAGCTTCTTGGCGTCAACGTGGTCCGCTTCGTCTTGAATCACAATCAAGGTCGTTCTCATCACACTGTCTCCGCATCAATGCCGTCGTATTCCTCATGCGATCCGAAAAATCGGATCATCAAAACGCCATCCACGTACTGAACCAACGCAATCAACCGATAATCGTTGGCTTTGATATTGAAAACCACTCGACCGCCCTTCAAAACACTCGCTTTAGGATGCGCCTTCTTTACATCTTCCGGCGTCTTCCAGTCCGCTGCTTCCGCGATCGCCAGCCAGGCGTCATATTGAGATCGCGCACCCTTGATTCCCCTGTGGCCAGCCCGTGACTTGAAATAGGCCTCTACGACATCTGCGCCGATAACGATCATGGAGGCAAAGCATAACTCCGAATTCCCAAAAGTGGAATTATGGATTCCAATTTATGGAATACAAATTGGCTGGTTTACCGCGCTATTCGATTTGAACCGTCGACTCGACACAATTGCTTTCGGCACCTATCGCCGTCTATCGCCCCCAAGCGGAAGTTTTTGGCGGTAGATGTGACGGTAAATTTGGCGTGGCCTGCGAAAAAAGATCGATTTATTAGCGGCTTATGAGCGCAGGAGACAATTGAGTGGGAGTGAGTAGACCAGGGCGCTTCCCTAGTGTTGCACGGTTGTTCGATGCAGGGAACCCTGAGTTTCTGGGCAAAACAGGCAAGAACTCCAGGAAAATCTAGCTCTTGATAGATCTCCCAAAATGGGAGATACTGTCGGTCGATGAGGGTGATCGCCAAGAGCAGCCTGAGGAAGTTCTGGGGGCGCCCCGCCTACGCTGATGCGCGAGGCCCGCTGCACAGCTGGTACGAAGAGGCTCTGAGGGCAAAGTGGCGCAGGCCGCAGGACATCAAGGATCAGTTCGCGAGCGCGAGCATCTGCGTCAACAACCGCGTCGTGTTCAACGTGGGCGGCAACAAGTATCGGCTCGTGGTCGAAGTGCAGTACCAGGCGGGAATCGTCTGGGTGAAGTTCATCGGGACACATGCGCAATACGACCGCATCAATGTGGAGACCGTGAATGACTATTAAGCCGATCCGAAACGATGCCGATTTGAAGCGGGCATTTCGCCGCCTCGAGAAGGTCTTCCAGGCCGAGGAAGGCACCGCGCAGGCTGACGAGCGCGATGTCCTGGTGACGCTCGTCGAGGCGTATGAGAACAAGCACTACGACTTCGGGTCTGCGGATCCGGTGGAGGCCATCAAGTTCCGCATGGAGCAAGGCGGGTTGACGCCTCGTGACCTGGAGCCTTTCATCGGTCCGAGTGGGAGGGTTTCCGAGGTGCTGAATCGCAAGCGGCCTCTCAGCCTGCGGATGGTCAAGCGTCTGCACGACGGGCTGAAGATTCCTTATGAGAGCCTGCTGACTGAGGTGTCCTGACTGCGCAGCTACCGGCGTACGCCGATCAATTGCTCAACTTGAGACATTTTCTCACTGCGTAAAAAATTGCCGCCGGGTTATCCATGCTCGGATTGCCTTCTGGCGACAGCATCTGCAAAGCGAACTGGAACGTTGTCATGATAACAATTCGAACCTCCATCGCAGCAGATGCGCCAGCTATCTGGTCGATACTCAAACCCGTCTTCCGTGCGGGAGAAACCTACACCATTCGTCGGGACATCGACGAAGCTGACGCGATCGCCTATTGGTGCGGTAGGAACCACGAGACCTTTGTTGCAGAGGACGAGGGCAACATTCTTGGAACCTATTACCTGCGCGCGAACCAAGCCGGAGGCGGCGATCACGTGGCAAATTGCGGGTATATGACATCCTCGCAGGCTCAAGGCAGAGGTATTGCGCGCCTGATGCTTCAACATTCCCTGGTCCGTGCCCGGGAGCGTGGCTTCCGTGCCATGCAATTCAATTTCGTGGTGAGCACCAACGAGCGCGCGATCAAGACGTGGGAGGCATACGGCTTTGCGAAAGTCGGCCGCCTGCCGCAGAGCTTCAGGCATCCGGCGCTAGGCTTTGTGGATGCATTCGTGATGTACAAGCAACTTTGATCCGATCGGTAAGAAATCGGCAAAAGCCTG
>Ga0187863_10003620_pt1 | contig 11316 bp, 7 predicted proteins | sample June2016WEW_11_1_FD_132975 | JGI IMG/M metagenome (GOLD analysis project Ga0187863, IMG submission 132975) | Peatland microbial communities from SPRUCE experiment site at the Marcell Experimental Forest, Minnesota, USA - June2016WEW_11_10 | ecosystem: Environmental > Terrestrial > Soil >...
CGCCGCCCTCGCGGAGCAGTTCGTAGCCGGACAGGCGCAGCGCCAGGGCCATCGACCACGACTCGCCGTGGCTCGCGTAACCGCGGGCGGGCAGGTCGCCGATGCCCAGGTCCAGGTCGTCGCGGTGCGGGCCGACGAGGCAGACCCCGCGCTCCAGCTCATCCGGCCGGGACCGGGCCAGCGCCTCACGCAGGTCCTCGGCCAGCTGGGCACGGTCGGCCGCAGGCTCGGCGCCGTCCCGGGACTGGCCGGCTGGCTCGCCGGCGCTGGCCTCGCTCTTCGCGCTGCCGCGCTGGCGGTAGCTGACGGTGACGGCCACGTCGTCACCAGACACCGCGGCGTAGCTCGTGGTCAGCAGCGGCCGCAGGGCCGTGGTCAGCTCGAGGCGGCCGGCGAGCAGCTCGGCGCCCTTGACCGCGAGATGCTCGTCCCAAGCGTCGAGCGCACCGGCCAGCCCCATCCCGGGCGGGCTGGCGGCGTCGTCGCCCCGCAGGTCGCCGGCCGGGTCCGGCGCGGACGGCCGGGGCGCCCGGGCGACCCCACGTGACCCCATCCGGGACCGGGCCGACTTGAGCAGGGCGGTTCGCTGCCGGACCACCCGCTCGTAGTCACTGCGTACCCCCGCGTACCGCGGCGCCCGGGCGACCAGGAGCTCGTCGAGGTAGCGGCGGCGCTGGTCAGGATCACCCTTGACCAGGGCCAGGTCCTCGGGGGCGAAAAGCACGGTGCTCAGGATCCCGAGCACCTGGCGGGGCCGCGTCACCGGGTTGCGGTTCACCCGGGCCCGGTTGGCCCGCCCCGGATTGATCTCTATCTCGACCAGGCTGTCCCGCTCGGCCGACGTGATCGCGGCCCGCAGGATGGCCCGCTCCGCGCCTCGCCGTACCAGCGGCGCGTCGGTGCCGACCCGGTGACTGCCGAGGGTGGAGACGTAGCCCGCGGCCTCGACCACGTTGGTCTTGCCCTCGCCGTTCGGCCCCAGCAATGTGGTCACTCCGGGGCCGAGGGCCAGATCCGCCGCCGCATAGGACCGGAAGTCCGTCAGCGCCAGGCGAGTCAGATGCACAAGGAGCAGGCTACTGTGCTGGCCCGGGGGGACGACCCCCCGCAACCCCCCGATCGGCGCCTCGTTCCCGAGCGCGGCGCAGCCGCGCGCGGGAAGCGGGCCAGCCGGGATCCGCCCAGCCCGCAACCCCCCGATCGGCGCCTCCCACTTCTTCCCCGCTAGCCCGGGGGTCGCCCCCGGGCTAGCGGGACTGGCTCAGCTCCCCAGGCGGATGGGCATCAGGAGGTAGCGGAAATCGGGCTGCTCGTCCGGCGCGGGCTTGCCGGTGATCAGGGCGGGCTTCCCCGACTCGGTAAACGAGATCCGGGCGATGTCGGAATCCAGCGCGGTCAGCCCGTCCAGCAGGTACTGCGGGTTGAACGCGATCTGGATGTCGTCACCCTCGAAGCTCGCGTCGATGACCTCCTCGGCCTGCGCCTCGTCTCCGGTCCCGGCCTCGAGCACGAGCTGCCCGGGGGAGAGCGACAGCCGGACCGCGGTGTTGCGCTCGGCGACCAGGGCGACCCGCTTGACAGCCTCGGCGAACGGCGCGGTTGCCAGTTCCGCCACCGCGTTCACCTGCTTGGGCAGCAGGGACTCATAGCGCGGGAAGTCGCCGCCGAGCAGCCGGGTGGTGGTCCGGCGGCCGCCGCCCTCGAACCCGATCATTCCCTCACCGCCGGCGCCCTCCTCGCCAGGCAGCGCCAGCGCGATGGACACTTCCGCGCCGGCGGTCAGCGCGCGGGCCGTGTCGGCGAGCGCCCGGGCCGGCACCAGCACCGCCGCAGACAGGTCCGGCCGGGCCGGGGTCCAGCGCAGTTCGCGGACCGCGAGCCGGTAGCGGTCGGTGGACACCAGCGTGAGGGTGTCCCCTTCGATCTCGATCCGGACGCCGGTCAGCGCGGGCAGCGTGTCGTCCCGCCCGGCCGCCGTGGCGGACTGGCTGACCGCGGACGCGAACGCGTCACTCCCGATGGAGCCGGCCGGAGGGGGCATGTCCGGCAGGCTCGGATAGTCCTCGGTCGGCATGGTCAGGAGGGTGAAGGTGGCGCTGCCACAGGTCAGCGTGGCGCGGGAGCCGTCGGTAGTGATCTCCACCGGGCGGCCGGGCAGGCTCCGGGTGATCTCCGCGAGCAGGCGGCCGGAGACTAGCGCCTCGCCTTCCTCCTCCGCGTCGACCGGCACCCGGGCCTGCGCCGAGATGTCGTAGTCGAAGCTGGACAGGGTCAGGTCCGCGGCCGCCTGCAGGCGAATGCCGGCCAGGACCGGGACCGCGGGCCGGGCCGGCAGGGCGCGGGCCGTCCAGGCCACGGCTTCGGCCAGTACATCGCGTTCTACCTGGATCTTCACCGGAAGCTGCCTCCCCTTCTGGAGATTTGTCCGCTCAGGCTCGGGCACCGGTTTGGATCTGCCCACCTCGTGGGTATCTGTTCCGGCGATTGGGTCGGAAGGGCTGCGGCAGGCGCGTTGGCATGAGCGGCCCGGGACTTGCCTGTTGCGTTGTTGCTTTCATTGATAGATAGAAGTACGTAGTCGCAATAGGGTCGGTGGACGCTGGGGACAGACCAGGTCTTCCCAGCTCAGGGCCGGAATGCGCGTCCACAGTAGCTGTGCCCCGCGGGGCCGGGGCGGGGGACGCGCTGGGGACGGCGGGCCGATTCCCGCAGACACCCCGGTGCCTTCCCACCGCTTTCCCCGCGTTGTCCTCTGCTCGTCCCAAGGCTGTCCACAGAGATTTCCACAGCCTGTGTGTACTTATTGTGACGGACAGCGCTGTTCCGTGGTTGTTCACCCTGACCGTGCCTGCTGTTTGATCCTGTTGGTGAGTTCTGTCACCTGGTTGTAGATGGACCGCCGTTCCGCCATCAGGTTGCGGATTTTCCGGTCCGCGTGCATCACGGTGGTGTGGTCGCGGCCGCCGAACTGCTGGCCGATCTTGGGCAGCGACAGGTCGGTGAGCTCGCGGCACAGGTACATGGCGATCTGCCGGGCGGTCACCAGCACCCGGGACCGAGAGGTGCCGCACAGATCGTCGATGGACAACCCGAAGTAGGAGGCGGTCTGCCCCATGATCGTGGCCGCCGTGATCTCCGGGCCCTGAGCCTCGGGGATGAGGTCCTTGAGCACGATCTCCGCAAGCTGGAGGTCGACGGACTGCCGGTTCAGGCTGGCGAACGCGGTCACCCGGATCAGGGCGCCTTCGAGCTCCCGGATGTTGGTCGAGATGCGGCTGGCGATGTACTCCAGGGCCTCGGGCGGCGCGTTCAGCCCTTCCTGGACCGCCTTCTTCCGCAGGATCGCGATGCGGGTCTCCAGCTCCGGCGGCTGGACGTCGGTGATCAGTCCCCACTCGAACCGGCTGCGGAGCCGGTCTTCCAGGGTGACCAGCCGCTTGGGCGCCCGGTCACTGGAGATCACGATCTGCTTGCTGGCGTTGTGCAAGGTATTGAAGGTGTGGAAGAACTCCTCCTGGGTTCCTTCCTTGTTCTCCAGGAACTGGATGTCGTCCACCAGGAGCACGTCCACGTCGCGGTACCGGCGGCGGAACCCGTCCTGCTTGCCGTCCCTGATCATGTTGATGAAATCGTTGGTGAACTCTTCCGAGCTCACGTACCGGACCTTCACCCCGTGGTAGAGGCTTTGCGCGTAGTGACCGATCGCGTGCAGCAGATGGGTCTTGCCGAGGCCGGAGTCGCCGTACACGAAGAGCGGGTTGTAGGCCTTGGCTGGCGCCTCGGCGACCGCGACCGCGGCGGCGTGGGCGAAGCGGTTACTCGAGCCGATGACGAACGTCTCGAAGGTGTACTTGGGATTGAGCCGGGCCTGCGTAGGCCGGGGCGCCCCGGGCAGCGGGGGCCCCGCAGCATGCTGCGGCCGTCCAGTCAGGGTGTCGAAGGGACCGCCTAGCGGACCGGGGGCCGGATCCGGCCGGCCGGGCAGCGCTGAGTGCGGCTCGCCCGGCCCGGCCGCCGGGTATCGCGGCGCCTGGGCGGGAGGCGTGGCCAGGCCCCGGTGCCCGGTGAGGCCGAGCTGCCCCTCCGTCGGCCCGCTTCCCGGGTCCATCGCTGCGGGCAGGCCCGTGCTGCCCAGGCCTGTGCTGCCCAGAGGAGGGGCACCGCCCAGGGAACTGCTGTCGTCCAGGGGATCCGCGGCCCGGGGGACCCTCCCACTCATCGGGCTGCCGATCGTGCCGGGCATCCCGACGCGGCCATCCTGGCCCCCGGCCTGGCCACCCGGGCCCGGATCATCCGGGGCGGGAGGGAATGCCGGTGCCGAGGTGATCGCGGTGGGGTCCACCGTCACCGCCAGCTGGATGCTGCGGCCCAGTTCGCGGGACAGCGCGTGCGTGATGAGCGCCCGGAGCCGGGTCTCGAGCTGCTCCTTGACGAACTCGTTCGGCGTGGCGATGAGCGCCGTGTTCTCGACCAGCCCAAGTGGGCGGGTCAGCTTGAGCCACGCCCGCTGGTGCGGCTCGATCTGCATCGTTGCGAGCTCGTCCAGCGACCGGGCCCACACCTCCGCGAGGTCTGTTTCACTCATTGGTCGTCCACCCCTCGCGCCCCCGGTCTGATCAACCCAGTGTGATCAACAGCTTTGTCCACAGGTTGTGCACGCCGGATATCGCGGCGTACACGGATCGCGCGGGAAGTAGTGCCTGTGGACGGGACCCGCGTGCCCGGCTCTGGCCACCCCCGGCCGGAGCGTTGTCCACAGCCTAGGGGCCGGGGCTGGCGGGCGTTCGGCAAACCCCGGGTTCCGGCGGATGTGCACGCCCCCGCTGGTTTGACCGGTGGCCAAGGGTGCGCGTAACGTGAGCAGACCCGAGCCACTTCCACGGTGGCCTTCCCGCATGCGCGCTTATCGCCCTCGCGGGGCCCAAAGCCCAGATCCGTACCTGGAGTTCCTGTGAGCAAGCGTACGTTCCAGCCGAACAACCGACGTCGTGCTAAGACGCACGGGTTCAGGCTGCGCATGCGGACCAGGGCGGGCCGCGCAGTCCTGAACGCGCGGCGGCGTAAGGGCCGCGCGCGGGTCAGTGTCTGACCTGCGTTCCCGGCCCAGGATCAGGGAGGTCACTTGTGCTTCCCGCGGCGGCCCGGATGCGGCGGCGTGAGGATTTCACCGCCGCCGTGCGGGGCGGCAGCCGGGCTGGCCGCCCCCTGCTGACCGGGCACCTGCTCATTCGCCCCGGGTCGCAGGAGCCAGCCCGGACGGGCTTCGTGGTGAGCCGGGCCGTGGGTGGTGCGGTGGTACGGAACAAGGTGCGCCGGAGGTTGCGCGCGCTCATGGGCGGGCATATGGAGTCGCTGCCGCAAGGTAGCCTGCTTGTGGTTCGTGCCAATCCGCGAGCCGCGACCACACGCCAGTCGGACCTTGCCGCTGAACTCGACCTGGTGATCAACACGTTGCTGCGGCGGCAGGTGGGGGCGCTGAGCCGATGATCAGCTCACCCGAGGCCAGCCCAGGCCAGCCGACGGCCCAGCCGTCGCCGGGCGCCCGGGTCCTGCTGCTGTTGATCGGTACATACCGGCGCTTCATCAGCCCGCTCCTCGGGCCGCGGTGCCGGTTCGAGCCCTCGTGCAGCGGCTACGCCCTTGAGGCAGTGCGGGTGCACGGGGCGCTGCGAGGTTCGTGGCTGGCGGTCCGGCGGATCGGCCGCTGCCATCCGTTCAACCGGGGCGGCTTTGACCCAGTGCCGCCCCGCCGCGCAGGGCGGCTGACGCCCCCAGCACAAGGAGCGAGGTCGTGACCAACCCGCTTACCCCACTGTACGACGCGGTCGCGTGGGTGATCATGCGCCTGCACGCGGGGCTGGGTGCCATCTTCGGTCCCTCCAGCGGGGCGGCGTGGGCGCTGTCGATCGTCGTCCTCGTCGTGCTGATGCGGCTGCTGCTGGTGCCGCTGTTCATCAAGCAGATGCACGCGACGCGCAAGATGACCGCACTCGCCCCGCAGGTCGCTGAGCTGAAGAAGAAGTACAAGAACGACCGGCAGAAGCTCAACGAAGAGACCATGAAGATGTACAAGGAGAACGGCGCGAACCCTCTCGCCGGGTGTCTCCCTCTGGTCGCACAGCTGCCGGTCTTCTTCGCGCTCTTCGGCGTGCTCCGGGCGATCGCCGAGGACCAGCCGAAGTACGGCCTGACTCCGGCGGTGGTGGCGAGCGCACAGCATGCGAAGATCTTCGGCGTCGTCACCGTGGCGGACCGCCTGCTGACGTCGCTCTTCCCGCCTCATTTCTCTTCGCTCGGGACTCCTCAGCGGATCGTGATCCTGCTGACGGTCGTGGTCAGTGCTACGACCACGTTCATGACCGTGCGGCAGAGCATGAAGCGCGGCATGACGCCGCAGATGGACCCGAACAACCCGATGGCGTCATCGCAGAAGATGATGCAGTACATCGTCCCCGTCTTCGCGCTGTCCGGCCTGTACTGGCAGTACGGCCTGGTCCTGTACTGGGTCACGACCAACCTGTGGACGCTGGGCCAGCAGTACGTGCTGTTCCGGAGGTTCCCGCCGCCGGCGACGGCGGCCGCGGGGGGCGCGGCCGCGAGCCCGGCCCTGGCCGGTGGCAAGTCCGGGGCCAGGCAGCCCGCCAAGGGAGCGGCCAAGCCGGCGCCGAACGTGACCGCCGCCGGCCGGGCTGCAGCACGGCAGCAGGCTGCGGCCAAGGCAGCGTCGGCCAAGGCAGCGTCGGCCAAGGCGGACGGCACCCAGCCCGCGGGTGCCGGGACCCAGACGGAGGCCAAGCCAGCGTCGGCCAAGGCGGACGGCACCCAGCCCGCGGGTGCCGGGACCCAGACGGAGGCCAAGCCAGCCGCGGCCCAGTCCGGCCAGCCGCCCATCAACCAGCTGCGCAAGGCGCCGGCCAAGACGGCGCCCACCAAGCCAGCCCAGGGTAAGCGGGCGGGGAACGGGGCGGCCAAGCCCGCCAGCGCGGCGGCTGCCCCCAAGGGAGCCGCCAAGGGCGGATCCGGCTCGAACGGCAGCGGTGGCGGCCTGCGCAGGCTCGTCAAGGGCCGCACCGAACCCGAGGCGCCCGCACCTGAGCCCGAGACTAAGATCGTCAGGCAGCAGCCGGTGCGGCAGTCACGCAGCCGGCGCTCGGGCAAACGATAAAGCCAAGGCCGGCCACGACCCCACGGGTGTCGTGGCGGCACATGAGCACCCGGAACGAGGAGGAACCCGGTGGTGAGCCAAGCGGAGAATGCGGGCACCGTTGCCAGCGGTGATACTGCAGGCCAGTCACTGGCGGGTGAGGGCGCCGGCGCACCGGTCGGTACCGGGGCCGGCGGCCTGGAGGAGCGGGGGCCGGAAGACCTGGACATGGTGGCCGGCGATGAGGTGGCCGACGGCGATGCCTATGGCGACGCCGATGGCGATGGCGACGGCGACGGCGGGGACGGGGATTCCGCGCCGTCCGATGCCGGCGAGGCCCCCGCTGAGCTGAACCTGGCTGACCTCGAGCAGGAAAGCGAGATCGCCGCCGACTACGTCGAGGGCCTGCTGGACGTGGCCGATCTCGATGGCGACATCGACATGGATGTCGACGGTGACCGGGCCGTGGTGTCTGTGGTCGGCGCGACGCTGCAGGAGCTCATCGGCCCGAACGGTGAGGTCCTGGAGGCGCTCCAGGAACTGACGCGCCTCGCGGTGCACCGGCAGACCGGGGCCCGGACCCGGATCATGCTGGACGTAGGCGGGTACCGCGCCCGCCGCCGGGTCGAGCTCACTGAACTGGGTCGCGACGCGGCCGAAGAGGTCAAGACCAGCGGCGTGCCCACGCGTCTGGACGCCATGACCCCGTTCGAGCGCAAGGTCGTGCACGACGCGGTCGCCGCGGCCGGGCTGCGCAGCGAGTCCGAGGGCGAGGAGCCGCACCGCCGGGTGGTCGTCTTCCCGGCAGGCTGACCTGGTCATGCTCCTCCCGGGTGAGGTACCGCCTCCCCCCGCCGAAGCAGCAGATGTGTTCGGGGCCGCCCTGCCGCTCGCCGAGCGGTACGTCCAGATGCTGGCCGGGCCCGGGGTCACCCGGGGACTGCTCGGGCCGCGGGAGGTACCCCGGCTGTGGAGCCGCCACATCCTGAACTGCGCGGCCGTCGCGGATCTGGTGCCCAGGCCAGCGTCGCTCATCGACCTCGGGTCTGGAGCCGGGCTGCCGGGAATCGTGCTGGCCCTGCTGCTCCCGGACGTCGAGGTAACCCTGCTGGAACGGATGGAACGGCGCACTATCTTCCTGGATGAGTGCATCCAGGAGCTGGGCTTGCGGAACGCGCGGGTCTGCCGGGCCACCGCGGAGGAACTGGCCGGGAAACTGGACGCGGACGTGCTGACCGCCCGGGCCGTGGCGCCGCTGGACCGCCTCGCTGGCCTCGCGGCCGGTCTGGTGCGGCGCGGCGGGCTGATACTTGCTGTCAAAGGAGCGGCCGCCGAGGAGGAGGTCGCCCAGGCCCGTCCGGTGTTGCGCCGGCTGGGTATGCGGGACGTGGCCGTAGTGCGGGCCGGGGACGGTAAGGTCGATCGGGCCGCGACAGTCGTGCGGATGGTCGCTGCCCGGTAGCGGGACCAGAGCACGCGCGGGCATCGGGCAGGAGAGGAGCGCGGCGGTGGCTTCCGCAGCGGGCCTGGGATGGCCAGACGAAGCCGGAGCTGACTCCGGGGATGGCCTTACGGGCGGTGCGGCGCCGCGGCCATCCCGGGCCCTGGGGCTGGGATGGCCTGTGGCCGCGGTTTCACGTGAAGCACAGGTGCCGGTCGCCGTCGGGGCCGGCGTCTATCCCGATGGAAACGAGGGGGACATGCGAAGGCGCTGGGGAGCAGCCGTGCGGCCGGGTAGGAGAACCGGAGCGGGGACGGCCGCGCCCGCGGATGAGCCGCAGGCGGGCGGTAAACACGAGAACCAGGCAGGCACGGGTGACCCAGGCACGGGTGACTCAGGCACGGGTGACCTCACCTCGGGCGGCGCAGGGGCGGGCGTGGCCACCGGCGGCGGAAGGCATGAATTGGTAGTTCCCGCGGCAAGGCGGCCCGATGAGGAAATCGGGGCCGGCCAGGAGGCCCGCAAGGCCACCGCGGGCGCGAACCGGCCCGAACGCGCGTGGCCCCGGCCGGGTTCATGCCGGGTGATCACGATCGCCAACCAGAAGGGTGGCGTGGGCAAGACCACGACGGCGGTCAACCTCGCCGCTGCCCTGGCCCAGCACGGCTCGCGGGTGCTGGTGATCGACCTGGACCCCCAGGGCAACGCGTCCACGGCGCTGGACGTCGAGCACCGGGTGGGGACCACATCGATCTATCACGTCCTGGTCGACGACCAGCCGCTGGTCGGGATCATCCACGCGGTCGAGGACATCCCCCTGCTCTACTGTGCTCCCGCCACGATCGACCTGGCTGGCGCGGAGACTGAGCTTGTTCCCATGGTGGCCCGGGAGGGCCGGCTCTCCCGCGCCCTCCGTGCCTACGATGAGTCACAGCTCGACTACATTCTGATAGATTGCCCGCCGTCCCTGGGGTTGCTGACGGTCAACGCCCTGGTGGCCGCGGCGGAAGTGCTGATCCCGATCCAGTGTGAGTACTACGCGCTGGAAGGGCTCGAGCAACTGCTGCGCACGGTGGACCTGGTCAAGAGCCATCTCAACCCCGACCTGGCGGTGTCCACGATCCTGCTCACCATGTTCGACGGGCGGACCCGGCTGGCCACCCAGGTCGCGGACGAGGTCCGGGAGCACTTCGGTGAGGTGGTCCTGGAGTCGATCATCCCGCGGAATGTCCGGGTCTCCGAAGCCCCGAGCTATGGGCAGTCGGTCATGACGTACGACCCAGGGTCGAGCGGTGCCGTCGCCTACCTCGAGGCGGCCCGGGAAATGGCGCACCGCTCCGGGCCGGGACAGCCGGCTGCGGGTTAGCCTTTCCGGCCGCCACCACCCGGGTCCGTGGTACCCGGATCAGCCTTCCGGGGATTGTCCCTGGCCGGTTGGCCGTGCCCCGCGAGCGGGGCCCGGGCCGGGCCGTCGCGGGTCCGCGCAACCCGCCGCGGCCCGCAGGCCTGCGGCCCAGCCCAAGGCAGCCGCCAGCACCACGACGGTGCCCGCGGCCAGGAAGACCGGGCGCGGGTCACCACCCAGGGCCACAGTGGCGGCGCCGGCCGCCACCACTCCCAGCGGATCCATGGCCAGGAACAGTACCCGCACGGTGCTGGTCACCCGGCCCAGCAGATGCCGCGGCACCAGGCGCTGCCGCTGGGTGCGGTTGACGAGGCTGGCCACCACCAGCGCGGCTCCGTAGCCCAGGTTCGCCAGGGCCAGCGCGGCGGCGGACGAGGCCAGCCACATGGCCGCCACCGCCACGCCCCCGGAGCCGATGGCCAGCACCACCAGGCGCATCTCGCCGGCCCGCCGGGCCAGCGGGGCGGCCACGAGCGCACCCGCCAGCCCGCCCGCACCTCCGGCGGCCACCACGGCGCCGACCAGTGGCGGGCTCAGCCCGAGCGTGTCCCGGGCGTCATAGATGATCAGCTTCTCCACAGACAGGCAGAGGTTCACCACCATCTGGACCGCGGTGAGGACGATCAGGATCCGGACCGAGAGCAGATAACGCAGGCCCTCCCGGACACTGGCCGCGAATTCGGGCCAGCGCGGGACCGCGGGCCCGGCCCGGCGGTACCCCCGGGAGACCGGACTCCGGTGGGTGACTGTGACCAATGAGGCCAGTGAGACAGCGAAAGTCAGCGCGTTGGCCAGCAGCGCCAGGCTGGTCCCGCCCGCCGCGGCGAGCAGCCCCACGATCGCGGGGCCGGCGATGAGGGAGAACTGACTGGCCAGCTCGATCGCGGAGTTCGCGGCCATCAGCCCGGAAGCAGCGAACAGGTCCTTCACCACCACGGTCAGGGCGGACTCGAAGAACACCGCACATGCCCCGGCCGACAACGCCAGGGACAGGACCAGCCAGACTCTCAGCGCGCCCGCCACCGACAGCGCGTACGGGGCAGCGAAGAGCAGGGTACGGGCCGCATCCATGGCGATCAGCACGCGCCACGGGTCCAGCCGGTCAACCAGCACGCCCGCGGGCAGCCCGACCAGCAGGTAGCCCACGGTGACGGAGGCCGCTGACAGGGCCGACAGCAGCGGGTTGCGGGTCAGGTCCAGGACCAGCAGCGGGATGGCCAGGGCGGCCAGGCCATCACCGAGCATCGACACGGCCTGGCCCGACAGGAACAGCCGGGAGGGCCACGTCCACCCGCGCGCACGGCCTCCGCGCACACGCCACCGCCG
>Ga0187863_10003621_pt1 | contig 11311 bp, 7 predicted proteins | sample June2016WEW_11_1_FD_132975 | JGI IMG/M metagenome (GOLD analysis project Ga0187863, IMG submission 132975) | Peatland microbial communities from SPRUCE experiment site at the Marcell Experimental Forest, Minnesota, USA - June2016WEW_11_10 | ecosystem: Environmental > Terrestrial > Soil >...
GATTCGTTACATTGCAGCCGTCCATACCCATGCAGCAGTTCGTTGACAGGAGCCTCGCGAAGGCGGGCATCAGCTACCAACCCAGTCTTGTTTTGAACAATCTCTACACGCAAATCGCTATGGTCGAAGTGGGCGAGGGAATCGCTGTCGTTCCTTCCTTTGCATTGCCGGAGTGTCAGAGGAGACGACTCCTGATCAGTTCTTTGGTCAATCCAACTGTGCACCTTGACTTCTACCAGATTCGCAAGGGAGGCAGGAAGCTTTCGCCAGTTGCGGAAGAGTTCACGGTGTTTTTGAAGAACTACATCGTTGGGTGGGCCGGGAAATCCGGCCTGGTTTGAAGCGCATAAGCCAATTCCGCCAGGTACTACGTCACGCGAATCGTGGTTCCTCATCTATCCTGAGCTTCGCCCGCTCTGGATCCGCGAGAATCCCGGATTCGAAAACCAAGTTCGTGAATTGTCGGCAAACAGGAAGTTATCCAGAGACGGGCTTATGGGAAGTGTTGTCGGCCACACAGGGGTGACCCGTTTACCGGCACACGAAATTGAAAGCCGGGTGATGGAAAGACTAGCTGGGTTCCTCAGATCCGACGCCGACGTGTTCGAGCAGTTGGGAATGGATGGACAGACTCCGGCAAAGCTCCGGGAGCAAGTAAATGGAGCAAAGAAACTGGTTGCCAGGTTATCCTCTCTCCCCACGGACGATCTTCGAGACCTGCTGTCATTTTTCCTGCGACGAGTTGTCATCGGGGAGGAGCAGATACAGGTCGTGATTGGCCGAAACGATCTGTGCCAATTGTTAAGAAACGCTGGGAAGGCGATCGCCGGCAGCCTCAGCGAAGGACGAAAGCCAGTCGATGCCAGCGACCTGATCTGCCTTAGCATCGACACAAGGCTGAAGCGATACGGTGGAGTAGTCCACTTGGTCGTGCCGCCGAACCCATCGACGACACGGGCTTCCAAAACCAAACCTTCGCTTCTGAAAGCCCTGGCGCGAGCACATAGCTGGTACGCGAGCGTGCTGGCAGGCAACGCACTCGATCAAAGATCGCTCGCGCGTCACGTCGGCCTTACAGAACGATATGTCGGAAAAGTCTTCCCTTGCGCCTTCCTAGCCCCCGACATCGTCGAGTCCATCTTGGAAGGACGTCAGCCTGACGACCTGACGTTCGCTAGGCTGTGCACCAACATTCCGCTCAGCTGGACCGAGCAACGTCGGCAGTTTGGCTTTTCTCCGGTCCCATCCTCTTAAGTCTAGGACCTCCTGTAAATCCGTTGCGGCATTGATGTGCTTCATCTTGGCAATAACCTCAAGGTTGCCGACCATTATCCCCAGAACTTCCCATAAACCCGTTTCTGGATAACTTCCGTTGCCGACGACTCGACCACTCTTGGCGGAGCCCATTCATTGCCCCGGAGCAACTGCGTCAAAGACCAGCCTGCCTCCGACAAACGTTTTCAGCACTCGAACGTCGCGGATCTTCTCGGGCTCAATTGAGAAAATGTCATCGCTGAGAAGGACCATATCGGCCAATTTCCCGGGAGTAATCGAACCCTTTTCCTTCTCCTGAAACTCGGCATAAGCTGAGCCCATGGTGTAGGCCTCGATTGCCTCGGCAACCGAGAGTTTCTGCTCGGGGAACCAGCCGTTGGGATTCTTTCCATCGAGAGTGGCGCGGGTTACGGCGGCGTAGACCGTCAAAAGCGGGTCAAGCGGAGCCACCTCCCAGTCGGTGCCGAAAGCCAGGCGCACGCCATGGTCGAGGAAGGTGCGGAAGGCATAGGTGCGGCTGGCTCGATCATGACCGATGTGCGACTCGGCAAAGCGGCCGTCGTCGATCGCATGGTAGGGCTGGACGGATGCAATCACATGCAGTTGGGCGAAGCGCTCGAAGTCCTTGGCCGCCATGTGTTGTGCGTGCTCGATGCGAAGCCGGCGGTCGGATTCGCCATGCTTTTTGATTACCTCGGAATACAGGTCAAGGATGGTGGAAATACCTTCGTCGCCAATGGCGTGGGTGCAGATCTGCAATCCCGCGGCATCGGCCTTCATGTAGCGATCCCGCATGAGCGAAATCGGATGCATTTCATCGGAGAGGAGACCGCGATTGTTGCCCTGTTTTAGAAAAGGCTCGTAGAAATAAGCCGTTCCTGAACCGAGAGAGCCGTCGGCGAAGGCCTTGAGGGCTCCGATGCGCAGGTACGGCCCACCAAAAGCACGGCCGATTCCGAGTTTCGCCAGTTCGTCAACGTGAGTGATAGAAGGAGCCGCATAGATCCGTGCGGTCAGCTCATCGCGCTGCAGAAGTTCGCTGTAGACGGCGATGTCGTCATAGCTGGCGACCAGATGCTGGACGCTGGTGACACCCACCGACGCCGCATAAGCCAGCGCTCGCTTGACGATTTTGACACGCTGGTCATGGGAAAGTGGCGGAATCACCTTGTCGAGGTAGTCTGTTGCGGCGTCTTTCAGTGCGCCCGTAGGATTTCCTTCGGCGTCGCGGACCAAGGTGCCTCCCGGAGGATCGGGAGTCTTGGCGTTAATGCCGGCGAGACGCAGCGCCACGGAATTGGCCAGCCCCATGTGACCGTCGTAGCGGCTCACAAACACGGGCGTGTCAGGAGTAACAGCGTCAATGAGTTCCTTCGTCGGCATGTCGGGCGGGTTCCATTTGGTTTCGTCCCAGTTGCCGCCGACAATCCACTCACCTTTCGCAGTAACTCTTGCGCGTTCGCCAATGCGGCGCGCGAACTCTTCCGGCGTCGTAGCGTCGTTGAGCTGGATGTTGTCGAGCTGCATCCCGCCGGACACGAAATGTACGTGCGCGTCATTGAATCCCGGCAGCAGGAGTTTGCTTCCGGCGTCGATTACGTGTGTGTGCGGAGCGCGCCAGGCATCGATCTCAGTGTTTGCGCCAACCGCTACGATGCGGTCCCCGAGGATCGCGACCGCCTGAGCCGTCGGCAAAGACTTATCTACCGTCCAGATTTTGGCGTTGGTAATGATGAGATCGGCAGCCGGCCTGGATTGCGCCTGGCTCTGTCCGGGCAGCACTAGGCAACTTGCAAGGAGCAAAAGCCACAAAGTTAAATTTCGAAGATTCATGAGTATCGACCTTGGAAACGATAAGGCTGCGCGAGCTCGACCACACACGGCTTCCTCAGCACAGCTATGTACGACCTGAAGAGCGTGAAACTCAGAATTCGTAGCGCAATGCGAACTGCATCACCCGCGGGTTGGTCATCAGGTGCGTATAGTTGCCGAAGTTCGGGACTGCGATGGAGTTGTTGCTTTCACTCGCGCTGCCGGAATTCTGGTCGTTGAAGTCGAAGCGTGTCGAGTTGGTCACATTGAACACTTCCCAGCGCAAGGCCAGATTCTGCTTATCGTTCCAAGGCATGCTCCAGCGCTTCGACAGCCCGAGGTCGATGCCGAAGTAGCCGTCACCCCGCACGAAATTGCGCACGCCGACTTGACCGGGCAGAGCCGGATTGAACGAACTCTCGGCGGTGGCTGGGTCGGGAAAAAGGTTCACGTTGCCGTTCGCCTGGTGGTAAGCCCCACTTTTCAGGTGCGACACGGTCGGCATTGCCGCGCCTTCCCAATACCAGTCGGTCGGGTAGTCGGCGGGATTGTTATAAATGGTGTAGGGGAAGCCGCTGGTCCAGCGAAACAGGCCCGAGAGCTGCCAGCCTCCAATGGCGGCGTCGACAGCGCGATTCACACCACCAGCGAAGGCGCGGCCTCGGCCGAAAGGCAAGTCGACAATCCAGTTCGCATTCAGTTGATGCGTGGTATCAAAATCGGAGACGGCGCGGAAAAGATTGGGCGACCAGGCATTGAACATCTGGCAGCCACCGTTGAAGTTGAGAGATCCGAAATTTCCGAGGCGCTCGGCGTCAGAGCACAGGTCGATCGACTTCGAATAGGTGTAGTTGAAATCGAACTGAAAGCCCCGGCTCATTTGATGCCGGAGCGTGACCTGAAGTGCGTTGTAGTTTGAGAATCCGATGGAACGCAGAGTCATCAAAGACACATACTGCGGGTTGTAGAAGGAATTCGGTCCCGGAGTCGGATAGTACTGGCACAGCGGGTGTCCAGTCTGGCCGCAGCTTGGATCGCCGGTCGCGTCCGGTATTCCACCGTTTCCGAAGCCCGATACAACCGGCACATCAAGAGCCTGAAGCGCAGTGGTCTCGACACCTGATACTCCGCAAAAAAGATCGAAGATCGCGAGCACGGGATCAGTGGTCGAGGCTGGGGCATTTGGACCGCAACCGCCCGTCTGAGCGCCCAGCGCATAAGAGCCCCCGTTGATGGGCGCTTGAAGCATGTTGTTCCAATACTTAACTACGGCCGGGCTGACCATGGAATCACTAAAACCCGCGTCGGTCACTCCCTGCAGCTCGTAGAGCCGTGCGAGCGGCTGGATGGCAGAGAAGTAATCCAGGCCGGAATTCTTGTCTCTAAGATCGAGAGGCTGAGCCACATCTTGTGAACTCAGCAGGCGGTGGGAGAGTCTGCCCACGTAAGCAAGATCCAGCGAGAATCCTGCGCCCAGATCGCGCTCTACGGAAAGGTCAAGAGTGTACGAATAGGGAGTTTTCAGCGAAGTATCTAGGCTGCTGCCGAAATTGGAAGCTCCGAGCGACTGCATGGTTGGTATGGTCTCTGGAAATGTCGGCGCCCCAGGAGATGGCTGAAGAAGGCTCGGCGGAATGACATTGACACTCGTCAGCCGAGGGAGACTATTGAGCGGCGAGATTGGGTTGCTGAGAGACGTCGTCAGACCGAAGGAATTCCCGTTGAACTCATCCACGATGCCCTGCCCGAATCGGTCGTAAACAATCCCAAAGCCACCGCGGATCGACGACTTATTGCCGCTGCCCAGCAGTTTGCTCAGGAAGCCTTCGGTTCTATTTGGCGCCCAGGCAAAGGCGATGCGGGGACCAAGGTTGCCGTAATCCCAGTTCCAATAACCTTTTTTCCCGTTCGCCGTGCCACACCAGTCGACCGTCAATGGAATATCCTGACTCGACGCAATGCCACTGGCACCAGCGGCTGCCCGGGCGGAAAACCATTGTCCAAGACCGGGGCTGGGGCAAACCTGCAAACCACTGGTCTCCCACACTGGAGAGAAGAGCGAGTAACGAAGGCCCACCGTCAGCGTGAGGTTGGGGCTGACCTTCCAAATATCTTGCACATACGGCTCGAAGCTGTTCTGCGCATATCGCCGGGAGATCGGCGCGTCGGCCGGAAGGAGCTGGAGTTGCCGATTGTAGTTAAAAACTGTAGTGGCCTGCGTGACCATTCCCAGCAGATCCGTAATCGGGTAGTCATAACTTACGTCAAAACTCGGATCTACCGCGGGATAGCCGTTGTTCGCTGGGTTCAAGGGGCTGCTGTTGTCAGGGCTGGAAAATCCGGAGGTGGTAGTAAAGGACGAATTCGTATCTCCGCTGTTAAACGAAGAGCTATAGTCGAACCGCGGATTGCGCATAAACAAGAGATATCCGCCGAATTGCACCGTGTGCTTCCCGCGAATCCAAGACAGATCCTCCGAGAAATTATGCGTCGGGCGCTGGAAATTCCGGGTTCGCGTGATGCCTTGGCCAAAATTAAAGGCGATCCAGGGTTGGTACGAGTTTCCAAGCGTTCCAAAGCTCTCTCGAACAAAACCGTAGTGGAAATTGCTCATCAGGTTTGAACGAATGAGTGCTGAGTAGTTTCCGATGAGCCCTTTGTTGTGGTAAACAGTCTGTCCTTGCGGAATCTGACCGGGGAAATAGGGCTGGCAGCCACCGCAGGCATCACTGGAATCATCCCTCATGGCTCCCATGAGGGAAAGACGCTGCTTGCCGTCTTGGGTGATGTTGTAGTCGGCGCGGCCAATGTAGACGTTCTGCGTCTCATGGGTCGGCGATGCGAAGACAAATCCCTGGTAGTTATAACCATCACCCGTCGCGTTGCTATTCGGCGCCGGCAGGCTCTGGAAGTATGCCATCGCGGCCGCATCGGGTCCAGCGTGTATTGGATCTATCTGTGTCAACTGCTGAACCCCGAGCGCGATGTATCCCGGCGCGGGCGTGTACGTCTGACCACTTTGGCCCTGCACAGCGGAGCTGGCGCCGCCCGGACACTGAGCAGTGTTGAGACTGCCGTCCCCATTGAGAGTGCACAGATACTGTAGAACCCCGTCGCGCATCGCCAAGCTGGGAACTTCCTCCCCAGAACTAACGGTGTCCTCCGCGCGCCGCGTCCCTTCGTAATTAAGGAAAAGAAACAATCGATCCTTTTTAATGGGTCCGCCAAGGGACACGCCAAAGATATTGCGGATCAGCTTGGGAGGCGTGTTGCAGTCATTCGGATTGGGGAGGGCGCAATTTGTCAGCTGCGCCAGTTTGTTGAAGTAATCGTTAGCGCTGGTGTAGGTGTTGCGAAGGTACTCGTAGACCGAGCCGTGGATGCTGTTTGTGCCGCTCTTGGTCACCAGTGCCACCTGCGCGCCGCTGGTTCCTCCCTCGTCAGCGTTGGCATTGGAGGTAGTGACGCGAAACTCCTGTACGGAATCGAGCGTCACGGGCAACACGGAAGTAAAAGCGTGTGCGCCTTCGTCGTTTACGCGAATGCCATCCAGACTGACATTGCCCTGGTCGCTGCGCCCGCCATTAACCGCACCGCTTCGCGAATCGCTGGTGCTCGTGTCTGCTCGATTGCCCGTGTAGGCAACCCCCGGCTGCAGCGTGAGCAGGTCGGGCACGTTGCGGCCTTCCAGCGGCAGTTCCTTTACCTGATTCTCGCCAAACGCTATACCCATCGTCGCGTCTTCGGTGTTGATGACCGGGGCCTGCCCGGAAACTTCGATCTGGGTGGTAGACGCGCCGACCTGAAGCATAACGTTCACGCTGGTCGGCGAGTTGACAAGAAGCTGGAGATTGGTCTGCTGGTATTTCTTGAAACCAGCCTTTTCCGCGGTCAGTACATAGGTGCCGGGGGGAAGAGCGAGAAATTCGAATTCTCCGGTGGACGCAGTAGTAGCATTCCGGCTTAACCCTTGCGTCTGGTTGGCAAGCGTTATGCTGGCTCCCTCCACCACGGCTCGAGTACTATCAAGAACTTTGCCGTGCAACGACGTTGTGCCGGTCTGCGCCCAGGCGCAAGAAATGGACAGTAGTAAGCATACCGGGAACAAGAACAGCCGCCTCTGGATGGAAGACCGCATCGTTGCCTCCTTTAAAGTCTGTACTATGCTTTGCAGGAATTAAGTGGGCGAAAGCCTTGGTCCGAAGAGGAGAACTCTGACGTCGAGTCTTCCGCAAAGACCGACAATCTCCCTGGCCAGTTTTTTGTGCTGAAAACATTAGTGCGACGGTGTGTGCGAAGTCAAGAGAACAAAGCGCCTGGGATCCGCGCACAGCGGATACCCTTTTGAAGAGTCTGGAGAAACCTCGATGCCTAAGTCTGATTTCAGCAACGCTAGTTTGGTTCTTGTTTGTCTATTCCTCACGGGTTTGGCATGCGCTCAGACCAAGCCTCGGGCACGGGACCTGGGCATTCCTTTCGATGGAGTGCCCGGACCGCTCAACGCCATCACTGACGTTAAAGGTCTGGAAGTTGGTCATACGACCCTGATTTCTGCCGATACGACGTCAAAGGTGGGCAACGGGCCGGTGCGAACGGGCGTGACCGCTGTTCTACCCCGCGGCAAAGATTCCAACGACCCTGTCTTTGCCGGGTGGTTCACGGAAAACGGCAACGGCGAAATGACCGGCACAACCTGGGTCGAAGAGTCAGGTTTTCTCGAGGGCCCTGTCATGATCACGAATACTCACAGCGTCGGCATTGTTCGTGACGCGGTGATCGCCTGGCGGTTGAAACATCATGGCGTCGACAGAGACGGCTATTCGTGGTCGCTGCCAGTTGTGGCCGAGACTTGGGATGGCTACTTGAATGACATTAACGGATTCCACGTGAAAGCCGAGGATGCCTTTCACGCTCTCGACGGCGCGCACAGCGGGCCAGTAGAAGAAGGAAACGTGGGTGGCGGCACCGGAATGATCTGTAACGAGTTCAAAGGCGGAATCGGCACGGCATCGCGCGTCCTCGACGCCAAGTACGGAGGCTACACGGTCGGCGTGCTGGTGCAATGCAACTATGGGCAGCGGGATCAATTGCGGATTGCTGGTGTGCCGGTCGGCCGTGAGATTGCTGGACCGAAAGTCTGGGATGACGATGTGGGTTCCATCATCGTGGTAGTCGCCACGGATGCTCCATTGATTCCAACCCAATTGAAGCGCGTCGCAAAGCGTGTGACCCTGGGGCTGGGACGAGATGGAAGCTACTCAGGCGATGGCTCAGGAGACATCTTCATTGCCTTTTCGACCGCGAATCCGGGAGCAGCCTCTTACAGCGGTGCTCGCCCGCTTAACATGCTGCCCAACGATAGGATCAACCCCATTTTCCTGGCCACCGTGCAAGCCACTGAGGAAGCGGTCGTCAACGCCATGATCGCCGCTGAGACGATGACCGGCGTAAAGGATCACAGAGTGATCGCGCTACCTCATGACCGATTGCGGGAGCTCCTGAAGAAATACAACCGGCTTGTACCCTGACTCTCTGAATGCTGAAAGGAGCCGAACCAGTGCTGCGGGTCCGACCAAGTTGCCGATAGAGGATTGACGGCTGGCCGATAGGTGGAGACGTAACAACCGACAACCGATTCGCCCGGATGACGGACCACCCGGAAGTTATGTCACGGAACAACTTTCAACGACCCGCGCCAGAAGTCAGCTTCGGGGTAGTTGCCTCCCCCTCTCAGATGTCTTCCAGTCCGAGATTGTCGTTCACGGCATGGCTGAGTTTCTGCTTGCGGCCGAGATAGCGCTCGGTTGTCTGAACCGATGCGTGTCCAAGCAAGAACTGAATCTGCTCAAGTTCTCCGCCTGCTAGATGGCACAACCGAGCGCAGGTGCGACGCAAGTCGTGGGGAGCCAGATTCTTGATGTCAGCACGTTTGGCGGCCGCTTTCACAACGTGCCAGATGGCCTTCGGCGTGATTCCATCGCCCCAGATCTTATCCAGTCGACTTACTCGACGAAAGATCGCCCCGCCGTGGATACCAGCCGCCGTGATCCACACATCGACGGCGCATTTCGCCCAGAGTGGAACAGGAACGGTCCGAATATGCTTTCCCTTGCCAACCAGGTCAGCAATCACGCAACGCTCCTCGCGAATTTGAAAGTCTTCCGTTTCGAGTCCAACAAGTTCGGCCCTTCGCAGTCCGCATCCGATGAGCAGCGCCAGGATCGCCCGATCACGTTTGCCTCGGAGGGTACCTGACAGCGGATCGCCGAGCAGGCTTCTGGATTGATCCACGGTCAACCAGTTCCCAATCCGTGCTCCTAGACGCTTCGCGCCTTTGACACGACGAATCCCTGCGGCCAGATCAGGGCTCAGAAGGCCAGTGTCAGAGGCTTCGTAGGCGAGGCGCCTGACGGCGGCCAATCGCACATTGATCGTAGACGGCACTAGGTTCTTCTGTTCGAGAAAGAACCGGTATCGGAGGACGAGCGTCCTGTTAAATGCAAGACGTGGCTCGGAACAGTACCACCCGATAAATTCGTCGATGGCGTGACCATATGATTCTTGCGAACTGGCTGCGCCGAGCGAGTGAAGAACCGCATTCTTCGACTGCTCCAAATCGGCTAGTCGAAGCATACTTCTAGCCTTGGAGTGTTTCGTTGTCTTCCGATGCGCCATACTGGCGGCCTCCTAGCCGCGGCGCTCAGTATGGTCTTCAGTTGGAGTGATGGTCTCGAAGCCCGTTTCCGGACAATCAAATAAACTTTGACAGTACACAAGGGCGTTTGTCAGTGCTTCTCCGCCGGACGAACGATAACTTCCGGCTTGTCCGTGATCCACCAAGAACGGTCACTGCTATAGCGGTAAACTTCTTGGCGACGCGTGAGGATTCCTCAACAGTTTGTTCCCAATTCGCCTCACCCACATGCTACGCACGTCTCCCGTGGGGGGCGAGACCAGTCTTGGGCGGGCAGTGGCAAATAGTCTCACTCCACCGCTTTTCGTCCCGGGTCACGCCTCCTCGGTTATTAAAGGCCACTATCCTTTAATGGCAAGCATCGTTATTAAGATCACCCGGGTCATGTTCCAGGTCGGAAGATCTCGCTGCGGCTCTGAAGGTAGCAAGAGCGTCTTTCGAACCGAGCAATTGTGAACATCACGCCATTCTCCGCAAGGCGCATCATCTCTGTAAGATAGGAACTGGTCGTGGCAGGAAGTTGTAACCGCCGAACTGGTTGCGGCAACCGCCGGAGTGGCCACGGCATCTTCAGTTGGACGAGGCCGTTCGGTTGTCGCTTGAGTCAGTGCATCATTCGGTCTTCGACAATGGAACGCCTTTGAGATCGCTGGTTTGAAGGGAATCGCATGTTGATTCAAGTCGGCTACGAATTAGTCTTTTACTGTCCACAAGAGACGCCGATGATCCTTATGGTCAACGTCCATTATTCTCGCGCCTTGGATCTCGTCACTCCCGATCTCCTAGTGACAGATCCGGAAACGCCAATCACGGCGTATAGGGACGGCTTTGGAAACTGGTGCACCCGGATTGTGGCGTCTGCCGGCAGAATTCGTCTGACCAGCACCGGAGTGGTTCGAGACTCGGGAGAAACCGACGTGCTGACGCCTTCCGCTCAACAGCACCCTTTGCAGGAATTGCCGGAAGATACTCTGGTTTTTCTGTTGGGGAGCCGGTATTGCGAGACCGATCTGTTGTCCGACGCAGCGTGGTCGAGATTCGGTCAGACCACGCCGGGATGGCCGCGCGTCCAGGCGATCTGCGATTTCGTCCACAACCATATCATTTTCGATTATCAGAAAGCGCGCCCCACGCGAACCGCCTGGGAGGCATTCAACGAGGGTGTGGGCGTCTGCCGCGACTACGCGCAACTTGCGATCGCGCTCTGCCGCTGCATGAATATTCCGGCGCGGTATTGCACGGGATACCTTGGCGACATGGGGACGCTGCCGCCTTACGGCCTGATGGATTTTGCCGCATGGATTGAAGTTTATCTGGGTGGCGCCTGGCACACGTTCGATCCGCGGAATAACATGCCCAGGATTGGACGAGTGCTGATCGCGCGCGGCCGCGATGCAACCGATGTCGCCATCGCCACCACGTTTGGACCATATACCCTGGAGGGCTTTAAAGTCTGGACGGATGAAATCGCGGAGAGTGTGGCACAGGTGCGTTCGGCTTGAAGGAATGAAAAGTACGAACTCCCCCGCC
>Ga0187863_10003623_pt1 | contig 11305 bp, 7 predicted proteins | sample June2016WEW_11_1_FD_132975 | JGI IMG/M metagenome (GOLD analysis project Ga0187863, IMG submission 132975) | Peatland microbial communities from SPRUCE experiment site at the Marcell Experimental Forest, Minnesota, USA - June2016WEW_11_10 | ecosystem: Environmental > Terrestrial > Soil >...
GATGGCGTCCCTGATCAAAAAAACCAGCGGCGCACTGCCCTTCAGTTGCGAGCAGGCGTTCGATCTCGCTGCCGACATCGAGAGCTATCCCGGCTTTCTTCCGGGTTGGATTTCGGCGCGCATTCTAAAGCGCGAATCCAATGTCTGCTGGGTCGATCAGGTGGTCGGGTTTGGGTCGATTCAGCTGCCATTCACATCCCGGGCCGTGTTGCATCGGCCGGATCGCATCGACGTCGTCTCGACCCAGGCTCCATTCCGGCAGTTCAGCCTGACTTGGTTGTTCGAAGCGGTGCCGCCCAAAGGCTGCCGGGTCAGCGTCTTGGCTCAAATCGAGACGCAGTCCAGACTCATCCAGCACTTGGTCGATCGTATGGTGCCGTCGGCCGTCGAGGACACGGTTGCCGCCTTCGAAGCGCGCCTTCAAGGCGCAGTCGCCAATCCCGTGGAGACGTGAAGTAAGGAAATTCAGCGGAGGCCATTCAGCAGAATCGCCGCGACCATGGTCACGCATCCGAGGGCATGAGTGGCGAGCGTCAATTCGATGCTCCGCTTCAGGCGCGGACGCGCTTGTGGTTCGCCCGACATGCCGAGCGCTACACGCACACCGAGGCCGGCGAATACTACCGCCGGCAGCGCATACCAGAGCGGCAGCGCGTGCGTCAGGATGGCCGCAGCAGAGGCGGCCAGGGAAGTCGCGACGAGGCCGCCATAGATCCAGCGGGCGCCGCTCACGCCCCAGCGCACCACCAAAGTGCGTTTGCCGGCACGACGGTCCGCCGCCATATCCGGGACCTCGTTGATGATCAGGATCGCCGCCGCCCACGCGCTCACCGGCACGCAGAGCAGCACCGCGCCCAAGTCGACGAAGCCGGTCTGCAGCCAGACGCTGCCGAGCACCGGCAGAGCGCCGAAGCCGATGGCGACCGTGGCCTCTCCCAGGCCGCGTGCGGACAATTGCACGCCGGGCATCGAATAGAGAATGCCGAGGCCGAGGCCGGCACATCCGAGCCAAATCACACCGGGGCCGCGCAGCACCGCGAGCAGCGCACCCAGAAGCAGCGCGGCGGCGCCCAGACCGAAGGCGAGGTGACTCATCTGCGCCCGCGACAGAAGCCCCACCTGAATGAAGCGCGACCCGCCGGTATACGGATAAATATGCTCGGTGTTGCCGGGATCTGCACCGCTGATGTCGTCCCCGACATCGTTATAGACATTCGCGCCCGCCAGCGTGAGCATCATCACCCCGAGCGCCAGCCCGAACTCGAGGCCATCGAAGCGGTGAAAAGCCGCACCGGCCCAGGCGGTGCCCACTGCCACCGGCGTTACGGCGGCGATCATGAACGGCGGGCGCGTGGCGAGGAAGGCACGACGGAGGGCCGCCGCCTTTCCCGCTCCCGCGAGCGTCGGCGATGGACGGTCGATCGGCCGGCGTCTTTCGATTATTCCGTCATGCATGGGCAACTCACTGCGGCGCGCGCGGCGTGCTGTCGCGGCCGAATTGATAACGAACCGTGAGGGCGAACAGATTCACGTTGTCGCGAAAGGGTAGAACGCCGAGCGCCAGGAGATTGGGCACGCTCGATGGTCCCACGCCGTCGAGAGCCCAGTCGTTGGAGCTGTAGGTCTCGCGCACGTAGCGAAAATGCACCTGCATGGCGGATGTCCATCGGTACGCCAGGTCGAGCCGGGTGGAATCGAGCTTGCTCGAGTTCTGCGGAAACGCCTGTTGCAAACCCCCCGCCGTGGTATCGGTATTGTCGTAGGAAGGCGCCATCAGATAGTCCAGGGAGAGAGTCCAGCGCTCCCGGGGAACCCAACGCCCACCCGCGCTCAGGTTCCAAGAGCGCTCGGCATCCGCCGCAAGCCACGGTGTCGTGTCTACTCCGTCAAAGCCGCTCTGCAGATTGAACAGGCGCTCGTAACCGGCTCCAAGGTACGTGCTCAGCGTATCGCGCGGCGTCCAGGTGAGATTGGTCGAACCGCGCTGCTCGTGCACGCTTTGCAGCCCGAGCGGCGATGAACGATAGTCGTCCTTGGCGATGGAGCCTTCCACCGACCAGGTCAGCGTGGAGGTTACGGTCCATGCGCCGGTGAGCGTGTAGAACACGCGATCGCGCGGCGCGTAGTCATATTCGCGGATCAGCGGGTTCTCTTCGGGCGGCAGCGCCGCCGCATCGAACGAGGAGGCTTTGCGCAGCCCGTTGCCGATCTTCAGCGTGATGCTCAAAGGCGCGATTGGCGTGATCGTGCCCCGACCCCAGCTCTCGGCGTTCTGAGTCCACGTAACCACCTGGCCCGGTCCATAGTGGATGTCATCGAGCTTCCCGCCGACACCGACTTTGATCCAATGCGCCAACGCATAGTCTGCGCCGCCGTCGAGGCGTACGCGATCTTCGCTGTAGCGCGGCGTAACGGCGGTGCCGCCCGGAAACGTGTCGGTGACGACATACGGGAGGGCGAGGGGGGATGTTTTGTCGTCGTGCCCGTCATACGTGGCGTTGCCGCGCAGACTGAGCTTCGGCAGGGGACGCGATGCCAAGCCCAGTGCGTAGTGCGACAGATGCACATCGCCGTCGAGTGAGTCCGGTGTTGGAACCTCCGAGCCAGGCAGCGTGCTGACCGGCAAGAATGCGGCATTCTGCTTGAGCGTGCCGACCGAGGCCGTGAAGGTCAGGGTGGTGCGCCACGGCAGCTGTAGGTTGCCGGAGGCGGTGAGTTGCTGCAGCGTGTTGCCGGGCGGCGTCGCGAGCGCTCCGAACGTCGAGCCGGGGACGATCGGCAGGTAGGGGTTTGCGAAGGTGATCGACTCATTGTTGTCGTCAAACCAAGATCCCAGATAGCTTACGCGGAGGCTCGCTCGGCGCCCGGCCCATGCGACCCCTGCCTCGAGAGAGTTCGTGACATAGTCGAACGGCTGCGGCAATTGCACGGCCTCGGTGAGGAAGCTTGCACCGGTGAGTCCGGTGCCGTCGTGCTCCTGGCGGCGAAATTCGCCAAAGACCGTCCAGTTGGGACTCGCAAAGTAGCGGGCGAGCAGTGCGACCGTGCGGCGCTCCGATTCGATGTTGACGGGGGCGAGACTCGTGCCGAGGGCGCTCATGCCGGCGGTGCCGCCCGCCGATATCCAGCCTGCCGGCAGTCCCAAGGTCGAGCCACTGGTCCGGTACGGTGTTGCACCGGTGTCGTAGAGGATATTGGGCTGGCCGTCGTAGCTCACGCGCAGATCGTAGCGTCCTTCGCGACCTCCCTCGACGTAGCCATCGCGTGAGGCGAGCCCCAGACGATCGAGCTCGTAGTTCGCGTAAGAGCCATCGTTGCTTCGATATTGCCCGGAGGCAGAGACATCAGCATACGCACCGCCGTGATCGATACCCGTATAGCGCCCGAAGGTCGCGTTCGCACCGCTCGCGCCGAGCACACCGATTTCTGCATCGCCCGAATAGCCCTGCGCGAACGGACATTGCGTGCATTTCCAGTCGCTCGTGTCCGTGGCCGGCGGCTCGTCGGCCGCTGCGGTCGACAAAGCGAATGCGGCCGAGACCCCTGCAACCAGCCACGCGCGCTTGGATCGAACGATGAGCTTCATGGTGTGCGCCTACCGCATGAACGCCCGGCCCGACGGATGGTTCGAGCCGTGTATTTGCGAATGACAATTGATGCAGCCGCCGGCGAGCAGGAACGCGCTCGCGCCTGCGCCCGGCAGGCCTTGTGGAGAGTTGACGACCGACGGGTGGCCTGCGCCCTCGTGGCAGGTCTGACAGAGAAACGGAGGACGCAGCTTGAGGAGTGCGGGCTGCGACGAGCCGTGCGCATCGTGGCAATTGCTGCAGTCCTCGGTGACGGGCTGATGCTCCCAGAGAAACGGCCCGCGATACTCCGTGTGGCAGCTCGTGCAGGTTTCATTGACGGTGTTTCTCACGAGCTGCGCGGGAGCGGTCGAGCCGTGGGGCGAGTGACAGGAGGTGCACGCCATCTTGCCCTCGCGCAGCGGATGCCTCGACAGCTTGTCGAGGTCGGCATGTTGGGCTTGGTGGCAGCCGGCACAGACTTCGATCTGGCCGGCCGAGGTCTGAACGGGATCTTTGGCGGCATGGAGGCGGTGGCAGCTTGTGCACGCGACATCACTCGCCGCATGCGCACTCGAGGCCCAGTCATGCGCTGCATTCGCCTGGTGGCACCCCAGACAATTCGCATTCTGCTGCAGTACGGTCGAGTGAGATTTGGGACCGAAAGCGATGATCTTCGAGGTATCGCCCTTCGCATCGACATGCGCGCCGCCGGGCCCGTGACACGCCTCGCACTGCAGCCCGCCGTGGCCGAAAGGGCCGTTCGCATCAGCGGGGCGCGCGTGCTTGGTGTGGAAAATAGCCATGACGGTCGCGTCGCTGCCGTGACAAGTGAGGCAGGTATCGGCTCCCTGCGAGCTGTAGACGGGCGCGGGCGGCGCCGTGCGCGCTGCGCGCGCGTCCCCCGCACGCGCGTCGCGGGCAGGCGCGGCGACGAGCGCCAGGATGAGGGCGGGGAAGATCGGCGGGGCGCAACGCGCGATTCGCGTCGCTACGTTCGCGGCCCACCGCGCCGATCTGCGCCATTGCAGCGGCACGCGCGGCCTATTGATACGCGGCCACGTTGTGGACGACTTTCACGTCGGCGATGGCGCCGGGTCCATGACAGATCGAGCAGGTCTCCGTGGACACCACCTGACTGCTGGCATTTTTCAGGGCCGTGAAACTGCCGCCATTTTGCATCATGTGCGTCTTCTCCGTGGCCGCCTGGTGACAGGCCGAGCAAGCGGCCGTCGCCGCCGTCACGGCCGTCTGGCCGGTCGGGCCGCTGTTGCCGACATCGTTAACGTAGGTGCTGATGGTGGAGGCGAGCACCGTGGAGCTGCTCGGGTCCGGGGGATAATAAGTATCGGCGTCGTGACAGGCGAGACAGTTGTTGGTCAGGCCCGAGAACCCGAGCGTGCTGAAGTTATGCACGCTGCCCATGTGGTACAGAATGTAGGGTGTCCCGAAATCCGCGGTCCTCACGGCGCTCGCATGGATGGCGTGGATCATCACCTTCAGGTCCATGGATTGCTCCGCGAGCCCATCGGTGGGATCCGGGTGCGCCGGGGTGATGCCCGCCGTAATCCGCGCCACGACATCAGTGGCATTGGGATTGTGGCAAAAGGCGCAGGCTTGCACGCTGTCGACGCGATTGTTGCCATGCCCATTCAACTGGAAGTGGCAGGTGTTGCAATTTGCGACGGCAGCCACTTCGCGTCGCGGGACCGGCGTCGAATCGGTGATCGAAGCATAGGACACAGCATTGGGCACCGGGATTTCCTGCGCGCCGTTACCGTCGCCGAAGTCATGTGCCGGATGACCCTGGAAAAGGATTCCGGCCGAGCCTTTGATGCCTACCGGAATGGCGGTGGGGAAGGTGATGGTATAGCTACCGTCGCCGTTCGCGGTGGGCGGCGTCGCCGCGCACGTGACGGGCGCGCTGATCGGTTCCGCCGCCTCGGTGATCACGCCGCTGCCCACGTTGGTGTAGTCGGTCGTGCTCCAGGCAATGGCGAGGCTCAGGTCCGCCTCACCAAAGTTGGCGTTCGTACAGTATGTGAAGGGCTCGCCCGTCGTCAGGCTCCACGGCTTGTTGCCGTTGGTCGGGTTGGTGATCGAAAATTGAACTACCGGTTTCTGACCGGGGCCGGTATTGGTCGCCTTGATGATGTTGTAAGCGATCTGTTTCTGAAACACCATTTCCGGAATGATGTGCGCGGTGATCACTTGCAATTGACCGTTGTCGAGTGTCGATGAGGGTCCATGGCAGGTGCTGCATTGGCTGTCATTGGCGATGATGTTGGAGCTGTGGTTTGCGCCTGTGGCAAAGTCCACGTTGTCGTGGCAGGCGCCGCAGGCTTCCGCGGTTGGCACGGTACTGTAATTCGCCGCCTGGGTAAGAGTCGGGTCGATTTGATTGTGGCAGGTGGTGCAGTTGCGCGTGTCCTGCGGGAACACCACCGAGTTGAAATTGTTGAGAGACTGCTGGTAGCCGACGATCCAGTAACCGCTGCCGAGCGTCGGAGCAGGGCTGTTCGCCGTTTGGAGGCTCGGCAGGCTGCTGCCGGTGTGAATCTTGTGCAGCATCACCTTCATGTCCAAGCTATTCCCGCTATAGGGGTCCGTGGTGCCAGGGTTGTGGCACATCACGCAGTACTGCACTTCGACGCGCGCTCCGCCATGCTCGCTGAGTTGCGTGTGGCAGCCGTCGCAGGTGGCGGTATTGACGATCTCCCGGCTGAATATGCCGGTGGTTGCGCCGGTCGACGGCTGGAAGGTGTATGAGCCGTTGTTCGCCTGCGCAAGGCCGCGGATTTCAAACCCGACGCGATGCGTCAGGGCGGCGTTATAGACCACGCTCGGGATCTTGGTGATGTCGGTCTTGAACGTATACTGGTAGGTACCATCCCCATTGTCGACCAAGGTCCCCAGCGTCGCGCTCTCGACCGTCGCTTGGATCTTCGCTGTCGAATCGCAGGCCGCTACGCCGGCTGGGCACCCCAAAGGGGTAACGGTGCTGAAAATGTACGAATTCCATTGACTGGACGCTCCGTTCTGGCCCGGAACGAGCTGTGCGATTGCAAAGCCGAGGTCGGCCGCGGGCAACCCCTTCAAGGGATTGCCGTTCTGATCCGCAAGTTGAAACTTCACCACCGGCGGGCCGCTGATCGCGACGCTGGTGACCTTGCCGCTGATTGCACTCGCGGTGCTGATGCTTGCTGCCGAAACACCCGATCCGGACGGACCCGTGGAGCCGGTCGTGCCCGCCGGTCCGGCGGGACCTGCGGGTCCCGTGCTGCCGCTGCACGCCGCGAGCAGCGCGCAAAGCAATGCCATTCCGATCACACCCATGTCCCGCAAGACTCGGCGTGGTTCGCGAATTCCGTTCACACGCGGCATATCTCTCTCCCTCACGATTCGATCTCGAACATGACATTAGGCCGCCGTGCGCGCGAGGTCTGTGCGACAACGTACAGAGCGCGATCGGGGACCCATGTAGTATTTTTCATCGTCCCCGGATCAGCAGTTCGGCTGAGGAATTGCGCATGATTGCATCGAGAGGTTCACTGTGAATTCGCCGGAGCCGCGCGGCCCTGGGTTTTTTGCGTGGCTCTGGCGCCGTCCCCGGCGCTGGTTCCTGCTCGGCATACCGGCTGGCGGGTTGCTCGCCTTCATCGTCGGCGTGGTTTTTACCGGAGGCTTCGTCGGCGGTCTCAAATTTACCGAGACCAACAAGTTCTGCACCTCCTGCCACGAGATGGAGCCGGCTTTCCAAGAGCTCACGCAGAGCGTGCACTATTCCAATGAGCTGGGCATCCGCGCGGGCTGCGGCAATTGTCACGTGCCTCCCGGCTTCCTGCCGGGTCTGTGGCGGCACGTTCGGGCGGTGACCGAGCTGTGGGGGCACTTCAGCGGCGAACTCGATACGCCGGCGAAGTACGAGGCGCATCGACTTGAACTCGCACAGAAATTCTGGGCCGAGCTGAAGGCGAACAATTCCGCCCAATGCCGCAGCTGTCACACGCCGAGCGCCATGGCGCTCGCCAAACAGCCCGCGGCGGCCGCCGATGCACATTCCTCGTTGGCGAAGAGCGGCATGACGTGCATCGACTGCCACAAGGGTGTCGCGCACACGGCGCCCCAAGGAAGCTGACGGGGAGCTGCTTCGCATCCCGCATCGGCGCCTCGAGCTAGTGAGCGCTCTGGGTCATCCGTGCTCGAGAGCGCCCGCTGACGTAGCGGCCAAAAATGCGCAGGATTTCGCCGATTTTGAAATTGATCACGCGTCTCGGCCAGAACAGCTCGCGCTTGTCGCACACGGTGGAGATGCTGAAGCGGGTGATCTCTCCCATCAGCGCGTCATCGGCAGCGCCGATACGTCCCTCGGCCAGTCCCTCGTCGAGCCGGGCGCGCAGCGCCCGCGCTTCGGCGATCCCTTTGGCCACACCGCGACCGCGCCGCTTGGAAATTCGGCCGTGCTGTACCTTCAATTCATTGAGCCGCTCGGCCGCGTCATAGGTCGCATCGACCAATTCGCGGCGCGTCATCCATTTCGTCTCGTAATTGAGAATGTGCTCCCAGCTTGGTTGGACGAGCAGTTTGCGGTGCTCCTCGAGGGTGCGTGCGAAAAGACGGTAGCCGAAGCGCTCGGGCTCCTCGAAGCCGCGGCTGCCGGGATCGATGAACGGGCCCATCGGGGATATGAAGCAGGAGAGCCGCTTGTCTCCCAGCTGAAATAGACGGCCGCAGTACTCGACCGCGTCGCGCACCAGGGCTCGGGTCTGCGCCGGCAAGCCGATCATGAAGTAAATGTCGATTCGCGAGCAGCGCAGGCTGAGCGCCACCTTAAGGAGGGCTTCCATTTCCCCGGTGGTGTAGCCCATTTCACCCTCCTGCGCGTCGCGCACCCCTTGATCATGGCTTTCAGGACTGAATTCCATGCTCCAATGCCGCACGCAGCGGTCGATATCCCGCAAAAAGGAGGCTGGCGGCAGGGCGAAGAACTCGAACATTATTTCATTCTCGAAATCCGCCTCACCCAGGCGCTCGAGAATCTCTGCCGCATGTTCCGGCCCCGCCATGAGCAGATCGCCGATCAACACGATGGGTCCGTGCGACAGGCGGCTGAAGGCCCGCATGTTCTCCACCAGGCTCGCGGGACTTCGGTATACCGGCCTTTGCCGCTTCATCAGATGCGTGCAGCTGGTGTGCGAGGCGCCGCAGGTGACGCATTCGAATGCGCAACCCTTGACGGTGAACACCGTGGTGATGGGATTGCTCCACCAACCGTTGAAGGGCAGGGTGCTTTCCAGGTCGCGGTAGCGCAGCACCATCTCCACCATGAGATCCGGCCGCAGATCGACATAGTCCAGGCTGGCCGGTACGAAGCTATGGGCATTCACGTGAACGCCGTCGCGATCCTTCCACGTGAGATTGGGAATCCGGTGAACACTTGCGCCGCTTTGCAGCGCCAACAGCAGCTGATGCAGCGGCGGTTCGGTGCTATCGCCGCGCAAGACGAAGTCCACCTGCGGGTAGTCAATCAGTTCCCGGTGGTAGTAGCTCGACGACAAGCCGCCGAAGATGACCGGCACCTCCGGATGCAGTTCCTTCACGATGCGCGCGATCTCCAACGCGCCGTGGGCATGCGGCAGCCAGTGCAGGTCGATGCCCACGGCCTTGGGCCTCTGGCGCGCCAGGAAGCGCGGCACGTCGAAGCGCCGGCTGTTCATCATGCGCAGCGCCAGATTGACGATGCGCACGCTCATGCCGTGCTCGTGCAGGTAGCTGGATATGGTCGCAAATCCGAGCGGGTACATCTCGAACACGGTCGATGAGGGGATGAGATCGCTCACCGGACCGTACAGAATCGCGTGCTTGCGAAAATCGTAGACGCTGGGCGCGTGCAGGAGCAGCAAATCCACATCGGCGCGCGATGTTCTCATGCATCTCTCGTCGGCGCTTACTGGACGCGAACCCGGATCAGCTCCTCACCGTCCGGATCGAGCAGATGTACCGCGCAGGCAAGGCAGGGATCGAAGCTGTGGATCGTGCGCAGGATCTCGAGCGGCTGCTTCGGATCATGCAGCGTCTGCCCCTTGAGCGCCGCCTCGTACGGGCCCTCGATGCCGGCGCCGTCCCGCGGGCCCGCATTCCAGGTGGTCGGTACGACGGCCTGATAGTTCGAGATCCTGCCATCGTCGATCACGATCCAGTGCGCCAGCGCGCCCCGGGGCGCCTCGGTGAATCCTACTCCCTGCGCATGAGCGGGCCAGGTCGAGGGGTCCCAGAGACTCTGGTTGAAAGTGCTCACGTCGCCCGCCTTGATGTTCGCCATGAGGGTGTCGTACCACTGCGGCATCACGTCGGCGAATATCTTGCATTCCAAGGTCCGGGCCGCGGTGCGACCCATGGTCGAGAACATCGCTTCGAGCGGCAGATCGAGTTGAGCGAGCGCCTTGTCGGCGAGCTGCCGGGTCGGCTCATTGCCGCTCGCGTACAGCATGAGCACCCGCGCGAGCGGCCCCACTTCCATGGCATGACCCTTCCAGCGCGGCGATTTGAGCCAGGAATAGCTGGCCGAGGTGTCCAGGTGATCATAGGGCGGCTTCGGTCCCGAATAGGCCAATTTCGTCTCGCCGTGGTAAGGGTGCAGACCCGCCTCCTTGCCGCCGCTGTAGTCGTACCAGGAGTGCGCCACGAACTCCTGAATGTCTCCCTCCGCGTTCAGGTCGACCTCCTCGATGTGGGAAAGATCGCGGCCGAGAATCGCTCCGCGCGGCACCAGGAAGGTCTTCGGGTCGGCGCTGCCCATGGCCGGGAAATCGCCGTAGGTCATGAAGTTGCCGACGCCCTCGCCATGGCCGCTCTTGAACCAGTCCTTGTAAAAGGACGCGATCGCCAGAGTGTCCGGCAGATACACCTCGTCGACGAAGCTTCGCATCCGCTCGATGATCGCCGCCACCCTCTGCAGGCCGACCACGTTGACGGCGGTGGTGGCGGTTCCCGGTCCGGTATGAACGCTGATCGCCGAGGGCGCGCCGCCGACCAGGAAGTTCGGGTGCGGGTTCTTGCCGCCGAAGATGGCTTGCAGCTGCGCGACCTCGCGCTGCCAGGCGAGCGCGTCAAGGTAATGCGCCACGGCCATGAGATTCGCCTCGGGCGGCAGCTTGTATCCCGGATGGCCCCAGTAGGCATTCGCGAAAATCCCGAGCTGTCCCGACTCGACCAGCTTCTTGACCCGATCCTGCACGTCGGAGAAATAGCCCGGCGAGGAGCGCGCGTAGGTCGAGATCGATTGCGCCAGCGCCGAGGTCGCTTTCGGATCGGCCTTGAGCGCCGACACCACGTCCACCCAGTCGAGCGCATGCAGGTGATAGAAGTGCATGACGTGGTCGTGCACGAATTGCGCGGCGATCATGAGATTGCGGATGAGCTGCGCGTTGACGGGAATCGTGTATTTCAACGCATCTTCGACCGCGCGGACCGAGGCGATCCCATGGACCAGCGTGCACACACCGCAGATGCGTTGCGCGAAGGCCCAGGCATCGCGCGGATCGCGGCCCTGCAGGATGATTTCGATGCCGCGCACCATGGTGCCCGAGCTCGACGCCTGGGTGATCGCGGAGCCGTCGAATTGCGCCTCGATCCGCAGATGCCCTTCGATGCGCGTGACGGGGTCGACGACAACGGTCTCAGTACTCATATTCGGGTTCCCGCGCCGCCAAGGTTCTTGGCCACGAGCTCGAGCAGGC
>Ga0187863_10003627_pt1 | contig 11292 bp, 11 predicted proteins | sample June2016WEW_11_1_FD_132975 | JGI IMG/M metagenome (GOLD analysis project Ga0187863, IMG submission 132975) | Peatland microbial communities from SPRUCE experiment site at the Marcell Experimental Forest, Minnesota, USA - June2016WEW_11_10 | ecosystem: Environmental > Terrestrial > Soil >...
CTCGGCCGCGCTGGCTCTGGCGCGGCAATAAGCTATTTCTTCATCGGTGAACACGCGTTCGAGGAAACGCTCGCCGTAGCGCTCAAGAGAGCGAGCGATGCGAGGCACTTCGATGAGGTCGATCCCGGTACCGACCAGCATGACGCAACAGTAGCACATAAGAAAAACCTTTAGCACTCGGCGGATACAAATCGCGTTGAAGACTTGCCCGCGGATTTCCGATGCAGACAATGTGCGCGATATCGCTGAGCCAGGCAGGGAACAAAAGGGGTGGGAGCTCAACCTCACGGCGCTGTGCGCGGAGGATGCCGCCCGCACAGTACGCTTTTTGACCGGGGCCGTGATGGCCTGCGGGGGCTACGTGCTGTCGCGGCGATTCGAAGCGGGTGAGGCGGCGGCAATCGAATTCGAGTTCGTGCGCGCCATGTGCGTCGAGATGTACAGCGTCCTGATCGCCTCAGGCCTGGAGCTGACGGGGCAATCGCATCTGATTATGGCCGGGCTCTGCCAGTGCACCCGCGAGACGCTGGAGGCAACGGCAGGTGATCCGGTTCGCGTGGAACTGACGATTCGCAGGGCCGGTGTGCTTCCGCGTTGCGCGCCGGGCGGGTCCACGGCTCCTCCACAGGCCGCCTAGAGGCATGGGCGTCCGGCTTTCCCGAGCGCGCAGGCAAAGATAGCCCGCAAAGCGCATTCCTGGACATACTATTGCTGTCATGGAGCGATGGGACGCCATCATTGTGGGCGCCGGCCCGGCGGGATGTGCGGCCGCCTACGACCTTGCGACGGCCAGGCGAGCGGTGCTGTTGCTGGATCGAGCGGAGTTTCCGCGGCACAAGGCGTGCGCAGGAGGATTGACGCGCAAGTCGCTGCGCGCTCTGCGCTATTCGGTTGCGCCGGTGGTGCGGGAGACGGTGTCGTCCATCGTGGTGGAAAAGCAAAGCGGTGAGGCGGCGACGCTGGCCAGCCGCAATGCCGTGTGCGCGATGACGGTGCGCCAGGAACTGGATCACTTTTGCCTGCAGCAAACGTTGGGGGCGGGGGCGGAGTTCGCGCGCATTGGGCCGATCAGCGGGCTCGATATCAACAGCGGCGGCGTGGTGGTGCGAACCGCGGAGCGGGCTTATCGCGCGCGGTTTCTGATCGGGGCGGACGGAGTCCACAGCCGGGTGCGGCAGCTGCTGTATGGTGAGTCGCCACACTGGTTTTGGCGAGGCTTTGCGCTGGAAGCGCGCGTCTACCCTGCCCATGATCAGGGTTCGGAGTTGATCTTCGATTTCGCGCCAGTGCGGCAGGGGTATGGGTGGGTTTTCCCCAAGCACGACCACTTCAATGTGGGACTGGGGGTCTACGACGACTCAGGAGCGCAGAAGCTGGATCGGGTGCGGCTTTCTTCTTACATTCACGAACGTTTCGGCGACGCCCGCGTGGAGCATGTGACGGGCCAGTTCCTCGGGTTTGGCGCGGAGAATGCACCGAAGGCGGAACAGCGGGTTTTTCTGGCTGGGGACGCGGGCGGCTTCGCCGATCCGCTGACGGGTGAGGGGATTTACGGCGCGATCGGGAGCGGCCAGGCGGCGGCGGCGGCCATCGACGGCGAGCTGCAGGGCGGAGTGGCGGCACAACGGGCGTTCGTCGAGCTGACGACACAGTTGCGACAGGATTTGCAGCTGTCGGCGTCGGGGGCGCGATGGTTTTACGGGAATCTCGATCTCGGCTACCGTGCGCTGACCACACCGGTGCTTCGCGGAGCGGTGATCAATGCGTATGCGAACGGTACAAAGATTGCCGCGCTGGCGAACGCTGCCCGGCGTTTTGCGCGGATTTTTGCGAGCCGGGCCATCAACGAAACTGTAACGTAACCTGGCTGCCCAGCCGCGCAGGCTCGGCGGATTTTGCTGTTAAGATTGTTTGTCGGATTTTGTTTTCGTTCCTGATCTGCGCAACGAAACATCCATAAAGAGCGCATGCGCGAATGGCGGGCGTCTCCAGGCCATCATCACTCACGCCCCGCGTATCTGACCTCAGCCGCAAGAGCATCAAAGGAAATCTGACGCGAAAGCAGATGCACTCCAGGATGCGGGAACACGGCGCGAGAACGATTCGGCTGATTTCCCTGCCCTTCCTGTGCTCTGTGGCGGCCTGTGCGGCGCCGATCGCGTGGGCGGATGGGCCGCAGAGTTCGCCGAGCATCTTCGCTCCCGCATCGACGCCGGCCAGCAGTATTCAGGACCTGTCGTGGTTCGTCCTCACGATCACGGGCAGCATCTTTGTGACGGTAGGCGGACTGCTGGCGTGGGCGATCATTCGTTATCGCGAGCGCAAAACCGATGATGACAGCGAGCCCGCGCAGATCTACGGCAGCACGCAGGTGGAGCTGGCATGGACCGTGATTCCGATTCTGATCGTCGTGGTTCTGTTTCTGACCACGGCGCGGATTATATTCGCGATCCAGGATGCGGCGAAGCCGCAGGTCGCGCTCGATGTGACAGTGGTCGGGCACCAATTCTGGTGGGAGTTCCGCTATCCGAAACTCGGCATCGTGACGGCGAACGAGCTGCACGTTCCGGTGAGCAGCGCGCTGGAGCCCAGGCCGACGTTTTTGCATTTGCTATCGGCGGACGTGGATCACAGCTTTTGGGTGCCGCAGCTGGCGGGCAAGACCGATCTGATTCCGAATCATCCGAACGATATGTGGATCGATCCGCGACATAGCGGGATGTATGTGGGGCAGTGCGCGCAGTTTTGCGGCGAGGAGCACGCGAAGATGCTGCTGCGGGTGTACGTGGATACGCCGGAACAGTTTGATGCGTGGGTGAAGCAGCAGCGGCAGCCGGGCGCGCAGGATTCGAGTGTGGCGGCGGGCCGGCACATTTTTGAAACGCAGGCATGCACCAATTGCCACACCATTGCGGGGACCGCGGCGATGGGGACGTTTGGGCCTGATCTGACCCACCTGGAGAGCCGAGCGACGATCGCCTCCGGTGCGGCGCTGAATACGCCGGAGAATCTGAATGCGTGGATTCAGGATCCGGATCACTTTAAGCCTGGAGCGCTGATGCCGGCGATGCAGTTGAGCGGTGAACAGATCGACGAGCTGGTAGCGTACCTGACGACTCTTCACTAATTTTCACCAGGACGACGGAATGGCGGAGCAGACCTTACCGATTGCAGGATCTCTCGACGTAACGCCGCAGCAGCGTTCGCCAGCGCAGTTGCTGGAATGGCTGCATGAGTGGGTAGTCACGGTGGACCACAAGCGGCTGGGGATTCTCTACGTGGTCTACTCGATTTTCTTCCTGCTCGTGGCGGGAGCGGAAGCGCTGGCGATCCGGATTCAGCTGGCGTGGCCGAACAATCATTTTCTATCGCCCGAGTTGTACAACGAGATGTTCACCATGCACGGCACCACAATGGTGTTTCTGGTGGGCATGCCGATCCTATTCGGGTTCGCGAATTATCTTGTGCCGCTGATGATTGGCGCGCGGGATATGGCGTTTCCGCGTCTGAACGCCTTCAGCTTCTGGATGACGGCCTTTGGCGGGCTGCTTCTCTATTACAGCTTTATCGGCGGCTTCGGCCTCTACGGCATGGGCGCGGCGCCCGATGTGGGCTGGTGGGCGTATGCGCCACTGACCGCCAGGGCGTTTTCTCCGGGGCATGCGACGGACTATTGGGCGCTGGCGCTGATCGTAAGCGGATTCGGCACGCTGGGCACGGCGATCAATGTCATCGCGACGACGCTCTCCATGCGCTGCAGGGGCATGAGCCTGCTGCGTATGCCGCTGTTCGTGTGGCTGATGCTGGTGGTCAGCGGGCTGACCCTGGTCACAATTACACCGTTGACGGCCGCACAGATCATGCTGACGATCGACCGCTATCTTGGCGGGCACTTTTTCGACACGCAGGCAGGCGGCTCGGCGGTGGTGTGGATGCACTTCTTCTGGATCTTCGGCCATCCGGAGGTCTACGTACTGGTGATGCCGGCTTTCGGAATTGCCAGCGAGATTATCCCTGTGTTTTCCCGGAAGGCAATCTTTGGATATCCGGCGATGGTCGCCGCTTCGGTAGGGATCGCGTTTGTGAGCCTGGGCGTGTGGGCGCACCACATGTTCACGGTCGGCATGACCTCGGTAGGAAATGCCTTCTTCGTGCTTTCCACCATGCTGGTGGGCATTCCCACCGGGATCAAGATTTTCAACTGGGTGGCGACGATCTGGGGCGGGAAGATTCGCTTTGCTACGCCGATGCTCTTTTGCATCGGGTTTCTGTTTCAGTTTTTGATCGCGGGGCTGACAGGGATCATGCTGTCAGTGGCGCCGTGGAACTGGCAGCTGCACAATTCCTACTTCGTGATCGCGCATTTCCACTACGTACTGGTGGGCGCCATCGTTTTCAACATTTTTGCGGCGATTTACTACTGGTATCCCAAAGTGACGGGGCGGATGCTGAGCGAGACGCTCGGGAAATGGCACTTCTGGCTCTTCCTTATTGGTTTTCACATCACCTTCGACACGATGCACTTCGTCGGATTCCTGGGAATGCCGCGATCGATCTACACGTATGAACCGGATCGGGGGTGGAATCACCTCAACTTCATCATTTCGATCGGCGGGATGATCCAAGGGATCGCGGTGATGATCTTCGCGTGGAATTTAGTGCAGTCCTATTTCCGCGGACGAAAGGCGGGGAATGATCCCTGGGATGCGTGGACGCTGGAGTGGGCGACGCCGTCGCCGCCACCGCCTTATAACTTTGCGACCGATCCGGTGGTGCATAGCCGGCGGCCCCTGTGGGATTTGAAACATCCGGAGGATCCGGACTGGAAGTACGAAGCATGAGCGCGATTCCCATTTCACCGGTTGCGGAACCGTGGCGCCTGCCATCGCGCGGGCGCGTCGCCATGCTGGCGCTGATCACGGGCGAGAGCGCAATCTTCACGATCTTTGTGGTTGCCTACATTTTTTACATCGGCAAAAGCCTAACCGGACCAACGCCGCAGCAGGTTCTCGACATCCCGTGGTTCAACACGATCTGCCTGCTCTCGAGCAGTGTGACCATCCTGATCGCCGAACGGCAGATTGAGCGTGGCAAGATGCGAGGGTTCGCGGCGTGGTGGGCGCTGACCGTTGCACTGGGAGCAATCTTCATCGCCGGCACGGGCGTCGAGTGGCACAAGCTGATTTACGTGGATGGGCTGACCATCCGCACGAATCTGTTTGGGACGACGTTCTATTCGCTGGTCGGATTGCATGCGACGCACGTGGTGGTGGGTCTGATCGGCCTTTCGTTGATTCTGATTCTCACGCTGACGGGACATGTGAAGGAACAGCATTCGGAGCGCATTCAGGTGTTCGCGCTCTACTGGCATTTTGTGGACGCGGTGTGGGTGGTGGTTTTCACTGTGGTGTACATCGTGGGCAGGTAGGGCCGGGAGCAGGCATGGCGGAGACAGCACAACACAAAGCGGGAGCGGCGCACGGCGAGACGATTCACTTGCCCGCGCCGACGGCGTGGCCCATTGTGCTGGCGTTCGGCTGCACCATGGCGGCCGGGGGGCTGGTCACGAGCCTCTGGGTGACGGCCTTCGGCGCTGTCCTGATGGTGGCCGGGTGCGTGGGGTGGTTCCGGCAGGTGCTGCCGCATGAGGAGCACGAGGAGGTGCCGGTGGTGGTGCAGCCGGTGACGATTACTACATCGCGAAAAGTGGTGCGGCGCCTGGAGATTGGGCTGGAGCATCGCGCGCACCTGCCGGTGGAGACGTATCCGGTCACCAGCGGGATCAAGGGCGGGATTGCCGGCGGCGTTGCGATGATCTTCCCGGCGCTGGCGTATGGGCTGATCGCGCAGCACAGCCTCTGGTACCCGGTGAATCTGCTGGGCGGTGCGGGTGTGGGACGCTCGGCGAACATCACCAATGCGGAGATCGCGACGTTTCACTGGAGCTGGCTGCTGGTCGCGATCGTGATCCACAGCGTCACGTGTTTGCTGGTGGGGCTGCTCTATGGCGCGATGCTGCCGATGCTGCCGCGACGGCCGGTGCTGCTGGGCGGCATTCTGGCGCCGCTGCTGTGGACGGGTTTGCTGCACTCCACCATGGGCATCATTAATCCCGCGCTCGATGCGCGCATCCGATGGGGATGGTTTGTGGTGTCGCAGGTGACGTTCGGCGTTGTCGCGGGAATGGTGGTGACGCGTGAAGGGAAGATTCGCACCAGCCGCGGTCTGCCGTTTTTTGCGCGCATGGGGATCGAAGCGCCCGGGCTGATGGAGTCGCATCCGGATGCCGGTCCGCCTGTCGACGAGGAGAAGCGCTGATGCGGGCCAAGGCGATCGCGCGGGTGCTTCCACTGGTCCTCGCGCTCGCGGGGTGCGGGCGATCGTCGGGGGCAAAGGCGGACGCGGATTCTCCGGCGCGGCCCGAGGATGTTTTGGATTTTCACGCGCTGTACAGCACGAATTGCCAGGCATGCCACGGGGCCAATGGACACAATGGGCCGGCGATGGAGCTGGGTAATCCTGAATACCAGGCGCTGGTGGACGATGCGACGCTGCGCAAGTGGATTTCGGGAGGGATGCCTGGAACGGAGATGCCGGCGTTTGCGCAGTCGGCGGGAGGGATGCTGACGGATGCGCAGATCTCCGCGATTATCGCGGGGATGCGGAAGGAGTGGTCGAAACCGAATGCGTTTGCGGGGTCAGCGCCGCCGCCGTACGCGCAGAATCAGACCGGCGATGTGAAGCGGGGACAACAAACATATCAGGCGCGGTGCGCTTCGTGCCACGAGACACCGAGCGGGCAGCAGGTGACGAGCCCGGCGTATCTGTCGCTGGTAAGCGATCAGGCGCTGCGGACGATCATCATCGCGGGACGAACGGACATCGGGCAGCCGGACTGGGCCCACGATAATCCCAAAGGCGCTTCTGGAGCGCCGCTTTCCGCACAAGATGTCACCGACATTGTTACGTATCTGGGATCGCTGCGGAATCTCGCTGCGGTTTCGGCAACGCCCTTACCCATTCCGCCGAGGAGATGACCGTGAGCGAAGAGAGCAATCGTCCAAACACGCTGAGCACTCAGCCGGAAATCGATAAGGCCAGCGACCGCGATGGGCCGGCGGCTGTCTCGCGCCGGTGGCTGCTGCTAAAAGCAGGCGTGGCGCTGAACGGACTCGTAGGGCTTGCGCTGGCCGTCCCCGTGGTGCGGTATTTGCTGGCCCCGGTTAGAACGGATTCGTCATACAAGTCGTGGGTCTCGCTCGGCGATGCGGACGGTTTTCCGGTGGGCGAGACGCGACTAGTGTCCTTTAAGAATCCCTGGACGCAGCCGTGGGACGGACAAACGGACAACGTCGCGGCGTACGTGCGGCGCGAGAGCGCGAGCCAGTTCACGGTATTCGCGATTAACTGCGCGCATTTGGGATGCCCGGTGCGGTGGTTCCCGCAGTCGCAGCTCTTCATGTGCCCCTGCCATGGCGGCGTTTACTACGCCGACGGCTCGCGGGCCTCGGGTCCTCCGGAACGCGGGCTTTTTACCTACGACTACAAAATAGCCGGGGGACAGTTACAAATTGACGCGGGGCAGATGCCGACGTTGTCGAATACGGCGAAGCTGGTGAACATTTCCAGCCCGGGAACAAATTCCGGCAAGGATGGAGATTGCGGATGTCGGGGATGAAGCAGGCCCGAAACCGAAACCTGAAACGGCTCTACGACTGGTTCGAGCAGCGGCTGCAGGTCGAAGGTCCGATCAAAGAAGCGGTGCTGCACAATGTGCCGCGCAACACGGCGAGTTGGTGGTACGTCTTCGGCAGCGCGGCGTTCACGCTGCTGATGCTGCAGATTGTGACCGGTATTTTGCTGGCGCTGGTCTATGTGCCATCGGCGGCCGAGGCGTGGAACAGCCTGAACACCCTGAATCATCAGGTGCCGCTGGGGTGGTTTCTGCGCGCGGTGCATGCGTGGGGATCGAATTTCATGGTCGCCGTGGTTTTCATCCACATGGCGCAGGTGTTTCTGTTTGGTGCGTACAAGTTCCCGCGCGAGCTGACCTGGACTGTGGGCGTTTTTCTGCTGCTGATGACGCTGGGCATGGCATTCACCGGGCAGGTTCTGCGTTTCGATCAGGACGCGTACTGGGGGCTGGGCATCGGCGTCTTCATTTTGAGCCGGGTGCCGTGGATGGGCGGCGGGCTGGTGCACCTGCTGCTGGGTGGACCAACGATTGCGGGCGCAACGCTGTCGCGGTTCTTCGCGCTGCACGTGTTTGTCATTCCCGGAACGCTGCTGTTTCTGGCGCTTGTACACGTGTGGATGGTCGTCAAGCTGGGCATCAATGAGTGGCCGATGCCGGGACGGTTGGTGCGCAAGTCCACCTACATCGCCGAGTACGACCAGCTCACGCACGAGGATGGAATTCCGTTCGTGCCAGGGGCGTTCTGGAAGGATCTGATCTTCTCGGCCGCGGTTTTGGCGGCGGTCGGTGTGTGCGCAGCGGTCTTCGGGCCGTCGGGACCAGGCGGCCAGCCTGATCCATCCATCACGCAAACGGTGCCCAAGCCGGACTTCCCTTTCCTGTGGATCTACGCGGTGCTCTCCTATCTGCCGCCGTCGATGGAGACGCCGTTCATCCTGATCGCGCCAATCCTGATGATCGCGGGACTGCTGGCGGTGCCGTTCGTTGCGTCGGAAGGCGAGAAGAGCTGGCATCGGCGACCGGTGGCGGTGCTGGCGCTGGCCACGGTAGCGGTCGGCTGGGGAGTGTTTACGCATCTGGCGATGAGTACGCCGTGGAGCCCGCATATGAGCGCGTGGAGCGGGGATACGCTGCCGGTGGAATATTTGCGCGAGGCAACGCCGCTGGTGCGACAGGGAGCGGTGATTTTTCAGGCGAAACAGTGCCGCAACTGCCATTCGATTGGCGGGCTCGGCGGGGAGCGTGGGCCGACGCTGGACGCGGTGGCGACGCGGATGACACCGGACCAGATGCGCTACAAGGTGGTGACGGGCGGCGGCAACATGCCGGCGTACGGCAAGAATCTGTCGCCAGCCGAGATCGAGGCGCTGGTGAGCTTCCTCGAAACCCTGCACCCGAAGGGCGAAGCGCCGGCGTTCGATGCATCGCAACAGGCGGTGCAGTCGAACGCCGCTCCGGCTCCTGCGGGTGGAAGCAGCACGCCATGAGCGCGGAGGCACTGTTCACGGCGTGGGACATTCCGTGGGGCGTCACGGTTGCGCTCGCGATGACGGCGGTGCTTTATGTTCGCGGATGGGCGCGCATTCGGCGAACACGGCCGGAGTTGTTTCCGGTATGGCGGATGGTTGCGTTTCTGGGCGGCGCGCTGGCGATTTTTGTTGCGGTGGCGTCGCCGCTCGATACGTTCAGCGAATCGCTGCTGTTCATGCACATGGCGCAGCACTTTGTGCTGATGTCGATTGCGCCGCCGCTGATGGTGCTGGGAGCGCCGGTGGTTCCCATGCTGCGCGGTTTGCCCAAGCCGATGATCCGGCGCGCGCTGCGGCCGCTGTTTGCGGCGGGCCTGCTCCATCGGGTTGGCACCTTCCTGACGCGGCCGCGCGTGGCGTGGATCGCGATGAACGCGGCCTATCTCGGATGGCATATTCCCAAGGCGTACGAATTCGCGCTGGCGTCAGAGAGCTGGCACAACATTGAGCACGCCTCCTTTCTGTTTACGAGCCTGATGTTCTGGTGGCCGGTGATCGCGCCGTGGCCGTACAGGCGGCACGGTTCGCGGTGGCTCCTGCTTCCCTACCTGCTACTCGCCGATCTGGTGAACACTGGGCTCTCGGCGTTCCTGTGCTTCTCGGGCCGGCTGCTCTATCCGAGCTATGGAGCGATCCCGCGGCTGTTCGGGCTAAGCGCGCTCAACGATCAGATTGCCGCCGGGGCGTTCATGTGGGTGATGGGGTCGACGATATTTCTGATTCCGGCGATGCTGATCACCATGCAGCTGCTTTCGCCGCGGAGAACGAGGACGGCGGCGCAGAGCATGGTGGCTGCGCATCGGTGACAGATCCCGGGCCTCAGAATCGAGACCCGGGCCATCCAGTCAGTCAGGGTTTGGTGGCGAGAATCAGCGGGGAGGGACCGGGAGACTCCAGCAGGCGTGGATTCCTGAATCCTGCCTCCTCCAGCCATGCGCCAATTTCTTCAAACGACCAGGTGTTGCCGTTCGTCGTGTTCACCAGCATGTTGACGGCGAAGAAAAGTCCATTCACCGGACCAGTTCTTTCTTGATTGACGAGAAACTCCTGAACTGCGATGGTTCCACCGCTGGCGAGGGCCTTGAAGGTTTTCGCCAGTAATTCACGGCTGCGAGCCTCGCCTTCGCTGTGCAGGATGTGGCCCACGGTTACGAGCGCGTAGCCGGATCCGAAGTCGGCGTCATGCAGGTCGCCCACGACAAAAGAGAAACGGTCGGCGAATCCGAATCGAGCGGAGGTCTTTTTCGTGATATCGATGACTTCGGGCCAGTCAACGGCGGTGACGTGCACGCGCGGCGAGCTTTGTGCCTGCGCGATGCCCCAAACACCCGAACCGGCCCCGAGATCGAGAACCTTCACCGGCGCTCCGGCGCTGCCGTAATTCATCTCGGCCGCGAGGGTCTGGGCGGCCGGATAGCTCATGGGAAAGATGTCGAGCACGAAGGCGTGGAAGAACTCGCCACCGGACTTTTCAACGTTGACGGGGATTACGGGATTGCCGGTGGCGACGACCTCGTTGATGTGCAGCCAGCGAGGAATGAGTTGCTCGCTGCAGTGCTTCACGAGGCCACCCTGGAAGGACGGTTTGGTGCTCACGAGGAAGGCGTCGCTCTCCGGGGTGAGGGCGTAGCGGCCCTGCTTGTCTTTCGAGAGGAACTCGAGGCCGACCAGGGCGTTCATGATAGCTGTGAGGCCGCGGGCCGAGGCTCCGGTCGCTTTCTCGACTTCCGGGATGGTTTTAGGCCCGCCGTCGAGAACGTCGAAGACATGATGGCGGATGGCCGCCTCGAGCACGAGGGGCGGAATATAGCCCCAGGCCATTTGCATGATGCGTTCGGGGGTCGCCTGCACGGGGGTCGCGGTTGCCATAGGTCTTTCCTCATTTCCAGGAACGCCGGGGAATCTGGTTGCTGACAGCCTGGGGGAGCGTGGGGATGCGGGGAGTGTACCAGTTTTGGGGGCGAATCCTGGGGTACGAGCGGTTGCCGCAGCCCGTTGAGAGAAGCCACAACGGAACAAAGAGCGGGCTGGCGCCAGGGCCAGCCCGTTGGGGGAGGAATGGTTTAA
>Ga0187863_10003629_pt1 | contig 11289 bp, 9 predicted proteins | sample June2016WEW_11_1_FD_132975 | JGI IMG/M metagenome (GOLD analysis project Ga0187863, IMG submission 132975) | Peatland microbial communities from SPRUCE experiment site at the Marcell Experimental Forest, Minnesota, USA - June2016WEW_11_10 | ecosystem: Environmental > Terrestrial > Soil >...
CAGTGGATAAGGACATTACATTAGCTAAAAACAAATGGGGTTGGATCGGTCTCGCTGCTTTTTTTGCAATTGCTGTAATCGTGATATATGTTATTGTTTCTAAACTTTAAAAATAGGGTGAAGTGAAACTGAGGTAGATAATTAAGAATAGCGTTCCTATTGGCGCAGTATTTTTCGATAGGTGGTCCCCCGTGGTATTGGTTCGCAACCGTAGTACCCCGGTAGCTTTGGCTCCAAACCGTAAGCTGCCGGGGTTTTGATGGCTATCACAACCAACTACATTCTGTCTGTTGAATACAGTGACAAAACTGTAAGCACTACTTTGGATCCTCTTCAAGCCAAGTGGTGTGCAGATCAGGCAGAGAATTTTACCGAATACCTTGAGAATGTAAAAAAATATTTCATTGTGGAAGATTAATGCAATCCATTATAACAGGAACCATCCATCAGGGGGATTTTGAAGCCCTTGACCAGCTCATGGGAGACTGGTCTTCCTGCATGCGCTATGCCTACCAGCGTATCCACAAGGATGGGCTGAAAGGTAATGATGTGGTCAAAGCCTGCAAGCCTCTCTATATGCCCAAGCTGAATCAACGATATATCCAAGATGCTGTCCTGAAAGCCAAAGCGATCACACAAGAGCATGCTCTGTTTGGTGGCAGGAAGTCCTGGACAAAGATGCTCTCCGGGCTTATAACGAAAACCGAGTGGCATAGGATCAGAGATTCAGAGTTGTACTCCCGTGGCGATCTGACCAAACATGGTAATCCCAACATAAGAGTTATCAAAACTACCGAGGGATATAAACTTCGGGTAGGTCTTCCTGGTGCTCGGCAGTTTCTAATGTTCACCCTGTATATCCCTGAGAAGTTTCAGGAGCAGTTTGAACTATACAATAACTGCTACGATGTCAGGATCAAAAACAAGAACGGAAAATATTTCGTTTACATTGGGCTGAATGTCCCTGATGTAAAACCTATCTATGGTTTCGAAAATGGTTGCATCGGGATTGATACTAATCCTGATGGCCTGGCTGTAGTAGAGGTGGACAAGTTCGGCAACATCTTGGAACACAAGTATTTCTCCAATGCTCGCATCCAATTTGCCCGTCACGAAAAAAGAAAGAATGACATTGAGGCTCTTGCTATGAGAGTCATCAACTGTGCCATCCTGAAAGGGAAGGGTATAGTCCTTGAAGATCTGAAATTCTCGGAAGGGAAGAAGGGTCACAAAAAGTTTAATAGGATGAGACATAACTTCATCTATTCCCAGCTTCTTCGAGCCATTGAACGCAGGGCTCTCAAGGATGGGGTAGAAGTCAGGAAAGTTAATCCTGCTTTTACTTCAATTGCAGGAATCCTAAAATATCAGGATCAGTACAGTCTTAATAGACACACGGCTGCAGCATTAATTATCGCTCGCCGTGGTTATGGGATCATGGAACGAGTAAGGGTTAGGTTAGAGCCGTTAGAGAACGCGAAGCTGAACCTTGCAGGAAGAGGTTTCAAGATTGCTCTCACGGTGAAAGCTTACTCCTATTTCAAACATTTGTATAGAGTGTTTGAAGTTCAAATGCCAGCGGTCACACCGCCGTGCCTTAGTCCGAGGATAGGGAATTATGGCACAGGTTAGTCCACAGGGCAGTAATGTTCTGGAGCTAATGGTAATCGGGCACTATTTCTGGTCGTGTCCGTAAGTGGTAAAAACACTCAGGAGCTGAAAGGACTCCTTGAAAATTATGTCGAGCCATTTTCAATTTCGACAGATTTTCTAAACCAGGTTTTATGTTTTTAATTTGTACTATCGTCATTCTATGTTTTATTTTTATCAAATTTATTATCGGGACATTTAAATGGCGAGCAACTTATCGCGGTGAAAATATTAGAATTGATCCTGATTGCCCCTTATGTGATTGGCAACTTGAGGTATCTGAAGGACGAAGATTTGTGTTAGGTTGTTTTATTATCGAACAACTGTACTGTGATAATGATCAATGCCGTTTTGGTAAGAGATGGCACACCTATATAACTTTTAATCTCAGGGATATAAGATGGCCATGAGAAAATTTAAAAAAGGAAATTTAATTTGTTATTCTAATATATTTATATTAGAAATAAAAACGAAAAGATATGTATATTCCACACTTAATTATTATGAAATAATACCAATAGCCGCTATAGATAAAGATTATAAAGACGAAATAAATAAAAATCAAATTTTTACAACTGGGGTGGGAAATTGGGTTTTGATAAATGTTAATGATTATTCCCCCTACAAAAGTTGGGGATTTGCTTCTTTGTCAAAGGGGAAAGATTTGTATTATTTTTGAAGTCCTACAAAAACAAAATAAATATGGAAATTTACCGGTTCAATGGATTGCAGTATCTTTTAAATACAATAGAATTTTTCCTGTAATAAGCGAGCTGGTGGAAGACAATTTTTGGGATAAGATACAACATATAAACCCACAGGATCTTATACTATATTCTTATCTTAAAAAAGACCAGCGATATTGGGAATTGATAAAATGATTGTTCCTTCCACAAAAGTCGGAGATTTACTACTTTGTCAAACGGGCGGCGCAACCGGCAACCGTGGTATAATTCTTGAAACTGGTGAGAATAATATTGATTCTGAGTGGTTACAAGCCCTAATAATTGCGACATTAAATTATGATTTAGAATCTAATGCAACTAAACTACATAAAAAACATAATTTCTGGAATGAAATAAAAATTATAAATCCACAAGATCTTATATTATATTCTTATTTTAAAACTCGTTCAAGATATTGGAAACTTCTTTCAGAGGCTACATGAGTGTAAATTATTTAGAGTGCAAAAAAGGAAATTTGATTATCCGTAAAAGGGATCAAGGATCTTTTATAATGGAAATAATAGTTCCTGAAACTTATTTTAAAACTCAGCAAGGAGAAAGTATAGTAATTGCAATTGAAAATAAAAAAGAAATAATTTATAGTTTAGGACTAATAATGCCCAATTTTAAAACTGATGCCCATTTTTCTTCAGAAGACGATTTTTTATTGGATCCAAAAGATCTGATTTTATATAGTCACTGGTTTTATAAAAGCAAAAGATATTTTGAACTTTTAGAAAATAATTAGAATTTTTGAAAACTCAAAGTACAGTCAAAATTTGTTCAAAAACCTCTCGCCCGGATTTATATGCTTGAAGATTTGGCTTGATATCAAACCAACTACCAAATTGATCTGGTCTCAAAAACGATCGATCTTTTAAAATATTCAGATTATAATCATATCCATATATCTGAGGGTCTGACAAACCAAAAATTACAATCCCTGAAGGACAAGTTATACAATTAGCTAAATGTGGCAAAAAATTATCTACAGAAATCCACGTCTTACACGCCGATAATAGATTTTGAATCTCCACCAATGGCAAATTCTGCTTATAATCATCCACACCCGTTATAATTTCTTCACCAAGCCTTCCAAGTTGTACGACAGTATATTGCTGACTTTTTAATAATTGTACCAAATCCGACCAATATGGGTAACTTTTTGGATGTCCCCTATGCTGACTGTATGGGGATATAAAAATTGTTGATCCGGACCCTTTAATAGGCTGTTTAAACTCAAAGGGTCCTTGAAGGCACATCTTATGTTTATAAATTGCTGGGATCGATTGTAGAGCCTTTGAAGAACCCGTGGGGCCCTTCCAATTAGTATCAATCGCCCATTTATATATATTGTGCTGATCGATTTGTTCCCGGGACGGAAATAGAGCTTGAGCATCAGCAATAGAAGCTTGTTTGATACCAGGAACATCTTGAAACGCTTCAGGAAAACAAGTAAAGAAAATATGAGTTTTATCTTGAAACTTTCTAAAATATGGTTTTAGCATACTCTTGAATGCATAATGATCCCCTAAGCCATTATCTAGTATAACGAATGAATAATCATTAGGTGTAACTTTTAGTTCTCTCATTTTATTCAAGAACACTCGTTCGTCTTGAGCGACTCCAGCTGGTGGTGCAGTTCGTATACCCCCAGCCGGAAAAGCAAAGTGCCAAGTTTGTATAGAAGTATCTAATAATATTTTCCAACCTTTACATTTCATCTCATAGGTTAATAGAGTTTCCTCTCGATGTCCTGCTGTGGAAAGACTTCTATTATAGACTGCAGCTTCCCGTCTATATAAAAATGAATTATATAAATGATCTACTTCTTTTACTAATGGGGGTTGAAGGAACCATTGTTCATTAAGACCCAAAAAAATGTCTTCAATTGCATTAGATGCTATAGAAGGTTTATGTCTCATAGATGGAGCATGTAAAACCAAGCCCCCTACAGCTCCTACATCTGGATCCATATGTTTAAGAAGTTTTGCTAAAGTATCTGGTTCTGGAACATCATCATCATCACATCTCCATATAAACGGCGTAGTCGCTTTTGATAACGATTTTATATGATTCGTTACTTGTCCAGTCCGATCCCCAAAAGTCATTGACCAGACTATTCCATAATAATCTAGACTTGCGAAAAGATGCTGATAAATTGGTTCCCCTCGAAGATCTTTATGTTCTCCATCATCATATATAAGTAATTCTTTGGGTTTAACAGTTTGGTTTATAATTGACAGTATAGTAAGCGGAAGGGTCGTAAAATACCTATCTTTAGTAGAAATTACACAAGTTACTTGATCTGAAACAGCTGGTTTTATTTTATCTAAAACTACTTGGACTTGTGGCAAAGCTTTTAATTTTTCTTGGTAGATCTCGGATATTTTAGCTCGACGATCAACAAACTTATATAAATTATCCGCCAAATATTCTTGGGATTGCCCACCCCAATCACCAATAGCAGAAATGGAAACGTTTTTCCATACCTCTGGTTCATCCCATTTTCTTGCATGTAAAGATTTACACCCAAGACCTGCATCTTTTTTTGTGTTAGGACAAGTACTCGTATCTGTATCATCCCATGGAGCAGCCATTATATCGATATGTGCATATTTTTTTAACGTATAAGAAAAATGTATATCATCTGATATTTTATCATCGATTACTGGTTCTGACCAAAAATAAGAAAACCATTCCCGTTTACCAAACCAACCTTGCCCCCCCATATCCACTTTTACTGCTTCTTTAGTATGAATATCTCCTTCCCCATATCTAGTAGATTTACTCTCATTAGTATTATCAATATAAACAATTCCATAAGGGCTAATAACTGAATTATTTGTTTTCGATAATTTATAACATTCCTCTAAGTATCTTGGGCCAGGAAACATATCATCATCTGTAAGATAAACATAAGGAGTTTTAGACATCAAAGAAATTGCAAATCTACTTGGTAAACTAAAATCATATTCCGTTTTAATTATATGCACCTCTGGAAAATCTTTTGTAAGAGCATATAAATTAATATATTCTTTTACTTGAGTCTGCCAAACTATAATTTCCTTAGGTTTAAAGGATTGAGCCCTAAATGCTTCTATTTGTTCTAGTAAAAGTTCTGGACGTAAATATTCTGAAATAATAACAGTACAATCTTCAATCTGATGGTCTCGATCAAAACGAAAAAGTTTTATTTCATCTGTTATATCAGATTTCCATTTAGATGTATATCCGATTCCATTTAAATAATCACACAAAGATTGAATCTTATAAGAACCAGATGCCCCAAAATTTTCATGGATCTCAATAAGAATCGTTGAACATCGTCTTATATCTTCAATCGAGGCACCATAAATAATATTATATTCGGAACCTTCACAATCCATTTTTAATAAAATATTATTGTCAAACTTATCAATATTGTCAAGAAGATTATGAAAAGAAATCGTTTCAACTATTTCTTTAGAGTTTAAATCTTTGGATTCAGGAATCTGTTCCACAAAACATCTACCATCATACGGGCTAAATTCTGGTTTACGCCCTATAGATATTTTAAGTCCGGATCGTTTATCTACAGCCTTATTTATTATATGAATGATATTAGATTTAGAGTTCCTCACATTTTCTGATAAAAGTTCATATGCTTTAAAATTTGATTCAACTGAAACCACTCGTTTTGCATTACAACTATTAGCTAAAAGAGTAAAAACCCCGTTATTTGCCCCTATATCTATAATACTACGATCTTTGAAATCCTCTGGACAGGTTTTATATTGATTAGCCGTAATAATTTCATCATAAGTTGATTGGTGCTGAAGACGAAGACTTATAGAGGAAAAACTTTCTTGAACGGTCTGTGACTTTAAAGTAACTTGTTCTTGTAAAAGTTCTTGACAATTAGTTATAATATAAAGTCCATTACCACAAGGAAGTGGGGCGTTATAAAGTACTCCATCCAATGATTTTACCTCTTCCCAAATACGAAACTCTGTTCTATGTAATCTTATAACATTTGTAGACAACGTTTCAACATATGAATCTAATTCTAAGTTGTATGCAGATGCAAAAGTTATTAAATAAATATTTGCGGACATCATTTTTTGTAAAACTTCTATAGCCAACCCAGGAACTTCAGGTAAATTATAATCTTTTTTTCCCATATGTTCTATAGTTGATATTGATAATACTCGAGTATTAGTATAACTAATATCTTTAACATTAATCTTTAAGCAATGCTCATATGGATCCGTGATATCAAAGACATGATGAGAAATATCAAAATAATATGGAGATACAGCCCCAATTTCCATAAAACTTTGGTTGCCATATTTTTTAATAAACCACTCAGCTAACGGGATTTCTACCATTCGTTCAGTATTAGAGGCATTATTATAAGAATTTTCTTTAGACCATAATGTTATGTCTACTGTTCCTATTTTCATGGTTTTTCCTTTTAATGCTAATATTTAATATATTGTTCGTATTTTTTCAAATTGTTTTTTATGTAATCTGGGAGAAAGTCAACACTTTGTTTTATATATTTAAGATTATTATGAAACTTTACAAGCTTTTCATAGTAAGGCTCTCCAGAATTCATACACGATAATAAATGCTCTTCTGAAAGAATATCGTCTCTATTAAGTTCTATATGTGCAAAAGATCGTATTTTTATACGTATTTGCTCAATGCCACCCATACATGATAAATGCCACCCAGCATCTTTTATAGTTTTAACATCGGTTTCATGACCTATTGCGGATATATGCCATCTCAAATGGGTAGGGGAAAAAGTATTCGTATGAAAAATTAATTCGAATTCTTCCGCCTTATCAGGATTATATAAAAACGGTCCTCTCCACGGAATGTCTGCAACCATATTAAAATAATAGAGACAATTTGCCAGTTCTAAAGCTATTGGGTATCCTTCATTTTTACAACACAAACATTTTGCTTCGTACAAAGATTCTGGTTTTGGAATTTCATCTATATCGGATATAAACAACATATTATCATTAGATCGTTCGTTATAAAAAACATCTAACGCTGAGTTCCTCTGAGTTAACTCATTATCCCAAGCTCCAATCCCATCAACAATTGGATGGCCTTTATGTTTATAATATCTAATTTTTGGAAAAAAATTTCGAAACCTTTCTGAATATTTTTCAAAGTTATATTCTTTTTTGATTCCTGAAAAAGTATGATCAGATTCAATTATAATAAATTTCTCAAAAAATGAATAAAGAATATTCAAACGAAGTTCGAGTAAATCAAGTTCATCATTTATAATTATACAGTCGTACATTTTAATTAAACAGGTTTATCACATTCTACATGAAAACATGGACCCGGATGAATAAATTTCTGATCTTCAAAAATTATATTAACGAATCCTGCAGTTCCAAGATGATCATATAAAATTTCTGGGTACCACCCAAAAAGATGCGGAGATGTAATATCTAATAAATTACCACTATTTTCTGTAGTATTAACTGATCCATAAATACAATTTAATAAACCATATCTTTCATCTTTAGAAGCAGTAATAAAAAGTTTACAAATTTCTTCTATATTTGGCATCTCCATAATTAATTTACCCCCTGGTTTTAATACATAAAACCAGTTTTTAAGTATATCTTTAATCTTATAAGGATTAAGATGCTCAAATACATGGGACGCAATCATTTCTTCTACTGAATTTTCAGGAAATTTTAAATTTTCTACATCCATAATAATAGAAGCACGAGAATCATATTTATCAACTCCCATATATTTTATAATACGGGATCCTCCAATAATTGCATCAGACATACTATCTGGCAACTCATATCCTCCGCACCCTAAATTCAGTTTGATATGTTTATTATAACGTATCATATTTTTAAGACCGTTTTCTCTTATAATTCGCGCCCCATATTCAGGAATTTCATTAAATGTTCCTTCCCCAGCGTGATATATAGGAAATTGTCCACAATTTGTTTCTGTAAAAATCAAGTCAGAATCAGGGACATTGACGTGCCAATAACCAGCAGTTTTTGCTCTTTCACAAAAATCAATGTCTTCTCCTCCTCCTGGTGAATAAGATTCATCAAGATAAGATTTTTTATAGTTTTTCTTTTCCTCTTCTGTAATAAGATCAAATTGAGTTTTATTTATTCGTTTATCTAATGCTTCATAAATTGCTAATTCTTCTAACAAAGATTTTCTAATCATAACACAGAAAAATATAAGTGTGTAATCCCCAGAATAATTATCATATAATGTTAGAGGTCCGGTTAAACCAACAGTTGGAGAATTTATAAGGGGCTCAGATAGCATTTTTAACCAAGTGTTTTTTTCTTGATTAAGTAAAATAGAATCATTATTAAGAAGAACTACAAATTGACCTTTTGTAATATTGATACCTGCATTTGTAGCTTTTGTATATCCCATTGCTTCCGGATAATCAAGCAATTTAAATGAATTACCTAAACTTTTTACATAATCCTGAGTTCCGTCAGTACATCCATTAGCTACTACAATAATCTCTGTTTCTCCAAGATCAGTATATTTTATAATGCTTTCTAGACAAGGTTTCAGACAATTGGAAAGATGATTATAAGTAGGAACTACAATAGAATAACGTATTCCTTTTTCGCCAGCTGTCCCTGTTGGACCTGGTCCAGATTGTGTGTTATTAATATTTGAAATTTCTGTACTAACTTGATATTGTGTATTCTCTCCTTCTAAATCTCGTGCCAAAACAGTTAAACCAAAAAATTTCTTAGTTTCAAAATCAACATGCCATTGAGGATTATTTTCAATAAATTCCTTAATTGCTGGCTGCAAACCAAATTTTATTGGATTTTTTTCACTCTCATCGTTTGCATCGATATATCCAAACACGTCTGTGTCATGCATAATAATATATTTTTTAACTTTATTACCGTGCAAACATAATTCTTGTATTAATTGTGTGTATGTGTGGCGTGTGTCAATAAAAAGTAAATCAGTCGGTTCTATTGTAACGGTCAAAACATCCTGTTCTATAAATTCGAAATCAATATTATTTTCTTTTGCAGCTTCTTTAGCCTCAATAATATTACTGCTTGTGTAAATATCATACGAGACCATACGTTTAGGTTTGGCGGCAAGAAGAGCATATGTTGAAAATACTCCACGCACACCAAACTCTGTCACATGTTTACATCGAGTCGCATATTTTCGTAATAAAGTAAAAGATTCACTACCAATATCACTCTCCTGATGCACACATATGTCATATACTCTTTCTAAATGATTTGAAAAAATATCAGCAAGATATTTTGTGTTTCTTTCAATTATATTAGTATAATCAGATGTAGAAAATGTCCCACTACCTTTATGATAAATAGGAAAATCTTGCCTTTCTACCTTTTCCCCAAAAATATTATCTATACCTGTCGGCACTCTTACGAGTTTATATCCTATAAGACTTGCACGAACACAAAAATCAGTATCTTCTCCCATCCCAGGACTAAAAATTTCATTTAAATAACCTAAATCTTTTAATACATTACGTGTAAACATACAGCACCAAAAAGCAATTGCTGTTCTTTCAATCGCTCCATAAAACCTTGAAAATTTTACTGGGCCAGTAATACCGGTCGATGAATCAGAATTAAACGGTTCTAACAATAACGAAACCCAATTATTATCCAAAAGAATAATATCATCATTTAAAAGAATAATATAATCACCTGTCGCTACTTTTAATCCCTCATTTACTGCTTTTGGGTATCCTAAAGCTTCTGAAAATCTTAATAATTTAAATGGTGATCCCAAAGATGTTATATAATCTAAAGTTTCATTAACACACCCATTGGCTACAATAATTATTTCGGTATCCGTTAAATCTGTGTTTCTTTGTATACTTTCAATACACGGTTTAAGATTGTCTTCGAGATGATTGAACGCTGTGGGGATAATAATAGAATAAACCATTTTTAGTTCCTCTTATTAATTTGAAGTTTTCTTTCATTAATCTGATTTTTAAATTTTATATATTGATTTAAAATCCCATTAACCATTTCGTCTATAGGAATAGTATCCGCACAATTAAGATCAGGACAATAACATGGGGGCCAAGGTGATGGCACCCCATTACCTAAACGGCTTCGACAATCAAAACAATCTGTTTTAGCGTGTATTGCTTTAAGAAAAGAATTAAGTGTCTGAGTGTGCTCTGAACTATGGTTAGTATAATATATAACAGTTGGCATAGGAACAGCCTGTAAAATATGAGCCATTCCACCATGATAACTAATATAAACTAAACCGTGTTGTGCAACTAAACTTATATTTTGCATAATATTAAGTTTTCCTGTAAAATCAACATCTGCATTTTCTATATGAGAAAAATTGTTACAACCAACTATCATTGTTTTAAAGCCTAAATTTTTAATTCGGGTATGAACATCATTAATTTTATGATAAAACCTATGGCTAAAAGTAGGCCAAGGCCAGTTCCATCCAGTATAATCATCTTGAGTAGCATCAAAAATAATGTATTCTCCTTCTACAGCCGTTTTTCCAAAATCTGCTGAATCTTGATCAAACCATAAATCTCCAATAGTGTCTGTTTCATCAAAAATACCACAAGCATTCAAAAAACACACGGAGATTTTTGTACACGGATTGTTTTCATAAGTATTATTTAAATCAAATATTTTATCATATTTTCCGAAATGTTCATATGGATAAATTTTTCTAATGTGAGGATTAAACTGAAGTGTTTCTGGTAACTGTGTAGCCACATCAACCACACAATTATGATATCTTTTTTTTAATGCTTTAACGCAAACAGTACTAAGAAACACATCTCCAATTGAAACCTGCCGACGTAAAAGAAAAGATTGTACCCCTGAATATCCGTTTTTCATATTATATTATACAC
>Ga0187863_10003631_pt1 | contig 11284 bp, 7 predicted proteins | sample June2016WEW_11_1_FD_132975 | JGI IMG/M metagenome (GOLD analysis project Ga0187863, IMG submission 132975) | Peatland microbial communities from SPRUCE experiment site at the Marcell Experimental Forest, Minnesota, USA - June2016WEW_11_10 | ecosystem: Environmental > Terrestrial > Soil >...
ACTACGAACTGATGGTCGGCAAGCCGGAAATTGTCACCAAGCACATCGTCGGAAAACTGATGGAGCCGGTCGAACACCTCACCATCGATATTCCGGAAGAATTTGTCGGCGTAGTCATGGAGCACGTTGGCTCGCGCAAAGGCGAAGTGGCCAACATGCACAATCACGGCTATGGACGAGTGCGCGTCGAATTTCGCGTACCCAGCCGCGGGCTGATCGGGCTGCGCAGCACGCTGCTCACCGACACACGCGGGACGATTGTCATGAACGCGCTGTTTGCTGGATACATTGAGTGGCAAGGCGAGATTCCACATCGCCCAACAGGCGCGCTGATCGCGGACCGGCCGGGGCTTACGACTTCGCACGCGCTCTACAATCTCCAGGAGCGCGGCGTGCTTTTCGTTGGCCCTGGCATTGATGTTTACGAAGGCATGATCATTGGTGAGAACGCCAAAGATGCCGACCTCGATGTCAATATTGTGCGCGAGAAGAAGCTGACCAACATGCGCGCATCGACTTCGGACATAGCGATCCGGCTGGTGCCCTATCGCAACCTTAATCTTGAGCAGGCGATCGAATTTATTGCCGAGGATGAGTTCGTGGAGGTCACTCCGAAGGCGTTGCGGCTGCGCAAGAAAGTTCTGCAATCGAACAAACGCAAGAGAGGTTCGATGGCGGCGGTCGAGGGGTGATCGACGGTACCTGTCACCGATAAAATCAGGATTGAGTCACGAAGCGGACTGACCGCGGGCTTTCTTGCAAACTTCGCCGAGGCGCCGAGCTGACTTCACCGGGCGGTTGTAGCTGTAGATCCAACAAAAGATTCTTTTTCCGTCCTGCAATTGGACGTAACGCCGCTTACGCACAAAAAGACTTGCCTTTGGATCGGAGCGGTCGAATCCCTCATATTCATCGAGCCGATTCAAAACTTCAGGATCGTCGGGTAGCTCAAAGATCTGCCCAGCGATGCGCGAGCCGTTCCGACTGAGGATCGCTCCCGGATATTCTCCAAGATCGAAGAGCTGTCCGTGTACGAAGCCTTTTCCGATGCGCCTAAACCGCCGCACCGTGGGCCCGATCTCGGGAGGAGCGAGGCGAGAGCGTCCCGTAGGAAAAAAGGTACCGTTTCGCCGCGCGACCGTTACGTGGCTTACGCATGGAACAGATTCTGCCTCAAATATTCGAAGCCCGTCTCCTTAACTATCTTAGCCTGCCTTGCCGTGCTTTACGCTCTGCGGCGATTATTGGCATACTTCATGTTTGTAACCGACGTGAGGAGTGATGCAGCAGTCAGACAAGAAAAGCCTTCGCATGTTTCTCATCCCATGCAGTTGCGGCGCCAGCTTTGCGGTTGCCGAAGATTACGACCGGCGCGAAATGCACATTCGCAGTTTCATTCCCTGTCCTAAGTGCGGCAAGCGCCACGATCCGCGCAATCGCTTGCTTAAGCTCGATTATCAGGACGAACGCTTCTGGAAAGTTGGCGGCTGCTGAGATGATGCTGCGGGGGGAAGTGGTGCGCCCGGAGAGATTCGAACTCCCGACCTACAGCTCCGGAGGCTGCCGCTCTATCCAGACTGAGCTACGGGCGCGTGTAGCCAGTGTACATCGTGGACGAGCAGGGGCTCAACGGCGTAAGGGCCTTCGCTGATCCTTGCGAGATTCATGCCTGATGTCCCCGTTTTTCCATACCGCCATGTCCCGGAGGGTCGCGACATAGGTTGAGGAGTATCGCGGGTATAGGGGCCCTTCGACTCCGCCAAGCCAATCGCTCCGCGCTTGGCCTGGCTTCGCTCAGGGTGACAGGGCAGAGTAATTCTCCGGAGATACGGGACGGCGAACCAGAGAACAGCCCACCAGAGGTCAGTGGCCGATCAGGACTACTGTCTCTGCTGCGACGTCACCGCGCAGAATGCCGAGACGCACCTTCCCGGTTTTATCGGAGAGTTCGGCAGCCAACTCCATCGGCGTCTTGACGACTTTGCCATCGACCGACCGGATCAAATCGCCGGGCTTCAACGATGCCATCTGGGCTACACCTCCAGAGGTGACATCCACGATCTTGGCTCCGTCGAATTCCTGGGGAGCAACGATAACGCCGAGGGCTGGGATTGACATGCCGCGAGCTGTCATGGTCGCCGGTGGCGGCGTATAGACAACGGTTGCGGGCGGCTGATTCTTGCCGTGGTGGGCTTTCGACTCGGCGCCGGGCTTAGGCGTTTGTTCATTTATGTTACCGCCGAATCGAAATACGACTCCAGCGGCAATGCGATAGGCGGTTTGGCTGGGCATGTTTTGCGCATTAAAGTGATGGGTGTAGATATAGTCGATAGGCCCGAGCTGCACGCCGATGTGGCGATAGAACCAATAATCAACGCCGCCGCCTCCGCCAAACCCAACCGTCGTGTCGGACTGCGTGCCGCCGGCAGCAACCGGAAGCGTCATGCGGTCTTGCCCAACCAAAGCGTGCACGAATACGCCGACCTTGGTATTGGGTACTGTGATGTCGTAGCGCGGCCCGACGAAGTATTGGAAATTAGTGCAATTCTCTCCAGTGTCGCCGCAATTGCTCAGGCTATGTCCGGAGACGTTGAACTCCGCCCCTAAGCCATGCAGCAGCGAGACCGAACCGCCGAACTCATAGCCGTTGAACGCCAGTTGCTGCGAGGCGAACTGGGTCACGTTGTTCGAGGGAACGTTGAAGTTGAGGTAGGAATAGCCTCCGAATGCGGTGATTAGCGGCAGGCTCTGAGCGGCGGCAAGGCCTTGAATAAAGAGAACTGCCAGAGCGAAGTGGACAAGTTTTTTCATTTTCCTAAACACGCCTCCAGGGAATGCACCAACAACGGCACAACTGACCGCACACAAAATTACTCTGGCACCGTTTGCGGGCGTGCCAGCCGACCAGGATCGACAGAAACTTCCCAGTGGGGTTTGTCTTGTATCAACTCTGGGACAGGATTGCGGTGATTGGTGATTATAATTGCCCCACTGAAAAAAGGAAAACGCGCTGCTCTGCTCTTTTGGTCATGCGGGAAGAGCTGGGCGGGTTCTGTCCCTCCTGTCTCGCTTCTACCTATGATGCGCTCTCGAACTTCGGTAATGCCTGGTTTTTATCTAAAGTCATTTCCCGGAGCAACCGATGAAGTGTGTAGCGCGAGAATTAAGTCCCGATTTCTGCTATGGGCGACTCGCCCAGTTGGGAGAAAATTATGTCAACCAGTGCGGTTTCCAGCGCATCGATTTATCAGGAACTCCAGAGCTTCTATCAGAATCGCCAGAGCGACATTAAGCAACTCGGAAGCGCTCTTCAAAGTGGAGATTTGAGCGGCGCGCAGACTGCCTTCGCAGAGCTGACGGCGCTCGGACAAAGCGGGCCGTTCGCCAATTCCGAGCCGTTTGCCAAATCGACCCGCGATCAAGCGTTCAATACCATTGGTCAGGATCTACAAGCGGGCGACCTGGCAGGAGCGCAGGCTGCCTTCGCCACGCTTACAGCAAAAAATCCGCAGCTCACTCCGCCCAGCACGGTAAATCTGGGCACGCCGCAGCTCACTCCGCCTAGTCAGGTAAACCTCGGCAGCACGTCTTCGATCTATCAGCAACTGCAGGCATACCGACAGCAGCGCACGGCTGATCTCGCGCAGCTTGGGCAGGATCTGCAAGCAGGCAACCTGACCGCCGCGCAAACCGACTTCAACACATTGACCGCGCTCGGCCAGAGCGGCCCCTATAAGAGTGGACAGACCTTTCAACGTGGCGATCGTAATCAGGATTTCCAAACCATCGGTCAAGCGCTGCAGACGGGCAATCTCTCGCTGGCGCAGTCAGCCTACTCCAGTCTGGCCGGTTCCTTCGGGGGGCAAAACCAGCAGGCCCAGAACGCGATCTCGGCTTACAACACGAATCCCGCAGAGATTGTCATTAATATTGACCCAAATATTGGCGCAGCCTCCACCGGCACAACGGGGACCACACCGTCGCCGATCCTAGCGCCGCTGCCCACGGCACCAGCCGTCCCACTGGAGGTTGGCATCAACATAGGCGCGTCCGGAACGAGCGCTTCGACCTCGGCGACTCCCGAGCTCGTGATCAACCTCGGCCAGGGCGGTTCTTCTTCTGCGAATGCCGAAGACGTCACGATTAATCTCGGCAGCAATTCGGGAGCACAGGTTTCGATCGCGCCGATCCAGGAGCAAAATGGAAGCTCCGCCGAGGAAGTGACCATCAACCTGGGCGCCAATAGTCCGGGTGCGGAGGTGTCGATCACTTCAAATCAGGGAACGAATGGCAGCGCGTTACAGCCGGTTACGGTCAACCTCAATCCGCAGACAAACTACGAGATAATCTTGAACCTGCTTAATGCCACGACCCAGAATGCAAACAATCCGGGCGCGCTATTGAGCGCGCAAGCATAGGCACAAGAACCAAGAGGGCGTTGCGGAGGTGTCTCCATCCGAAACGCCCTCCGCGGCTCTTCAGTTTGCTGATAACTCCGATCTCAGCGCGGAGCCCCTAAAGGGGCGTCTGATTTCCGAAGAACCGGTATCGCTGAACCGATACCCTGATACGAAACGCCTGCCCTGATCGGAAACGCGTACCTTGATACGAAGCGTGTAATTTGATACGAAAGGCGAGTTTTTCGGCGAGCTGTTTTGCCGTTCATTCCTCACTGGCCTCACTGGCGAGCCTCACTGGCGAGGCGCTTGGCTGCGGCCTTTTCGCGCTCGGCGTCCGACTGCTTGCCTAACTGCATATAAGCGTCGGCGAGAAACATGTGCGGTTCGGGAGCTTTTGGGTCGAGCGCAGCTGCCTGCTTCAATTTCGGAACCGCACCCGCAAAATCGCCCGAGAGTTCGAGAAATCGTCCGAGAATCAGGTAGCTTCCGAAATGGTCAGGGAAGAACTCGATCACCGTCTCGCATTCTTTGATGGTCTCGGGAATGCGGTTGGTGCGGGCATACGCCATCTCGAGAAAAAGGTGCGCCTCGGCGTAGCTCGGGATCTTATTTACAGCGAACTCCAACTCCGGCACGGCGGCGGCGAAATCTCCCACTCCCATCAACGCTTTGGCCAGTCGTAAGCGCGCCGTAGGCGAGTCCGGATCTAATTCTTTTGCCTTGCGCAGCACTGCCAGCGCCTTTTGAAACTCCTGCAGATCGAGATAGCACTCGCCCAGTTCCCCATAAACGTTCGGCATATCCGGTTCTTTGACCATTAGCTCTTGCAGCAGAGGAACGGCCTCGGCGGGGCGTCCACTTTGACGCAGGGCATTGGCTTGATGATTCAAGTTGCTGATTTCAATTTTGTCTTTGGGATCGGCTCCCTGTTCAGCGGCTCCGGCCTTTGAGGCGTTGCCTCCCGAAACATATCCGAGTGCGGCCAATTTTTCCTGCGCCATAGGATCGACAAGCGCTTTTGGCGCCTCGCGGTTGTTGGTAGTTTCTCGCCGGATGCCGTCGAGTTTGGCCTTCAGCGTGTCTGCGACTGCCGTCGACTCGCCAGCCAGATTGTGCTCCGCCTTCGCATCTGCGGCTTCGTCATACAATTCATGGCGCGGCGCCTGGACGTAAAGATATTTTCCGGTTCGCAGGGAGCGCAGCGCACTCCATCCAAATGCGGTGCGGGGATAATCGGTTTCCGCATAGGCGGGACGGTCGTGCCACGCTTCCGCGGACACGTCGTTTCTATCTTCCGTCGCGGGAGCCGCCGCCATCGTTGACCTCTTGAATCCCATCGTCAATCCCGTCGTCATTAGTCCGATCAATGATTGGCCTTGCACCTCCTTCGGCACAGCAACTCCCGCGGCCTGTAACAGCGTCGGCATCACATCGACTAACTCCACCTTGTCTTCAATGCGCTTAACGTTCTGTGTCGCGGTAGATTTCGACGCTGCGTTTTTCCGCGGCAACTTGATCACGAGCGGAACCTGGATGGTCTCGTCGTAGAGAAAAATTCCGTGCGTATCTTCGCCGTGAGCGCCGAGCGACTCCCCGTGATCGGACATCACCGCGATCACCACGCCGTCGTAGAGACCGCGCGCTTTCAATTGCCCCAACAATTTCCCTACCGCCGCATCCTCGTAAGCGATCTCTCCGTCGTAGGGCTCGGACGCGTAGCGGCTTTTATAAGGTTCAGGAGGATCGTAAGGATAGTGTGCGTCATACAAATGCACCCACAAAAAGCATGGACCTTTGGGATGCTCCGTCAGCCAAGCCAGCGCACGCGCCACCACCTCGTTGCCGCGGCGTTCGATGGTTTCAAAACGGCCCTTCTGGCGGATTGCTTCAGGATCGAAGCCGGCATTGTAAGTATCAAATCCACGGTCAAAGCCGGGAGCGTAGCTCGTCGCGGGATCGAGCACGACGGAGCCGACGAAGGCCGCCGTGCGATAGCCATGAGCGTGCAGAATGTCCGGAGCATAGGGCAGATCTTTGGCCAGCGGCACGCGAAAATCGTTTACCTGGTGGAATTGGGGATACGTGCCTGTGAGAATCGTGGCGTGGGAGGTTGGCGTCAGCGGGGCCTGAGAATAGGCTTGCGTGAAGACTGCGGAATCGTGCGCGAGAGCGTCGAGATTCGCCGTGAGCCCGCGCTTGGAGCCAAGAAATCCCATGCGATCGGCGCGCGTGGTGTCGAGCGTGATGAGCAGAATGTTTGGCGGCAGATTTTTTGGCGGCTTCTGCTGCGGCTTCTGCTGCGACGCGCTAGCCAGTACGTTCGCAGCCAGACACACGAGACACAACAACCCACGAATCGCAGTCATAATTCAGAGCCCGTTCCCGGGAAAGCGAGAACAGAGGATTTGTCGCCAGCGTTTGCGGCCAATGACTTTCGCGATGGAGACTCGATCGCTGCTCGCTAATTCAGTCCTGAGGTGCGGCATTGGAGGGAATTCCGTCGGGTGATTCGAGATCTTGTGGATTCGATCCCAACCGCATGGCTTCTGCGCGTTCTCGTTCCGCATCCGCTTGCCGCCCCAGCTTTGCATAAACATCCGCCAGAGACATATGGGGCTGAGGCGCCTGGGGTCGAATCTCCGCCGCTTTCTGCAACTTCACCAGAGCCGCCTCCGTGTCTCCCGACCGCAGGAGAAATTGTCCCAGCATCAGAGTGGTGCCGTATTGATCCGGTAAGTATTTGAGTACTGCTTCACACTCCTTGATGGTTTCCGGCACGCGGTTCTGGCGGGCGTAGGTTATTTCCAGGAAAAGATGCGCGTCGAGGAGGTTGGGGATTCTGGTTACGAGGCCTTCAAACACGCCGGCTGCGCCGTCCAAATCTCCGGTGCGCAGCAACGACCTCCCGAGATCGAGCTGCGCCATATTAAGACCCGGGTCCCGTTCGACGGCCTTGCGCAGCACCGGCACCGCCTTCTCGTATTCGTGCAATTTCATATAGGACCCGCCAAGTTTGGCATAAAGGATAGCCATCGTGGGTTCCTTCACAATCAATTCTTGCAAGATGGGAATCGCTTCATCGAAGCGCCCATTCTCAAACAGGGTGTTGACTCGGCGAATCACATTGGCCGTCTCAATCTCGTCTTTTGGATCGGGACCTTGGCCCAAGGTGCCTGCCTTCGACGTGTTGCTGGAAGCGACATATCCCAGTGCGGCCAGTTTATCGCGCGTCGACATATCCACCATCATCGCGGGCGCTTCTACCTTGCTGCTGGTCTTCTGGCGAAAAGTCTCTGTGCGGCTCGATAGCGTGTCAGCGACTGCGACCGATGTCGATGCCAGGTTGTGCTCCGCCTTCGCATCCGTTGTTTGATCGTAGAGTTCGCGACGCGGCGCCTGAATGAACAAATATTTTCCCGTGCGCAGCGATTGCAACGAATTCCATCCGTACGCCAGGAACGGGTAATCGGATTCAGCATAGGCGGCGCGGTCGCGCCAGGCATCGGTATTGGCGCCGTCGGCTTTCGCCGCTCCCGCCTTCGCTGGCGTCATTAACTCGAGTAGCGACTCGCCTTGAACTTCCTGAGGAATTTCAACGCCGGCGGCCTGCAACAGCGTCGGCAGTACATCCACCAATTCCACACGATTCTCGATTCGTTTCTCACTCCCACGCGGCAGCTTAATCAGCAGGGGCACGTGGATGGTTTCATCGTAGAGAAAAATTCCGTGGGTATCCTCACCGTGCGCGCCAAGCGATTCTCCGTGGTCCGCCATTACAGCAATGACGGATTGATCGTAAATTCCGCGCACTTTCAACTGCCGTAATAATTTCCCTACGGCCGAATCGGCATAGGCAATCTCGCCATCGTATGGTTCGGCGGCGTACCGGCTCTTGTAAGGTTCAGGGGGATCGTAGGGATCGTGCGCATCATACAGATGCACCCACAGGAAATATGGCCCCTTGGGGTGTTTGTCCAACCAGGCCAAGGCTCGCGTCACGACCTCACCGCCACGACGCTCGACGGTGTCGTAGCGGGATTTGTTCTGAATACCCTTGCTCTGAAAACCAGCATCGTAGATGTCGAATCCGCGGTCAAAACCGGGAGCGCCAGCGGTCGGGTCAAGAGCCAGCGAACCTATAAATGCCGCGGTCTTATATCCGCGGGCGCGCAGGATCTCAGGAGCATAAGGGACAGTCTTGCTCAGCGGCATCGGGAAATCGAGCACCTGATGGAACTGCGGATAGGTGCCGGTGAGAATCGTGGCGTGCGATGCGGAGGTCAGCGGAACTTGAGAGTAGGCGCGCGTGAAAATCGCAGACTGCCGCGCCAGCGCATCAAGATTCGGCGTCAGCCCGCGTTCGGAACCAAGGAAACCCATACGGTCCGCGCGTGTAGTGTCTAACGTGATGAGCACGACGCTAGGCGGCGTGTCGGCCGCCAACGCGCTAACCGCCAGCACTAACACGCACAACCACTGCCACAACCAACGCATGTCTTAAGACTCGCTCCTGGACTCGTTCCTGGGACTCGTTTCTGGCTAGAAAAATATTGAAAGCCACAATTGTAGAAACACCGGATCGCTTCGTTGAATTTTAACTGGGCGGCGTAGTGGGATGCGTCTTGCCCTTCGAAGGCGTCTTCTCCGGTGCCTTCGGAAGCCCCGCGCATTTCTTCGGATACGTGAACAGCGTGGGGTCGACTGGACCCAGAACTACGTCTTTGTATCGAATAACGTTGGACCTGCCGTTAGCGGTGAAAACCTCCACTTTGACGGGAAAGCCGTGCAGATCTTCCGACTCCCAGAATCGCAGCTTCATGGGCTTCAGAAGATCTTTAGAAGTGATGGTAACGTCTTCGACCTGACAGACGTGACCGTCCACGGTTTCTGTTCCGGCGGACACACGCTCGACCTTGCGGTCAGGCTTCGAAACGAGAAATGGAAAAGTGCGGAAATATGGGTGCTTATCCTCCACGCACCCCAACATCGTGATGCCGTAGGTCTCGGATGTGTCCAGATCGGTAATGAAATACCCGCGTCCTTCTGTTCCCTGCATTCTCACGAGGTTGCCCCAACGATAAATGTGGCCTTCCCGTTCGTCCCCAGCCATCACACTTCCTATCATTATGGCCGAGAAATCGGTGAACTGATCCAGCGGATAGACGGTTTTTGCAGGCGGCGCCGCGCTCGCTTGCGCGGCCGCGGTCGGCTCTGCCGTAGTTTGCGCCGCCGGTACTTGTCCGGGCGACGCCTGTGCGCTTATCCGCGCCATGAGGACGCAGGAAAAAAACAGGAAGGCCAGCCATCGAACCATTATTATTTTCTCTCCACACGATCTTTAGAATGCGAAACAGAATGCGAAAACAGAATACGAAACGATCTTCAGAATACAAAAAAAAGGCCACGCTGTTAAATTAGCGTGGCCCCTAACCCACTGATCAGTTACTGAATCGTCTTCAGACCTTTGTTGATATGAGCCTTGTTCGCCGGGCTAAAGGCGGAGCTTGTGCTCTTCCGAATAACGTTAGCCTTGCCAACTTCGGGAATGGTGTTGGACAGGAAGCCGTAGTTGCCGAGGAACTCGTAACCGACGACTCCGATATAGCCAATCCAGTTGCGGTTGTCGAAGTTATTGGAGGCGTTGACAGCGGTTTTGGTGACCACCATCCACTGCTCACCCGTATATGCGCCATAGTATGCGTCGATTTCCTGATCGGCATATACATAGGCCTTGCCGTGAAGGGGCGTAAACGCGGAGGTCGGAACCGAAATTGCCAGGCCCTCAATCGAAGCATTCACGCCGACGTTCGGCTCGTAGGGGCAAGCGCTGAGGACGTCATACCCCTGCAGATAGAAATTGTCATGTCCACCGGTGGTGAACGTTTCGTAGTTGCAATACTCACCTACGCCGCTGGCGGAAAGAAAACCAAAGCTGTAGCTGGTCTGTGCCAAAGCAGCGCTACAACCGAGAACCAGAATCGCAATCACAGCCAAACTCTTTATTTTCACAGATGTCCCCTCCTGGAAGTTGTGTTCACCATCGTGAAGGTTGAACAATCCTCCCCGAACTTAACGGTCGAATAAGGGAACTGCTCCGGATTGTAGTAGCCATTCACCGACTCCGGAAGCTTAGCGGATTGCAAGAGCAAGTCAAGGCAATAATTCCGATCGGCGAAACAATTTTTGCGGAAGATAAAAAGTTTGCGCTCTTGTCGCAAAATTATCCGCGCTTCTGATCGACGAGCCAAACGCCGCAACTGCCTTGGCAATGAGAGCGCGGGTGATGTTCCGGTGCAGCCACCAATTTTTGGAAATTTGCTCGGCTGAAAAAAAGGCCTGCCAACCTGGCAGGCCTCAACGTGCAAATTAAAAGTTAGAAGCGGTTGAGCGACTACGGCGTACAACCACCTTCAAACGAGCAGTCTTCGTTCTCCATCGTGATCGTATACCTGCCAGCGTTTCCCGCGGTCCCGTATAGGAAGGGGAACGAAATCGGGGTGGTTCCATCGTCGGCATACATGGTGAAGATCGCAGTGTGGGTTCCTGTATTGCCCGGATAGAACAGCGTTCCCGCGCCGTCGTAGGCGTAGTTGTAGCCGAGGAAGTCGAGCAGGTAGTTGGCTAGCGGAAGGAAGCCACCGGAGTACGGCCGCTCCACAATATACTCCGCGCTCTGTCCAACGAGACCCGGACCCGTTTCCCACGCCAAGCTGTATGCACCGTAGGTTTGGGTATCGAAGTCCTCAACAAAAACAGTCTGTGTGTCGGTGCCAGGGGCTCCGTAAGTTACCGCCTCGAAGACATCGCCCGGATTGACGTAAAACGCCCCCAGAATTGGATAGCTCGGGTACCACTCGATCCATGCCAGGTATTCTGTATCGCTC
>Ga0187863_10003636_pt1 | contig 11277 bp, 13 predicted proteins | sample June2016WEW_11_1_FD_132975 | JGI IMG/M metagenome (GOLD analysis project Ga0187863, IMG submission 132975) | Peatland microbial communities from SPRUCE experiment site at the Marcell Experimental Forest, Minnesota, USA - June2016WEW_11_10 | ecosystem: Environmental > Terrestrial > Soil >...
AGAGTAGACGGCGACGGTGGAAATGCCCAGCTCACGGCAGGCGCGCAGGATGCGGAGGGCGATTTCGCCCCGGTTGGCGATGAGGACTTTACGGAACACCGAAAGACAGCGTACAGCGTTCGGCGATCAGGGTACAGGGGAAATGAAAAGCCCTCGCTTTAGGCGAGGGCTTTTTTGTCCTGAAGTGAAGCAGGAGCTACTGCATCACAACGCCACCATTGGCTTTCTCGTTGGCCTTTTCTTCGTTGGCTTTGCGAGCGCCCATAGCTTTCCGGACCCAATCGCCGGCGGAAGCCAGATCGGCTTTGCGGGCGGCGTCGTCACCGCAGTCGAGGTCGGCTTTGCGGCGGTACATCAGGTTCAGATACTGCATGGCGTCGTCGTAATTGGAGCGAAGGGTGACAGCCTTCTGGAGGTAGGCAAGGCCATCGGTGACGAGCTGTGTGTTCTGGTCCTGAATGGTCTTGCAGACGGGTTTGGGCATCTTGGCGTTGCCCTGGCCATCGTCCTGCAACCCGGCGCTCTGGAGCGCATGGATGGCATTCTGATACGCCTGGGTCCAGTCGACGACGCCGATGGTGTAGGCCGCTTCGGCATCCTTCGGGTCGGCCTGCAGCACTTTGAGCTGCCAGTCGCGGGCGTCGCCGAATTTCTTGAGGTCGTAGTTGAGGGCGGCAATCTGCTTCAGGCTGGTGATATCGTCGGGATGCTCCTGGAGGACCTGCAGAAAGCCGTTAATGGCCATCTGGGCGGTCTTCAGATTTTCGGGAGTATCGAGGCCGGGAACGACCTGCTGCGCGTAGGCCGTGGCGAGATAAAGCCGGGTCATGGGATAAGTGGGATCGAGGTTCACGGCGCGCTGGAAGTGGTCGATGGCCTCTTCATATTTCGCCTGTTTGTAGGCCTGCACACCTTTGTTGAGCTGATTGCGGGCCTCCAGGCGCTTACAGCCGGTCGCGGAAGCCACCAGGAGGATTGTGGCGGCGGCCAGCACTGGTAAACGTGCGATTCGGTTCATTCTGTGTGTCATCTCCTTCAGCTCGCCAGGCCTAAACGCCCCGCGCAAAATGCTGCAGCAAGCGATTGTACTTGGTCCACGGCCCGAGGCAAGGTAACCGGAGTGCTCTCCGGTAATTACCCGCTACTGGCCGGCCGCGATTTTCGGCGTAATCAGCCCGATATGGTCTACTCCGACGGCGTGGCCGGAGTCAATAACAGAGGCGACGGCCTGGAAATCCAGGTTGGGATCGCCTTTAACGAACATCACTTTCTCAGCGCGGGTAGCGAAAATCTCGTTCAGCTTGCTCTCGAGGTCGGTTTTGGCCACAGGCGTCTCGTTAATCAGGTAGTTGGGAACGCCTCCGGCGCCCGCCTGGACCTGCACGACGATGGTGCGGTCGTTGGGTTGCTGCTGGTTCGGATTCTTGGGGGGCTGCGGCACCAGGGCATCGAGCCCACGGGGCGTTACCGGCACGATGACCATGAAGATGATCAGCAGCACCAGCAGCACGTCGATGAGGGGAGTTACGTTCGGCTCAGCATTGAGGGCGCCGGCTCCGCCTACGCTCATTGACATAATTCAGTTCCTCGTTTCTTCGAACTCTTCTGCCGCGGGTCGCGGATTTATTGGCCGCCGGCCGCTGATGGAGGCCTGCTGGTTGATATTGGCTGCTGCTGTTCGGTCAGCATGCCCACTTCCTCGACCCCGGCGGTACGGACGGCGTCAATGGCATCCATGACGGTGCCGTAGTGAGCGCGGGCGTCGGCGCGGAAGTAGACGATCTTGCTGGTCTTGTTCTCGAGTTCGTCGCGAACCTGGGGGCCGAGATTGGCGATGCTGGTCTGATTCTGCCCCAGGTAGACTCTGCTGTCGCGGGTAATGGCGACCACGACGGAGTCTTCCTTATTGGCATCGTCCATGGGCGTGGCGTTGGTGCTCTGGGCGAGATCGACGTTGACCTTGTTCTGGAGCATGGGGGTGATGACCATGAAGATGATCAGCAGCACCAGCATCACGTCGACCATCGGGGTGACGTTGATATTGGCGTTGACCTTGGCTCCTTCGTTTCTTACTGCAATTGCCATTGCGGTACGCTCCGATCGGATTTCTTATGGCGGGGGCGACAATCAGGGGCCGGGAGCGCCCGAGGCTGCTCCCGGCTGAAAAGATTCCCGCTCACTTGCACCCCGTCGAGCCAAACCCAAGCCTGCCGGGGACCCCGCTCACTGCTGCTCGATTACCGGCGAATGTTGCTCTGCTTGATGAAGTAATCGATCAGCTCGCTGGAGGAGTTGTCCATCTCGACGTCGAATGCCTCCACGCGGTTGGTGAAGTAGTTGAAGAGCCACACCGCCGGGATGGCCACAAACAGACCAAAGGCCGTGGTAACGAGGGCTTCCGAGATGCCGCCGGCGACGGCGCCGATACCGGGGGTCTTCTGGGTGGCGATTTCCTGGAAGGCCTTGAGGATGCCGGCGACGGTTCCGAAGAGGCCGACGAAGGGGGCGGTGGAGCCGATGGTGGCCAGGGAGCCGAGCCCTCTCTTCAGCTTGGCATGAACGATGGCTTCGGCGCGCTCGAGGGCCCGCTTGGACGACTCGATCTGCTCCTGGCTGACGGCTCCGCCTCCGCCGTAGTTGCGGAACTCCTGCAGGCCGGCGGTGACGACTTCCGCCAGATGCGACTTTTTGTTGCGATCGGCAACCTTGACGGCTTCGTCGAGTTTGCCTTCCTTGAGGGCTCCAGCCACGCGGGGCGCAAACTCACGGGACTGCTTGCGGGCGGCGTTGAAATAGAGGTAGCGGTCGATCATGACGGCGAGCGACCAGATGGACATGATGAACAGGACAAACACGACGCCACGGGCGAGCCAGCCCATGTTGTTCCACAGGTCGATCGGGCTAAATCCGACCGTCTGGCCTTCCTGGAAAAAGCCGAGAGGCGCCGGGCTGACGAAGAAGTGGTTGATTTGAGCGAGAATCACTGAATCTTTCCTCCTGAGGCGGTGGTGCGATGGGTGCCAAAGAGCGCTAACAGAATACCCGCCCGCAGAGGCGGGAAGGCCGGAAAAGCAATCGAAACCGCCCTGACCGGTGTGGGCCGGCCAGGGCGGCTGAATCAGCTGCCAAGACTAAAGACAACGTTGACCTGAGTTTCGACCTCCACGGGTTCGCCGTTGAGGAGGTAAGGCTTATAGCGCCAACCGCGCACGGCCTCGGTAGCAGCCGCCTGAAGCATGGGCGGACCGCTGATGACATGCAAGTTTTCGATCGTTCCATTCCTGGAAATCGTTGCCTGGAGGACGACGGTTCCCTGAATTCTGGCGGCTTTGGCGATGGCGGGATAGGTGGGGTTTTCGCCACCGATACGGGCGCCCTGCATGACGCCGGCAGAAACCTTAACGACCTTGGGCGCGGCAGCCTGAATTTTCGGGGCCGGACCGGTGCCCAGGGCTCCCAGAACGCCGCCCATGACTCCGCCGCCGGAGCCACCCATCCCTTCCATACCGGCGACACCGGTGGAGGGAGGCGCGGCTTCTTCCCTGACCATCTTGATATCGTGGGGAATCCTGGTGGGAGCGGTGAGCTGGTTGTTCAGCATCTCGGAGACCACGCGAGTGACCTTGATCTCCGGCGGGGGGGGCGGGGGTGGAGGCGGCGGCGGGGGCGGAGCGACCAGCAGGGTCGCCATCATCGCTTTGGGCAGCGCCTCAGGATAGATGAGTGGATACAGAACGAGCGCGGCAAGAACCGAACCATTCAGCAGCAGCCCAACAACGGTGTAGTACCTGCTTTTGGTCTTGATCTGGTGCCCGGATTCCAGCAGGATGTCCTCAAACATTGCCATGGCCGACCTCGGACCTTTCAGTAGTTGACATCTCTAATAGACACCGCAGGGGCCCCGATTTGTTCCCGGAAATCTGACACCGGCATGCAGTCGAAGCGCGAACTGAACCCGACAGGGTTTCGCATGAATCCCTCCGGCAGACAGGGCCGGTTCTCTTCTGTAACACAGTTCGGAGGCGGGATACAGCCGATCCCGCTCCGGCGGGCAAGCCTGCGCTTTTCAGGATGCAGGTTTCCGGAGCCCACGGGGGATGGCAGCATCATACCCTGGCTTTCTTCGCAGCGGGAAGAGAAGCGGTCCGGCCGCGGCGGGCACGCCAGTCCTGGTAGGCCACCAGCATGGGAGCGGCGACCGCAATGGAGGAGTAGGTGCCGATCAGGATGCCGATCACCAGGGCGAAGGAGAAACCACGCAGCACCTCACCACCGAAGAGGAAGAGGGAGAGGACGGTGAGGAAGGTGAGGCCGGAAGTGAGCACGGTCCGGCTCAGGGTTTGATTGATGCTGCGGTTGACCAGATCGGCCAGCGGTTCACGGCGGCTGAGGCGCAAATTCTCGCGGATGCGGTCGAAGACGACGATGGTGTCGTTCATCGAGTAGCCGATCAGGGTCAGAATGGCGGCAATGACGGTGAGGGAGATTTCCCGGTTGGCCAGGCTGAAGGCGCCGACGGTGATGATGGTGTCGTGGAAGCAGGCGACGACGGCGGCAACACCGTAGATGAGCTCGAAACGGAACCACAGATAAACGAGCATTCCGCCAAGGGAGTACAGGGTAGCCAGCTCGGCCTGATGCTGGAGTACTTTGCCGACCTGGGCGCCGACGATTTCGCCGCCCTGGAAGTGGAAGCCGGAGAGCCATGCATTCTGCTGGAACACTGTCAGGACAGCTGGATCGACGACGCCATGCAGGTCGTTGACGGAGTCGATGATGCCGCTGTGCTGGTCGTCGCGATAGTTGAGAACGGCGCTGGCCTGGTTCTGGTAGCGAGTCTCCGCTTCGGGCGTGTTGCCGAGGTGCTCGGGGTCGTTCTGCTCGAGCCAGGAGGTGAGGGCGGCGGCGCCGACGTTGTCCAGATCGAGCTTGCCCTGATTCTGCGCAGCGTCACCGGAGTAGTTCTGAGTGAGGGCGCTGATGATGGTGATTCGTCCCTGATCCAGGGCGGATTGGCTGGTCTGGCTGAGAGACAGGGTGATGAGGACTTCGTTGTTGGCTGCGGGACCATAGGGCTGCTGAATGCGGGCATCCTTCAACCCGGATTTGTCGATGGCGGCGCGAATGCGGTCGGCGTCGGGGTGGGCGGCGAATTTGACGCGGACCACCGTGCCGCCGCGGAAGTCGACGTCCAGCGGCAAATGATGCCAGAAGAGGATGGAAAGCAGGCCGGCTACGCTGAAGATGAGAGAAAAGCCGAGGAAATACCACTTCTTCCCAAGCCAGTCGATTTTTGGATCATGAAACAGTTCCACGAAAATCCGCCTATAGAAAAATCTCTCGAAGTCGAACGGCTCAAATCGAGATCGGCTCGCCGTGCAGTTTGCGGCTGAGGTTGGCGTCGAAGATGACGCGGGAGACAAAGACCGCCGTAAACAGATTGGCGAGCAGACCAAAAGTGAGGGTAACGGCGAAGCCCTTGACGGGGCCGGTGCCGAAGATGAAGAGGATGGCCGCCGAGACGATGGTGGTGACGTGGGTGTCGACGATGGTGGTCCATGCATGGGCGAAGCCCTGATCGACGGAGGCCGATGGCGATTTGCCGGCGCGCATCTCCTCGCGGATGCGCTCGAAGATGAGCACGTTGGAGTCGACGCCCATACCGATGGTGAGGATGACGCCGGCGATGCCGGGAAGGGTGAGGGTAGCGCCGGAGTAGCCCATGAATCCCAGCAGGATGACGAGGTTCAGGAAGAGGGCCAGATCGGCGTTGATGCCCGCACCGCGATAGTAGATGAGCATGAAGGCCATGACGGTGAGCATGCCGACGATGGAGGCGACCACGCCCTGATGGATGGAGTCGGCGCCGAGCGAGGGGCCGACGGTCGTCTCCTGGAGGAAGTCAATGGAGGCGGGCAGCGCGCCGGTGCGCAGGAGCATGGAGAGATCCTTCACGCGCTGCTCGGTGATGCCGCCGCCGGAGATGTTGCCCTGATCGTGAATCTGGCCTTTGATGACGGCGACTTCCTGGACGCGGTTGTCGAGGACGATGGCCATGTATTTGCCGATGTTGGCGCCCGTCCACGCAGCGAACTTGTCGCCGGCCGCACTGGTCAGGTAGAAGTCAACTTCCGGCTCGTTGGTGTTGGGATTGTGGCCGGGTTGCGCATCGCGGATATCCGTACCGCCCCAGATGGGAATCTTCCTGAGCTCATACCATTCACCGGGGCTGCCTTCGGCGGCTGCACCAGGCACGCTCTGGAGCAGTTCGGCATCCGGCGGCACGTAACCGCCGAGCGCCTGAAGAGCGGTTTGCCGATCGGTCCAGGGTTGATCGCTGATCACTTCATGAGCTTCGAGGCGGGCGGTGGACTGGATGACGTCTTTGACGCGGCCGAGATCGTCGACGCCGGGCAGCTCGACCAGGATCTGATAGCTGCCGAGCTGATAGGGCTCGATGATGGGTTCGCTGACGCCAAGAGTATTGGTGCGCGTCTGGATGACCTCCAGGGCCTGGTCGAGGGCGCGCTGCTTCGCTTCGCCCTCAACAGTGGGCTTCATGGTGAGGGTCCAGGTGTTGCCCACACCCGGGGCGATGTCGAAGCGGCTGCTGTAGCTCGACTCGAGGAGCGAGCGGACATCGTCGTTGTGCGCGGCGGGGACCCCGGCAATCTGGATGAAATCGACGCGATTCGCATCGGGCTTGGAGACGGTAGTGCCGCTAACACCGTTTCGCTGCAGGTCGCCCTGAAGGCCGGCGACGTCGGTATCGGTTTCAGCACTGATGGCTTCGTCGACCTTGACCTGCAGGATGAGGTGCATGCCGCCTTTGAGGTCGAGGCCGAGATGAATGCGATTGAGCAGCGAATGCTTCAGGGCAGTTCCCGAGACGCCCTGGGGAATGCCGAAGATGCCGATGACGCAGACAGCCAGGACAACGAAGATGACGATGAGCCGGGTCTTGATGTTGGTTTTCATGGGGTCTCTACTTTGCTTCGTCCTGGGTCACGGAGGCGATGGCGCTCTTGACCACTTCGATGCGGAGGTTGTCGGGCGGAATGCGGAGCTGGATGGCGTCGTCTTTGATGGAGGTAATGACGCCGCGAATGCCGCCGGTGGTGGTGACCCGATCCCCGGTCTTGAGACTACCGAGCATCTGCTGCCAGGTTCGCTGTTTTTTCTGCTGGGGCCGGATGAGCAGGAAATAGAAGACCACAATGATGAGCAGGAAGGGCAGCATTCCCGCGATACCGGTAGGCAGGGCAAAAGGCGACGCCAGAAAAGCGATGAAGGTCAACGCGCAGTCCTTCTGGCCGGACGGAAATAGCCCGTCTGCGGCGCAAAACGTGATCAATTTCCACGGAAGGGTCCACAGGAGCGCGTGGTTTCGACTGTCACGGCTGCGCCCAGGACCTGGATACCTGGAAATGGCTTTCCGCGGGAGCACACACACAGCCACGCTCTCGACAGAAAGCCTGACTCATAGAATCGCGTACGGGCAGGGGAGTGTCAAGGAAACAGAGGCCCCGAAATGGAAACTGCCAGGAAATCGGCGACGATCCTGGGGTGTCAGGAATTCGTTCGAAGAATGGTGGCACGCGGGGCTGTGGTGGCACCTGGTTATAATAGTGCCACTGGAGAGCCGAGATGGAACATACGGTTCGTGTGCGCGTGAGTGAAAAAGGCAGGCTGGTGATTCCGGCGCAGTTCCGGGAGGCTTTGGGGATTGAACCGGGGGACGTCGTCGAGGTGCGACTGGAGGACAACGGGCTGCGGGTTGCGACGATGGAGCAGCGCCTTCGCGATGTTCGGCGGCGGCTGAAGAAGATCTTCGGACCGGGAAGAAGCTTGTCAGAGGAGCTTATCGCCGAGAGGCGAGAGGCAGCTCGGCGTGAGTAAGGTAGTGCTGGACGCTTCCGCGATTCTGGCATTTCTTTACGAAGAGCCGGGAGCGGAGAAGCTGACGGAGGAGTTGCTGGCCGAGGCCAGGGTGAGCACCGTCAACGTCACCGAGGCGGCAACGAAGCTGATTCAGGGAGGAGACGATCCGGGCGCTGTGTGGCGCGACCTGGAGTTCTTTTTTCCGTCCGCGGAAGCATTCACGGCGGAGCATGCGCGGACGGCGTCAAAGCTGGTGTTGCAGACGCGGGCCCTGGGGCTGTCGCTGGGGGATCGCGCGTGCCTGGCATTGGCCATTGCGCTGAAGGCTCCGGTGTGGACGGCAGACCGCAGCTGGAAGAAATTGAATATCGGAGTGCCGGTCCACCTGATGCGCTGACGGGCGGGGCAGCTTGAGCCTTCTGAAGGCGCGGAGTTTCGCCCTGAGCTTTCCACATCGGGCCGGAGGCAGCAGGTCCTACACTGTAGCGTTCGCAACCAATAGAGTGGGGAGGTTGTTGAGCGCGAGGACGCACCGTCCGGGGGCCGGAAGCAAAAGAAGACATGGGGCAAGCATGGCAACGAATCATCCAGTCATTCATCCAGGACGCATTGAAGTCATCACGGGGCCGATGTTCTCGGGGAAGTCCGAGGAGTTGATTCGCCGGCTGAAGCGGGCGCAGATCGCCAAACGCCGGGTAGCGTGCTTCAAGCCGAACCTCGACGTGCGCTACCACCGGAATGCGATTGCCTCGCACAGCGCGCAGACCCTGGAAGCGGTGACGGTGGCCAATGTGGAGGAGCTGAAAGCGGTGCTGATGCCGACGATCGGCGAGGTGGAAGTGGTCGGCATCGACGAGGCGCAGTTCTTCGACGCATCGCTGATCAGCCTCGCCAACGAGCTGGTTCGGCTGGGACGCCGCGTGATTCTGGCGGGCCTGGACACGACGTTCGCGGGCGAACCCTTCGCGCCGATTCCGGACTTGCTGGCCATTGCCGACGAGGTGACCAAGCTTTCGGCAGTCTGCATGCGGTGCGGCGCCACGGCGGTCCACACGCAGCGGCTGGGCAGTAATCAGGCGCTGGTGCTGGTGGGAGCGGCGGGCGTGTATGAGGCTCGCTGTCGCGCGTGCTTCCAGCCCTGGGCGGACGAGCATGCGACGGAGCAACTGGAGCTGCCGGTCAGCGCCGGCTCCCACCCATAGGGGCCGGTACAAACCGGCGTGACAGGCGGCCTAAGCCGAAGGCGCGGGCGCGGGTGCCTGGGCGCTCGCCATCCTGCGCAGATAAATCACCAGGTTCCAGATCTCATCCGGCTTGGCGCGGTCGCCTTCAGAGGGCATCTGACCCATACCGTGCTGGATGATGTAAAAGATCTCGCCATCGCTGAGTCCCTTGAGCGACGAGCGGTCGCGATAATCGCGGATGGTCAGCTTTTGCTCCGTCGCAACATCGCCCTTGCCATCGCCGTTATCGCCATGGCACATGGCGCAATCCCATCCATACTGTTTTTTTGCGCGTGCCTGCGATTCGGCCGTTGGTCTGACGGGGTTGACCTTGCCGACATATTCGGCAGGAACGCCGGCCAGATTCTGCACGCCGGTGGGGGGTGCCGGCGCCGGCTGGGTGGAGGCTGCGGCCGGGGGCGTTGCTTGAGCCGGCGGGGCCTGCTCCTGTTGATAGAGTGCCGACCCACCGATGAGGGTAAGAACCGAGACAATCAAAAAAGGCTTCAACATAGCAGCCTCCAGGACAACTGGGATTTGGAAGTCCCGGCAACACTTTACGCCCGCTGACCCACATTGGGACAGGGTTTTTCAACGCCGTGGGGGAATTAACGTAATCGGCATGGGCTTTCCGCGCTGCGCCGGCAGCGGGAAATCGGGCACGCTACTGCCGGAGTGAAGTCTGGCCGAGGGCCTTCGGCCGCTGACTCTCTAGTGCGAGTAGCGCTTTTCCCCAACCGGCAGCGCGAGAGCCAGACGATTCCGTTCCGGAGGAAGCGGGCAGGTGGCGTACGGGGTGTAGGCGCAGGGAGGGTTCTGGAGACGGTTGAAATCAAGCACGATTTTGCCGGGATGCTCAAGCCCGTGGTCGGGGTAATCGGTATAGAGGAATCGCCCGGCGCCGTAGCTGGTGGTGCGACTGGTGGAGTCACGCACGATGAAGAAGAGCTGCTTGTCTCCTGGATCTTCCAGCACGGGTTCCAGCTGGATCGTCTGGCCGTCGAGGGTGAATTCCGCCAGGCCGGGGGCGGGCATTTCGATGGTGGTGCCGATGATGGTGGGAATTTTCTCCTGGCGGACGGGAACCCAGGGAATCCATTTTGCCTCGACGCGGAACTGCGGATCGGGTGGATACCAGTGGAGGCCACGGAAGTTAAGGCGGGTGGGTGATTGCGCGTCCTTCACGCGGAGCGCGTAGCGATCGCCGCGGTGGATCACGATCATGGTGAGAGTGCCGGCGGTGAGAACCGAGGGTTCGCCATCGTCCCCCGCCAGCGTGGTCGCGTGAGCGGGGTGGCCATCGACCAGCAGCGTTGGGGGAAAGCCCTGCGCCGGAGCGGCCAGACGCACCTGATTGCCGCTGAGATTGAACACGCCGAGATGCGCGGCGACGGGCGAGTCCAGACGAATGCGGTTGTCGGGCGCGGCGCCGAAGGAGTTGTCCCCGGGCTGGAGCCAGTCAAGGCCCACCAGCGTGAGCCAGCCATCGGGCGCGGAGAGATGCTGTGCGCGCAGCGCACGCCAGGCGAGGAGATCGCTTTGCCAGTCCTCGGTCTTTGCGGAGACATGGGAAAAGGCGACGATGGCCGCAACAACGGCGAAAGAGACGGCGGCGAGGATTGCGAGGCGCATGCGCTGGGATGTAGAGGTCATGGGCCCAATGCTCCGAAAGGAATTCTGGGCAAGCGGGGCGTGAGGAACGGGGACGGGATGAGGTGAGCGCGAGGTCAGCGACAACAGCGGTCGCGACAGGGGCCAGGGGATGGCTGGAGACGGCTCACGAGGACAGAGTAGCGCGGTGCGGAGGACGCGTCAAAAGAATCGCAGCTGCGAGCGCTCGCTACAATCAGCAGGTGTCTCTGACCTTTCAGATCGACGAGAGCCGCGGGCTGGGGCGGCGCGCCACCCTGACGCTGCCGCATGGCGCCGTCGAGACGCCGGTCTTCATGCCGGTGGGCACGCAGGGGACGGTCAAGGCGATTCCGCAGCACATGCTGGAGGAGCTGAACGTCGAGCTGCTGCTGGGCAATACCTATCATCTGTATCTGCGTCCGGGGCATGAGGCGATCCAGCGCTTGGGCGGGCTGCATCGCTTCATGAGCTGGGGGCGGAACATCCTTACTGATTCTGGTGGGTTCCAGGTCTTCAGCCTGAGCGATCTGCGCAAGGTGAC
>Ga0187863_10003639_pt1 | contig 11273 bp, 16 predicted proteins | sample June2016WEW_11_1_FD_132975 | JGI IMG/M metagenome (GOLD analysis project Ga0187863, IMG submission 132975) | Peatland microbial communities from SPRUCE experiment site at the Marcell Experimental Forest, Minnesota, USA - June2016WEW_11_10 | ecosystem: Environmental > Terrestrial > Soil >...
CTCGGTGTGCCTGCAAATGACAAAGGACGTCGCTGACGCAGAAGATCTGACTCAGGAAGCGTTCCTGCAAGTGTTTCGCAGCGTCAACTCCTTCCGCGGAGATTCGGCGTTCTCCACCTGGCTTTATCGGGTGGCGGTGAATACTGTGTTGATGAAGTTGCGCTCCCGCAAGTCGCCCCCGGTGTTATCTCTGGATGAGCCTGCGTCGCCGGACTCTCCGTCTCTCAAGCGCGACATCGGCAAGTCGGATCCGCGACTCTCCGGCACCGTGGACCGTATCGCGTTGCGCCGAGCCATGGGCGAACTATCCGAGGGATGCCGGAAGATCTTCGCTCTGCACGAGGTTGAAGGCTACCAGCATCATGAAATCGCTGAAATGCTGGACTGCTCCGTGGGCAATTCAAAATCGCAACTGCACAAGGCAAAAATGAAAATGCGCGATCTGCTCTTCCCGAAGCGGAGAGTGCTGCGGCGGCGCCCAGCGAACCCCGACAGCGAACCGGGCTCTGCCGGCACAAAAAACCGCCGGCCCCAGCTCGTACCGTCGTATGGTGCAGTCAGCAAGTAAGGCTGCCCGCGAGGGCGGAAATTCCCAACGCGAAACAGCCAGCGCAAAGCCGGATTGACGATCTTGCGCTGCTCAGGGGTTTACAGTATTGCGAGCGGGCGACTGCGCCCCTATGGTGAGAGAGAAAGAAGAAACATTAATCGAGCGGAAGTACTAACGGATGCCTGGAAAAAAACATCTTCGTGGCGTGAGCGCAAAGGAACAGAGAGAGTACGAGCATATCAAGGAAAGCGCGCAGCGCTCCGGGCGTTACGGGGACCGCGCCAAGGAAGTCGCCGCGCGAACCGTAATGAAGAAACATAAGGAAGAAGGTCACAGCAAGGGACATTAGCCGAACAAACCGAATCGCCTGGCGCGACAGCTGGACGGGCCCGTCCTATGGTCAATTGAAGCCGCAGTGGGGCTTGAGGCCTAATGCCAACGGCCTGATTCTAAAAGGAAGTACCGCTTGGTTCGAATTCTTGTGGTAGACGACAACCCGGCGGTCCGGCATTATCTACGGGCGCTGCTCGAGCAACAAAGCACTTGGCAAGTCTGCGACGAGGCTCGCACCGGCGGAGAAGCCCTTCAGCGCGTAAAAAGAAACCCACCGGATATGATTCTGCTCGATTTCCAGATGCCCGACTTAAATGGACTTGACGTAGCCCGGCAAATTACCCAGCTTTTTCCTGAAATCCCAATCCTCATGGTCACCATTCACCTCTCCAAACAGCTCGCCGAGGAAGCCCGCAGGGTTGGCATCCGGGGAGCTTGCGCCAAGTCCGATGTTGGTTCCATCGTCCAGGCCGTCGATGCGCTCTTGCATTCAGAAACCTATTTCCCATCGATGAGTTCAAGCAACTAGAAGGTCAATCGGCACGAGAAATACAGGATTCCCTGTATTCGACCCGGGGTAGTATCATGCTATTTTCGACCGAGAGTTATCACCTGACAGTTGACTTTCCGCCTGGTTCCGGGTGAGTTCCTGCGGCAAGAATGGGGTAAAGTTGAATCAGAGCCAGTCGCGGATCGTGGCGAAAGGGCTGCACGGGCTGCCTCAGCGAGCTAACCTTATGGCGGTCCGCATCCTGCTGGTGGATGACCATCCCATCGTGAGGCAAGGACTGCGCACTTTGCTGGAAGGTCGGCCTGGCTGGGAAGTGGTGGGTGAAGCCTCGGACGGAGTCGAGGCCCTGGATAAAGTCGAGGTTTTGCAACCCGACGTTGTGGTGCTTGATGTCACCATGCCTCGTATGAATGGTCTGGAAGCGTGCCGGCGAATTCAGCAGCAGAAACGGAAGACTAGTCTCGAAGTTTTGTTCGTCACCCAGCACGACTCACCGCAGATGATGCGTGAGGCCCTGGATGCGGGAGCAAGAGGGTACGTTGTGAAATCGAATGCCGCCCGCGATCTGTTGGAGGCGGTTGAGGCAGTCAGTCAGCATCGCGTGTTTACGGCTCTCGCGCGGGGTCCTCAGGCTTCGTGCTGAGTTCAGATTCATGAATCCGTCCGAGTCCGTCCGTCTCGAGACGCCATATCCCAGGAGGACGCCATGAAACTTCGTATCTTGTTAGCTGACGATCACGAAATCGTACGCCGCGGGCTATGTTCGCTGCTCCAGAAACGCGAGGGATGGGAAGTGTGCGGCGAGGCATCCGATGGCCGCGAAGCGGTCGAGATGGCCAGGCAGTTGAAACCCGATGTCGTCATCGTAGACATTGGCATGCCATACCTCAACGGCCTCGACACCACGCGCCAGTTGCTGCAGCTCGACCCTAACTTCAAAGTTATCGTTCTCACCATCACCGACTCCGATCAGGTGATTCGTGAGGCCCTGGATGCCGGCGCTCGCGGCTTTGTGCTCAAGTCCGACGCCGCGCGCGATCTCGTGGCCGCGGTCGAAGCCTTGCAGAGCAAGCGCATGTTCTTTACCCCGCGGGTAAACGACTTGGTGCTGGCCGGCTTCCTCGAGAAAGGCCACGCCATATCCCGGACGGAGCCGCCCGACTTGCCGACGCTAACCGCGCGCGAACGCGAGGTTACCCAGCTTCTCGCCGAAGGCAAGAGTTCGAAGGAAGTGGCCGTGCTCTTGAACTTGAGCACCAAGACCGTGGAAACTCATCGCAGCAATATCATGCGCAAGCTCAGTCTGCATTCCATTCGCGACCTGGTGGTCTACGCCATCAAGAACAACATCATCCAGATCCAGATGCCGCCACAACTCCGTACCGTTTCGGAGACCACCGTGGTATGAGTCGAGGGTAAGAGTCGAGGGTATGACGTGAGGCCATGAGGCGTAGCGATCGCCCGATCCGATCACCATTGTCATTCCGAGTGCTATAGGCTTCACCCTCCTCAACTTTGTCATTCCGAACGCCGCGTTTTTCATCGCGGCGGAGGAATCTCAGTCTTCTCCGCCGCCGCGCGTCAGCCTAAGCCTAAGCGGTTAACCCCCCGCGTGATCTCCCAGCAACCGTGCCCGTCCCGAGCGCAACTATTCTCATGCGGCATTGCATCCAGAGAACAATCGCCGCCAGAACTGTTGTTGATCCAGGTTCCGAGAGGTGGAGCTTTGAGCGCGCTTCGAATCCTTATCGCGGACGATCACGAAGTGGCGAGGAAAGGAATTCGCTGCGTGCTCGAAAGCCATGCCGGGTGGGAGGTTTGCGGCGAGGCTACGGACGGCCGCGAAGCCGTCGAATTTGCCGCCAGGCTGAAGCCCGACATCCTCCTGCTCGATATCGGCATGCCGAACTTGAACGGTCTCGACGCCACGCGGCAAATCCTGGCCATGATGCCCGAAGCTCGCATTCTGATCCTTACCGTCCACGATTCGGAACAGGTGGTGCGCGAAGTGCTCGCCGCTGGAGCCCGCGGATTCCTCCTGAAGTCCGACGCGGGCCGCGACCTTTTGGTCGCCGTCGAGGCCTTGCAGAACCGGCGAACTTATTTCACTCCCAAAGTGGCGCAGATGATGCTCGATGGCTACCTCCGCCCGCATGAGGAGAGCAACGCTTCTGCGCAATGCGTCTTGACCCCGCGCGAACGGGAAGTGATTCAGCTCGTCGCCGAAGGAAAGAGCACCAAGGAAGTCGCCACAGCCCTGGGCCTCAGCGTCAAGACAGCAGAAACTCACCGCACCAACCTGATGCGCAAGCTCAACCTGCATTCCGTCGCGGATATCACCCTCTACGCCGTGCGCAATGGAATCGTCCAGATCTATTGAAAACCTTCAACCGGGTGCCCCACGTCTTGCCGGTTTTGCGAGACGTGGGATGCCGCCGCTGCCTGCGGTCCGCGGCATGCCCCCAAGCGTCAGTCTCCTGCAATCCGTTTAGAGAGTAGAGCCACATACACGCCCCGCTAGGGACTTTACTGGATAGCTCAGCGCGTCAGTCCCGCATAGACTCCAAAATAGTTCGTTAGCATCTACAAAGCTTCCGGAAAGGAATGCCAATGCTCTGGACTATCGCCATGCTGTTGTTGATCCTCTGGTTCTTGGGGATGATCAGCTCCTACACTCTGGGTGGGTTCATCCATATTCTCCTGGTTTTGGCAATAATCGCGGTTCTGATCCGCCTGATCCAAGGCCGAAGCCCAGCGCTCTGAGTGAATAGGAAAATGTGGGGACGGGCGCTCTCGCGAGCCTGCCCTGAGCGAGGCCGAAGGGTCCAGTCGAGCACAGCTCGACTTGGTTTTTCTTCGCCGGTAAGCCCAGAGGCCACCGACCGAAAGGAAAAGTGATTCTGGCGGCATTGGCTGTGTAGAGTCACCGAACATAATCCAAAGGAGGAACAATCATGAATAAAGATCAAGTCGAAGGTAAGGTGAAAGACGTTGCCGGCCGCATCGAGCGTCAGGCTGGTGAATGGACCGGAGACACAAAAAAGCAGGTTCATGGAACGATGAAGCAGGCCGAGGGAAAAGTTCAGAACGCCTGGGGCAACGCGAAAGACGCAACTCAAAAGGCGGCCGACGAGAGGGCAAACCAGAAAAACGAACCTGCCCGTGAGTCAGTCGAAACAGATCTTAGTGATGAAGACGAAAAGCAGCGCTTGCAGCGCAAAACCGGCTAGGCACGTTGTGTTTCGACAGTGCCCGCTCGGCATTGGATTCCGCCGGTATCGTCAGTTCGTTGCTGCGAAAAGGCGGAAGAGTTGAGCCGATGGTAAATCGCTCGATTCTTCCCCTTCGATCATTGAGTGTTTTCAGTTGCAGACGTTACTGAAGATCAGTTTCAATATGTCGTCGTGACCCCTGACCCCTGGCCCCTGCCCTTCACAGCCCGCCCGACTGCGGCGAAGTTTACGCCATCACGAGAGCCGCCAGCCTTACACCTCAAATCTTCCACAGCAGAGCAAGGGCCCGCGCCGCCTCGGAAATGGCGCACTCCTCCGCTCGCGTCTGCGATATCCCTAAACGTTTTGCGCGCTGCACGATCGGACTCCGATATCGCACCCTCTTATCAGCAGGGGACTCCGACTGATGGATCTCGATCATCGCCTTCTCAAATGCGCGCCGAAGATCTTCCGGGGAGGGAGAGCGGTGTGCCTGAATATCATGGGGTTGAATAAGTCGTGCTCCAATATGATGTATCGCACTCTTGTATGCCATCGGGAGAGAACTCAACTTTCTTGCTGCACTCTCCGCACTGTAAAGCGATGCCTACTCCGCCGCCATACTGTGTAGCCCTAGTTGATCGGCAATAGCTTCCCTAGTTCTCGTAGCAGGTGGGTGTAAGGTGTTCCAGGAAACGCTAAGGTTGTCCCTCGAGTCGTCGCCATTCGCTGTAAGTCGTTTTCTCAATCTGAGAACCTCGGGCATTTTCCAGCTCTCGAGAGGCCCGTTTTTGTGTCTCCTAATTACCACGCTTCCTGCCAGTATTTCGGCAGCACCTGAGAACCGCCTTTAATTCGTAGCACTTGCGGAACGTTAACTGCTGGCTATTTGCTATTGGATGGTTATTTGCAGGCTCGTTTACAAAACGCAATAGTGTTCCTTCAGGAACGCTGTGGAAAACTCCCAACCAAGGCCGGTAGGGGGGTATTAGGCGGCCGCGCGAAACTTCAGGCAATTCTGGAGCGCCCGCAATGCATACAAAGCATCATCCAGCGCTTGGTCCTCTTCGATTGTGTCCACGTCGGCGCCAAAGAGCTCCCGCCCGCGCGCCACGATCGCCTTCTCGGCTTCCTTGATTCGCGACGGAATCCTATCCTCATCCGCTTCAAACAAAGCAGCGCAGTAAAGTTCGCGCCAGGTCTGAAACCTGGGTTGGGCCGCAGTCGTCATAAACACCTCAAGGTCAAAGGGGAATATTGGGCTGTCAGGTGCGAAGTATCACGCTAGCTCTGCTTACCGTAGAAGGTAATACAGTCAATACCGTATTTGAACGAGGGCTCGGCGCTTGGGTCATACCGCGAGGTTCGGATACGTTACACCGACGATGAAGAGAAAGAAAATGGAAGGGCGTGGCTTCACTGTCCCTTCCATCTCTGCCTTTCGTTCTACGCCACTCTCTTCGATTTCGAGCCGCCGTGACTTTGGTGAGAACTTCCTGAAGTGGAAGCTTCACCATCAGCCGTCTTCGGGTTGATCTCTTGTGCAAGCTCCGTTAGTTTCTTGTCTGCCTGTTTTTCTTCCTCCAGCGTCTGGTTCAGCAAAGCGACATGCTCATCTTCGCCAAGCAGCTCGGCAAGCGCGCGGACTGTTCCATAACCGGCAATCTCGTAATGCTCGACCCTCTGCGCCGCACCAATAATCGCGGAGTCCATCAGGTCTGCGGCATAATCTTCTTCCATTGTTTCAGCCCCCTCCTTGACCAGGCCCGCCATCCCAAGGCATTTCTTACCGGATGGTTTTTGCTCCAACTGCTCGAAGATTTGCTCCAGACGCGAGACCTGATCCGAAGTCTGGCGCAGGTGTTCTTCGAACGCCTTCCTCAGTTGGTCGTTGCCGGACGCTTTGGCCATCTTCGGCAGAGCTTTTACGAGCTGCGTTTCCGCGCTGTAAAGGTCTCGAAGTTCATCGATATACAACTCTCGCAATGAATCTTTTTGCATTTGGTGTTCTCTCCTGAAATTTGAGTTCGCCGTTCCGATGCCCACCGTTTCGATGGAAGCTGTTGTTTACGGTGACTATTCGAAAGATAGTTCTGGATAAGAACGTGGACAATACCCCGAACCCCGTACACATCACATCCGCCGAAAAATTAAGCGGCCCGCCGATTCCCCGATCGGCCGATCTGCTCCTGGGGGCGCAGCACGCGTGGGTTCGGAAGTGGCTATTTCTTGGGACTGCTAGCTCTTGCTTTGCGCCGTAGCGCCTTCCGCCGTGGCGACCGCTGCTTTGTGCTTGCGCCGGTCGCGCCTGCTCTGGTTCTGCGTGGCCGGACGGCGCGAGAAAGCTTTTTTCTGGCGTGTCGTTTATGCCCTCGCGCGCTTTCCGCGGACTCGCCAATCTTTGACCCGCCAATCTTTAACTCGCCAATCTTTGTGGCTCGGGCGGCCTCGCGGACCTTAGCAGCAACGGTCTCAGGCACGGCCGAGACATTGTCGGCTAGCTCCTGGGTCACTTTGGTCAGCGTGCCCGCCGCGTGCCCTAGTTTCCGGGCGACGGTATTTAGAAGAGGTTCCTGCATAACTGTGCGCTTCCTGGCTGCCATAGATATACCTCCAAGGAGTTTGTGGAATAGATCGTCGGCTCAAACACGTTCCCTATGCTTTATAAAATGAGTCCCGGTCGTAAAGGCCGGGACTTCCAAGGCATCATTCATTGCATCGAAAAGAAAAATGAATACTTACGAAGCGCGGCGCTGACGGTCGCGGTTCTGGTCTTCCTCGTTGTCGGTGTTGGTTTGCCCACCCTTTTTCGGCTGGTACTGGCCCGACTGACCGCTCTGCTGGCCCTCTCCGGACTGGTTACCCTGCTGACCGTGCTGGCCGGACTGACCGCCTTGCTGACCTTGTCCGTACTGGTTACCCTGCTGACCCTTCTTCTCCATATCGTCTGTCATGAATTGCCCTCCTAGGAAAGCGCGGGCCTTCCCACGCCTTCAAGATTTATCGCTTTACAGAAGTTAGTTGCTGTAAGAGGTTGCAAAGGTTGGGATCGGATTCGCGCGGCGTCGGTCCATCGCGAACGTCACGAACCCGAACGTCATTCAGTTGTAGGAGTGGCCCCCCATCCTTGTGGAGTGGTTGCTCCAGAGGACGGAGGGCCGATTGGGCCCATGTCACCGCGCTAAAAATCAACCGCATTCACAGTACAACTGTTAGCGCAATGCGAACGCCGGGATGTTGAAGATCGAACAGAAAATATTCGCCATCTATATAGTCGATGTAGCACTGGTCTGTGTAAGCCCAGCCCGCAGGCCACGGATCGACGATCGTGAACCAATAGCCGGAGTACTGGAAACGGGGCTGGCCTTCGACTATTGTTGGTTGCTTGATCACGATAGTGTGTTGGCGCCCGAAGTGGGCCCGGAACTTGTCGTCCGGAATGCGGCCCCCTTGTTGGGCCTGCCTGGATGATTGTTCAGGGCGTTCCGCCTGCTTAGGAGTTTCCTGATTTGCGGGCTTACCCTCTTCCCGGGGAGGCTTAACTTCATCCTGCTTCGGAGGTTTTGCCTCATCCTGTTTCGGAGGTCTGGCGTCTTCCTGGCGCGGTTGTTTGACTTCATCGCCCGCAGGTTTGGTCGCTTCGTCACGGGGTTCCTGCGGAGACTTGGCATCATCGCGCTGGTCTTGCGCGTACATCAGTGCGCTTCCGCCAAGAAAGGAAATCAGAAGCAGCATCCTGACGATTCCGGTGAGCTTCATAATTGTTGTCTCCTTATCGATCTGCATTGAATCGGATCTGCATTGGATCGACATGCCTTGACTTGATAACTCTTGCTCCAATGTTGACGGCTACGGATCCCTGACGGCCTCAAGTAATGACGCGCAAGGATTCTTCGCCTAGATGCCGCTACCTCGGCGCGACACATGCGTGAAAAGTGAAATCAGAAACAACACCAGAAAAATCACAAACAGCAGCTTCGCGATGCCTGCAGCTGCGATTGCGACACCGGTAAAGCCCAGGACTCCGGCGATCAGCGCGAACACCAGAAACAGCAGCGTCCAATAAAGCATGATGCCTCCTTGAAACGAATTGCGTTCACGACAACATTAGCGGCTGGGCACGAGCGGGCAAATCCCCTTCACCCTGTAGTTCGTGATTCCACGCGCTGTAAATCCCCGGGGATACGAATTTGAAAGGAGGCGCAGGCACCGGTTCTCTCGCAAACCGGCACCTGCTCGACGGGGGCTGTTAGGTAAAGCCAAACAATAACGGAAGGCGGCCAGCGGGCCCATACAGTGAATCGTGTACTTCGGCGAAAAACATTTTCCGCTCCTGGCCGTAAGCTGCTGTTAGTAGAACACGGCCTGAGGAGACGACGCGGCGCGGGCCTAACGTTTTTACAGAGAACGATGTATAGCCGATCGATCCACAGTTATGTAAAAAGGCACAGGGAGACGAAGCAAGATTTTCACTAACGATCCCACGACTGCAAGGAGTACGTCACGGAATCAATGAGCTGCGATGGCAAGCCAATTGCGAACGTGCCGTTGTCTGCTTTGTCTTTCGGAGGCGTGTTATGAAGCGAGAGACTGGCCTGATATCGGCATTGGCGTTCTTATTGGTGACCGTCCCGCTGATGTTTACGCAAGATCCGCGGAGCCAACCGAGCCCGGCGCCGCCATCTGACATCCTGGGGCCTCAATTGATCGCGTGGTCGCAAGCGCAGAGGCCGCAGCCGGTTCCGCAACCACTCCCGGCAGCAGAACGTTTCGTTCCGGACCAGCAGTCCGAGCCACCAAATTCCCCCGACGACCCCAGCACGGCAGCAGCAACCGACAGCGCAAAAGTTCACGGGCACCATCGTGAAGAATAGCGGCGTGTACTTGTTGAAAGTCTCGACCGATGGCGCCTATCAGCTTTACGACCAGGAGAAGGCGAAGCCGTACGAGGGCAAGCAGGTAGTAATCGGCGGCACGCTGGATGCGACCGGGGGGAGCCTCCGCGTGATCAACATCGCGCTCCTCTCGTAAGCATTGAAGGAACGATTACAAAAACGCAAGCGGGAGGTTAGCAAATGCGAATCGTCCTGGCACAGACCACGACAGGAGTTGCTTCGAAAAGAGCGCGATTCTGGATCGAAACGATTGGGTTAGTGTGCGGCATCGCTTGCGCGCTGGCACTGCTGTTTGCCTTGCTGGGCGCGGTCGCGGGAGCGGCTGCCGGGGAGCCGGAATCAGGTCAGCGCGAATCACCATCCGCCGTCCGCCTGCAGACGTTCGAGGGTTTGATCACGGATACGCAGTGCGGCGCCAGGCATGCCGCCGCGATCGGCAAAGCTCCCGCGGATTGTACGCGGGCATGCGTGCATGGAGGAGAGCAGTTTGCTCTCGTCGATGGTGATGCTCTTTACGTGATCGAGGGCGATCCACTCATGCTGAAGGCAGCAGCAGGGCAGCGCGTCAGGGTTAGTGGTATTTTGAACGGAAAGAAAATATCAGTAACCTCTGTCGTTAAGATCTAACCTACTGCGGCGTCGAGCGGGTACAACTAGCATTGGCTTAAGAAAACAAGAACACAGGAACCGTTTTGGGGACAACAAGAAGCCCGCCGACAGCCGCAGCGGGCTTTCATTTGATTTCGCGGGCTCGCTCGAGCTACTTCGACGTAACTATGATGTGAGTTCCCTTTGGGATTGCTGACGGAGCGCGTCTTGTTAGTTAGCGCAGTTAGCTCAGTCAGTGCAATTAATGCGATTCATAACTTCCATTGTTACCCGAGTAATACCCAGCCCGGGTTGCGACACGCAAGGGAGTGGATCCGCCGAGAGCCTGAACCTGAATCGAGTGGTAAACGCCCGGCGTGTGCGGGTTCGAAGAGCGATAGCCGACTACGTACTGACTGCGGATGTCACGCGCAATCACACTCGCGATTGATTGCACCTCGTCGAGACTGGAGGGGAAAAACGCCGTGCCTCCAGTTTGCTCGGAGAGAGTGCGCAGAGATTGCTGAAGAGCGGTGTCAGGCCGTCCCGTCTGCTCGAGTGCGATGGTGTAGAGAACGGGTCCGTTCTTCGATTGCAGTTTGTGGAGAGTTTCCTGGAACGTGGCCTGGCTCGCGTTGTCCCGCCCGTCGGTCACAACTAAAAGAACTTGCTTTTGCAGTGGGGAAGTTTTGCGCAGGTGATCGACGGCTCCAATGAGGGCATCATAAAGGGCCGTGCTGCCTCGCGTTTCCACGCGCTCGAGAGCTGCTCTAAGTTTGCCTACGTCCTGGGTGTAGTCCTGGTCGAGGAAGGCATCTTCGCCGAAGTTGACGACGAACACGCGATCCTCCTGCTGGCTTGCGTCCACCAGTCGGAAGGCCGCGTCGTTAACTTTTTCCCGCTTAGGCAGCATTGACCCCGAGTTATCAATCAGAATTCCCAGAGCGACGGGAACACGCTCCTGGCGGAAGGAAGTCACTTCCTGCAGTTTGCCATCTTCGTAGACTGCAAAGTTGTTGCGGGCTAAGCCGGTGATCAGGTGATTCTGATCATCGACGACGGTGGCGTGCAATATGACTTCTTCGATTTCTTTTTTAAAGACGAAGCCGTTGTCATCATCCTGGGACGGGGCTGCGTCCTGTGGCGGAGTGGCATCCGGCGCCGGCGTGGCGGTGGTTGGCGGC
>Ga0187863_10003640_pt1 | contig 11270 bp, 8 predicted proteins | sample June2016WEW_11_1_FD_132975 | JGI IMG/M metagenome (GOLD analysis project Ga0187863, IMG submission 132975) | Peatland microbial communities from SPRUCE experiment site at the Marcell Experimental Forest, Minnesota, USA - June2016WEW_11_10 | ecosystem: Environmental > Terrestrial > Soil >...
CCAGCGCGCGCAAAGCGGCGGTCGGATCGCCGCCGCCCGACGCCAACGTATCGACAAGCGCGCCCGAGGCGAGCGGAACAAAAATGTCGACCAGATTCGAGGCGACCCGCGCCACGATCATGAGACCGAAAAGGCGCGGAGACAGCAGCCAGTAGCGCGCCGCGAAGCGAAAGGTGTCTCGATAGGCGTCAAGGGTCATGGCGAAACTGCTCGTTCAGATCGTGATGAGGTCCGCCGTGAATGGCGAGATGAGTGCTGTTGGAAGATGACGGAACACCCTCTTGAAAAATAATTGTTCGCCGCGGACGCGTCAGCCATTGCTTGTCGTGAAGCGACGATTCAGCCTCGCCCGCAAGCTGTTTTAGGGCGCGACCTCACATATGACGACGCTTCGCGAGGCGGTCACGAGGCGAAGTTTCCTGATCCTCGCGGGGCGGCGCGGGCGATCGGTTTTTTTGACTTTATCAGAGCTGGAAAACTTCCCCATCGCTCTACCGGAGCATATATCATACTGGATCGATAGGAAACTGTCATTGATTGTGCGATCCTGGGCCCCGAAGCGGCGCCGATCGCGCCGCGGGGTTCGTTGTAGCCGCGCCCGATTCCCGCAAGCGGTTCCTTGCGTCGCGCCACTTTCAGACTTCATCCGCGTCGTGGAGCGAAGCGGTTAAGCGCGGTGATCGACAGGAAGCCGCCCAACCAAGAGCCCACGGCCGCGAAAACGACGTAAGCCCAATTCGACGTGTAGCTGATGACGGCGAAAGCGGACAGCAAATACCAGAGGCTACTCCAGTTAGCCGCGGCAACTCGTCTGCGAGACGAAACGGCCGCGTTGAACATCACATAGACCGCGTCCGTCACGGCGGTTGAAAGAACGACGCCAGTCGCGATTAGTGGGTCGATTGGGGGTAAGGCCATTTGTATCCTCCATCGGGGCGCCGCGCTTTCAGACCACGAGGGCGCCTTTCAGCCGCGGCTGCTTCTGGTTATTCTGACGCGCCCTTCCTTCCCGGACGGGAATGCGAATCCGAAGCCACCGAAACTTGTTGGCGGAGAACCAATATGATGCTTCGATCCGTCCTGGCGCGGGTGATCATCTCAATGGCTGGAGCCATGTCGATGGCGCTCACCGCGACAGCGCGCGCGCAGGACCTTAACGCCTATTGCGCGAGGGTGGGTAACGACGATCGCGTGAAGCCCATCCCGGCGGCAATGGTTCTCGCGGCGCGCCGACTTTTCAACCTGGAGTCGGCGGACGACGCCGACTTCGTGCTTAGGAGCACCGTTTATCGCTGCATGAGCGGCTCGGTCTGGCTTTGCAACCACGGGGCAAATATCCCTTGTGCCAAAGCCGACTTGAGACGCATGCCGCCGAGCGTCACCACCTATTGCAAGGAAAATCCCAACGAAGATTTCGTGCCGATGGTCGTGACCGGTCACGATACCATCCACTCGTGGGAATGCGTGGGAGGCAAGGCGCGCCTGAAACAATCCCAAAAAGTCGATCCTCGCGGCTTCGCCGCCGACCAGTGGCGCCGCGTTCAATAATAAACAGCAACGCTGTCGCCAGAAATCGCGTCTAATTACTTGGTAGGCCGAGCGGAGGCGTAGCCGCGGTGGAAGGTGGAATGCGGTATACAGGCGGCTCTAACCGGCGGAACTTAGGCAACTAGCTCGAGCGAGACCTGGCGATTGCCATGGGTTAGACGCTTTTCAGCCAACATGTGTGACATATCCGCCACACAGATTCGAATTCTTATGCCAGCACAAAAAATGCAAGAGATTTTCACGCGTATCCGAGTAGACTTACATCGGTGTCCTTCTCCTCCTTGGGCACTCCTCCCAGACTTGGGCCGCTGGCGTTTCCGGCGGCCTCTTTTTGTGTAACGCCGGGCTGAAGGTTCGTCCTCGCTTGGCCGGACGCGCGTCGCGTCGGCCGGAATTTTTCGGAAGCAAATCACTTTCAAGCATATTTGCAGCCGATCGCGAAAGCTTTCAGATATCCGACAGGATCTCGATCGTCGAAAACAGGTCCCGAGAACGCGCCGACGGCTTCTCCTGCTGGAGCGGGCGTGGCGTCGCCTTGCATGGCCGCATCATACAGGTCTGGGCGGTAGGTGCGCGTGGCCGCCGCCAGAAAGCCAGGCGCGTGTCGAGCCTGTCCCCAGCGCAGCATTTGCGCATACAGCCATGCGGCATGCCTAGGATCGGGGCGACCCGCTCCGTTCTGTCCAAACAAAAGATAATTCGAGCATTCTCGCTCCGCCCCATCGGGCGCGACCCGCAGGTGGCCACCTAGGGTGCGAAGGATCACGTTCGCATCGACTCCGACGCGTTCCGGTCGCGCCAATATCGCGGCAACCTCTTCATGATTTGAGGCGAGACCCACGAAATTCGCCGCTTTGGCGTGCGCTCGGGTCAGCGCCGCGACAATGCCCGGCTCGTTTCGCGCGAAGCTTTCTCGCAGCGCGAGCAGTTTTTCCGGGGCGTGTGCGAAAATGTCGACGCCGAAGTGCAAGATGCGGCCAACGCTCGCATTCACGGCGAGCGAGTTCCACGGCGCCCCGACGCAAAAGCCATCGACCTGCCCGTTGGAGAGACTCTGCATCATGTAAGGAGGCGGCAACACCACCAGCCTTACATCTTTGTCGGGATCGATTCCGCCCGCCGCCATCCAATAGCGCAATTGGTAATTATGCGTCGAAAAGGGGAAGGTCATGCCGAAAGTTAACGGTTCCGCGCCGGATTCGCGTCGCAGCCGCGCGATTTCGGCGAGCGCTCTCGCGCTGGTCGAGGGATCGGCGAGATCGCCATCCGCCACATCCCGCAGTTGCGCGTAGAGAGGGAGCGACACCGTGATGGCGTTGCCGTTCATCGCGAGATTGAACGGCGCGACAATCGGGACCTTGATGTGACCCAAGCCGAGGCTGGAGGCGATCGCCACCGGCGCCAGCAAATGCGCGGCGTCGAACAGGCCGACGTTGAGCTTGTCGCGCACATTCGACCACGAAACCTCGCGCACAAGCTCCACATCCAATCCCTCGGCGCGGGCGAAGCCCTTGTCGACGGCGACAACAAGCGTCGCGGCGTCGACCAGCGGAATAAATCCAATTCGCAATCTGTTGTGCGCTCCGGTCATTTCAGAAGCTCCGCGGCAGTGACGATCGCATGGGCGATGTCCGCGATCTTCTTATTTTCCCGCATCGCCGCGCCGCGCATCAGCCGATAGGCTTCGTCCTCTGTAAGTCCCTTGTTTTTCATTAAAATACCCTTCGCACGGTCCAACGTCTTGCGATCTTCGAGATCCGTTTTCGCGCGTTCGAGCTCACTTTGGAGGCGTGAAAAAGCGTTGAACCGGGAAACGCACAGATCGAGGATGGATTTAACTCGCTCCTTTTTCAAGCCGTCGACGATATAGGCCGAGACGCCGGCGTCGATGGAGGCCCGAATCGACGCCGCGTCGCTCTGGTCCACGAACATCGCGACCGGGCGGCGCACCGCGCGGCTGACCTGGAACATCTGCTCAAGCGTGTCGCGCGAAGGATTCTCTAAGTCGATGAGGATCACATCCGGATCGATGGCCTGAATGCGCATGAGAAGATTGTTCATGTCGCTCAGTCGCTCCACCGCCATGAAACCGGCGTCGCGCAACCCTTCTTCCAGAATGGCGGCGCGAATCGGACTCTCGTCGACGATGACGATTTTCAAGAGTTAGGGCTCCTCGATATCTGCATGGGTGGCGACGCGCGCCTAATGGTCGCCGCGCACTATAAACTGGTTCGCAGCCTAAAAGAGCATGTGCGGAATCGTCGCGGAGCATTTTCTGGACCAGTTCGTCGCTCGGGGCGCCGTTAAAGATCACCGAAAGGAATCTTCCTACCGCGGCCCACATCGAACTTTCCCGGAAGCAAAGCACGCTGATTGAGGCCGGTCCCGTCGTTGCCCGCCCTTCCCGCGGCTTGCCAGCGCTGCCTTGTCCTTTTGCAAGGCGCCGTCCTCTTGTGCAGGCCGCAGGGTTCATCGACCTCGGAATCTTTTTGTAAGCATTTGTATTTGCTTACAGACCCCTGCGTCTCCCAGGTTGGCGCGGTTTGTGCTTTTAATTGGGTAGAAGCGTCAGCGATGGCGCGATCGGCCCAATGGCGGGCCGCACAGCAACGCCGCTGTCTTGAACATCTCCGCATGTCGCGTGCGGAGATGTTCAAGACAGCGGCGTTTTGTTTTTTCCAGGTCGAGCGGCCGCCCCCGCTCGCCCAAAAAGGAGTACGGAATATGCAAACCACCGCGTTAGGAACTCTGCGGAGGGCCTTTCGGCCCTACAGGTCAAAGAGGTTCGCGCTCGCCCTGGCCGCAGCTTTTCTGGCGGTCCAATACGCTTGGGCGGCCGATGATCTCAAGGTAGGGGCGGCGCCCGCTTCGCAGCCAGCCACCCCCCCGGCGCCCCTCGGCGTGTTCGGCGACTCTCTGCCCGGCGCGGGAAATCTTCTGCTCACCCTCTCGCCGCAATTCGTAGGAAACGCGCACTCGTTAGTCGGCACGCAGGGACTCTCGCCGCAACAGATCGTGGCGACCACGCCATGGTATTGGAACCCAGCGGTCCCGTTGCGCGTGGTTCCAATTCGACGACTGGACGAGTTGCAATCGATGATGCTCGCCTACGGCGTCACCAAGGATATCTCGATCATCCTGAGCACCGGGTTGATAGAAAAACACATTGATCTCATGACCTTCTACGGGACGTCAGGAATCATTCCGCGAGGGATGTCCAATCCGGGAACGGAAAGCCTTCAGGATTCGCAGCTGGCCGGGATTTGGCGCGTCTATCAGGATCCTATACATCGCATCCAGCTCAATCTGGGCATGTCATTCCCGACCGGCAGCGATCACAATCTCACCACACCGCTCCAGCCTAACGGAACTTGGGCGACGGGCCGAGGCTTCTATGGAATGCAGACCGGCACGGGGACCTTCGATGTGCTGCCCGGCATTTTCTATGGCGGAAGCCTGGGGCAATGGAATTGGGGACTTTCCTACCGCGCGCGTCTGCCGCTTGGCGTCAATCCCGAAGGCTATATGTGGGGCAATTATCAGGAGGCGAACGGCTGGATCGGATACAGTTGGCTTCCGGGCTTTACGACGACCTTCCGCGTCAGCGGCAGCATACAAGACCACATCGTTGGCGCCGATCCCCTGATCGTCGCCAAGATCCAAGCGGCGGACCCGAACTTTTATGGCGGCGAGCGCGTCGAATTGTTCGGCGGCGCGTCGCTCGACGGAAAGCTCGTTGGCGTTCCTGGCGTGAGCTTGCTGGTCGAGGGCGGAATTCCCGTGTACCAGAACCTCAACGGTCCGCAGCTTGCGAAGGCTTGGCAGGCGACGACGGCGTTGCGCTGGAAAGTCGGCGACACTCCAGCGCCGGTTGTCGGCTCTGGCCTTCCGGCGCGAAAAGGCCCGCCGGAGGCGAGTCCGTCGCAGGCAGGAAGTTGGAGCGGCCTCTACCTCGGCCTCAATTCGGGCTATGCCTGGAGCGCCGACAATGCGACGACCTTCAACTACGTCGGCTCGGGCGGCGGCTTCGTCGCGCTTTCCGCGGCGGGGGCTCTCCCAGCGGGTTTCGATCTGAGCAGCAACGGCTTCATGGGCGGCGCGCAGATCGGTTACAATTATCAAATTAACGACAAAATGGTCGCGGGCATCGAAACCGACCTTGAAGGCATGGCTGTCGGCGTCGGCGCCGCAAATTGGTTCGCGGCGTCTCCGATCACCTATGTGCAGGGTGTGCGCAGCCAGCATTCGTTCGGCACGGTGCGGGGCCGCGCAGGCTTCTTGGTCACGCCGACCTTGCTCGTCTTTGGGACGGGTGGTCTCGCCTATGGCGAGGCCGATTTGAGCGCGGCCTGGTTCAGCCCGTCTCGGGCGCCAGTCCTCAACGCGGGCGGGAGCGCTTACGGCTATCAAGACATGCGCACCGGATGGACAGGCGGGGGCGGCGTGGAGTGGATGTTCCTGCCGAAGTGGAGCGCCAAGGTCGAATGCCTCTATTACGATCTCGGCGCGGCGACCACGCCACCGCTGCAAGCGGTCTATGGGGCGAAAGGACAATTCTCCAACGCCTCGTACCAAGCTCGGTTCAATGGCGATGTTGTCCGCGCCGGTGTGAACTACCATTTCAACTTTGGCGCTCCGGCTTCGACAATCGCCAAATACTGATCGCGGCGAGCGGGCGTCCCGGAAGGAGCGCCCGCGGTCTCGGCGCCGAGGAAGCGCGGCGCAAGACGATCCTGCTTGCAATTGGCCCAGGTGGCGCAAAAAACAGGCGAGGCGCCGCCGTGAAAAGCGGCGCCACGGCTCCGAACCAGCCCTACGCAGCTCCATGCCCTTGATATCAATTGCTGTCGTGATCGCACCTCATTTGGCCCCGCATTTGCTACCAGATCCCCGTCGTCGCTAGCGATTGCGCCGGCAAACTCAATGAAGAGCCAAAGCAGCAACGCCGCTGTCCTGATCGAGCCCGCGCTTTCCGCGCGAGCGTTCTCAGGCTGCGGCGTTTTTTCGTTTTAGCAACGCCGAGCCGATGCACTCCGAATTAGCGGGCGACGAAACGCCAAGGAAAAGCCATGCACAGGAAGCTCAAAGACGCACGCCATTTTGAACAGAGCCGCGACGTCGAACCCGCGCAAGAAGCGAACTCCCAATGAGCGAAGCGCTCGTCATCATCGGCAACGGCATGGCCGCGGCTCGCCTCGTGGAGGAATTGTCCAGCAAGGCTCTGGGACGCTACGCGATCGCCGTCGTCGGCGAAGAGCCGGCTCTCGCTTATAATCGCGTGCTGCTTTCCTCCGTGCTGGCGGGAGACATCGACAAGGGCGAAATCGATTTGAAGCCGGCCCCATGGTGGCGCGCGCACGGCGTGACGCTGCGTTACGGCTGTAAGGCGAGCGCGATCGATGCGGCCCGGAAAGTCGTAAAGTTGGCGGACGGCAAGAACGTCCCCTACAGCAAGCTCGTCATCGCGACCGGCTCGCGCGCGCTTAGCCTCCCGCTCCCTGGCGTCGATCTCGCCGGCGTTCACACATTTCGCGACATCTCGGACGTGGAGCAACTCGCGCGTCTCGGCGCCGATCGCAAGAAAGTCGTCGTGATCGGCGGCGGCCTGCTCGGATTGGAGGCCGCCTACGGCCTCGTCAAGCGCGGCGCCCATGTCACGCTCGCGCATGTCATGGACCGCCTGATGGAGCGCCAACTCGACGCCGATGGCGGCGCCTTGCTGGCGCGTCTCGTCGAACGAAAGGGCGTGCGCGTGCTGCTGAACGCCAGCGCGACGCGCATTCACGGACAAAGGACCGTTCAGGCCGTCGAATTTCGCGACGGCTCCATATTGGACGCGGACGCGGTCGTCTTCGCCGTTGGCGTCAAGCCAAATGTCGACCTCGCACGGGAAGCCGGCCTTGCGACGAACCGAGGCGTCCTCGTCGACGACGCGCTCATGACCAACCTCGACGGCGTGTTCGCGCTCGGTGAATGCGCCGAACATCGCGGCGTCTGCTACGGGCTGGTGGAGCCCGCCTATGAGCAAGCGCGCGTGCTCGCCGCCAATCTCGCCGGACGGACGGCGGCCTACGCCGGCAGCATCGTCGCCACTAATCTTAAGGTCTCCGGCGTCGGCGTGTTCTCGGCCGGGGATTTCATGGGCGGCGAAGGCGCGCAGCGAATCCTCTATTCCGACGCAAGAACGGGCGCGTACAAGAAACTCGTTATCGACAACGACCGTCTCGTCGGGGCTGTGTTGATCGGAGATACGGGCGCGGCCCTTTCGTATCTGGATCTGATCCGCGGCGGCGTGGATGTCGGATCGTCGCGCGACGAACTAATGTTCGGCGACCTCGCGGAACTGAGAAAGGCCGCATAGCCATGTCTGGAGACTTCACGCTCGATCAGAAACGCTATCTCGAAGGCTTCGCCGCTGGCCTCGGCGCGGCGCGGCCAAAGCACGCCAGCGTCATGCCCATTGGTCCGGACGCCGCTCATTTCTCGGCGCAGGACCGTGTCACAGCTAGTGGCGGCAAGCTTTGCGATCAGGAGAAATGGAAACGGGAGGAACATCCGTTCGACGCCTATCCGCGACTTGTCGCGCAGGCGAGCGGCAATGAGCCGCCCAAGCCGGCGGACAATTTTCGCTGGCGCTATTACGGCCTCTTTTATGTCGCGCCCGCGCAGACCTCATATATGTGTCGGCTGCGCATTCCCAATGGCGCATTGACCCACTGGCAATTCGCCACCCTCGCCGATCTAGCGGAGACCTGTGGCGGCGGATATCTGCATGTAACGACGCGCGCCAATATTCAAATGCGCGAAATCGAACCCAAGAACGCCGTCAAGATCATCGAAGCCGTGCAGGACGCCGGGCTGTGGAGCAAGGGCTCCGGCGCCGACAATATTCGCAACGTAACGGGCACGCCGACGGCGGGCGTTGACCCGCGGGAACTCATCGACACGCGTCCCTTCGCGCGCGCCATGCACCACCATATTCTTAACGACCGTTCGCTCTCCGGGCTGCCTCGCAAATTCAATATCGCCTTCGACGGCGCGGGGCGCATTGGGGCGTTGGAAGACACCAACGACATCGGCTTTCAAGCGGTCGAAGCGCTTCCCGGGCATGGCGTCGAAGCGGGAGTTTATTTCCGCCTCGCTTTGGGAGGCATAACTGGTCACAAGGACTTCGCGCGCGATACTGGCGTCATCGTGCCGCCGAACGAGGCGGTCGAGGTCGCCGACAAGATTCTGCGCGTCTTCATTGAACATGGCGACCGGACCAATCGCGCGAAGGCGCGACTGAAATATGTGCTCGACGCCTTCGGCTTCGACAAATTTCTCGGGCTCGTCGAAGAAAAACTCGGCCGCGCCTTGTCGCGAGCGCAGGCGCTGGCTCCTCGCCCGCGCCAGGATCGCCAGGCGCATATTGGCGTGCATCCGCAAAAGCAGGCCGGCTTCAACTGGATCGGCGTCGCTCTGCCGCTTGGGCGCCTCACGGGCGCCCAAACGCGCGGGCTGGCGGGCATTGCGCAACAGTTCGGCGACGGCGGCGTCAGACTCACGGTATGGCAGAACCTGCTGCTCACGGGCGTCGCGGACGCGCGCGTGGCCGACGCTGTCGCCGCCATCGAGGCGCTTGGGCTTGCGACTCACGCCTCGCCCCTTCGCGCCGGTCTCGTTGCTTGCACGGGCAATTTCGGCTGTCGTTTCGCGGCGACCGACACCAAGCGCCACGCGGCCGAAATCGCGGCCTTTTGCGAATCCGCGGCGCCGATCGATACGCCAATCAACATCCATCTGACCGGCTGTCATCACTCCTGCGCGCAGCACTACATCGGCGACATAGGACTGTTGGGGGCCCGCGTGCCGGTCGGCGAGGACGGCGACGCCGTCGAAGGCTATTCCATCTTCGTCGGCGGAGGTTTCGCCGAGGACGCCGCCATCGCGCGCGAACTCTATACGAACGTCAAGGCCGGGGACGCGCCGCGTGTCGTCGCCCGCATTCTGCGCGCCTTTATCGCCAATCGTGCCGACAAGGATGAAACCTTTGTCGCGTTCGCGCGGCGCAACGACGCCGACGCGATACGTCACCTCGCGGAAATGGAGACGCTCTGATGAATCAGATCACCCAGGCCCCTCAGCTCGATCTCCTTCCCGAAACCGCGCCATTTTCGCCCGAGCAACGCGCTTGGCTGAATGGCTTCTTCGCCGGATTCGCTTCGCCCGAAGGCGGAATGATCACGGCGCTGTCGCCGGAGCAAAACGCCGCCGTCATCACCGGCGGCGACGATGGCGAAGCGCCCTGGCACGATCAGACGCTCGCGTTGGACGCCCGCATGGAGCTGGCGCAAGGCCGTCCGCTGCGCCGGCGCATGATGGCGGCCATGGCGCAACAGGATTGCGGCCAGTGCGGATACAATTGCCAAGACTATTCCGAGGCCATCGCCTCTCGCAAGGAAGCGCGTCTCAATCTTTGCGCGCCGGGAGGAAAGGAGACGGCGCGCATGTTGAAAGCGCTCGCGGAGGAGTTGGACAAGGGAGCCTCTCCAGCCACGCCCGCGCCGTCCGCCGCCGAGCCGTCGACCGCCGCGCCCCTGCCCGGTCGCTCGCGCGACCGTCCGGCGCAAGCCAGGTTCCTCTCGCGGCGCCGACTCAACAAGGAAAGCTCGGCGAAAGAGACTTGGCACATCGAGTTCGATCTCACCCCGAGCGGCCTCGACTACAGGCCGGGCGACTCCTTTGGCGTCTTCGCGAAGAACGACCTCGGGCTTGTCGATCAAATCATCGCCATGCTCGGCGCCTCGCACATCACCGAGGTTCGCGGCAAGACGTTGCGCGAAGCGCTGCAAAGCGACGTTTCGTTGGGATCGGCGCCCGACACGCTGTTCGATCTCTTCTCCTTTCTGACAGGCGGCGAGAAACGCCAGAAGGCGCGCCTGCTCGCGCACGGCGAGGATCCGGACGGCGACGCCGCGATGCTCGACGTGCTCGCGGTGTTGCAGAAATTTTCCGGCGTGCGGCCGCATCCCGAGGCTTTTGTCGAAGCGCTCGAACCATTGCAGCCGCGCCTCTACTCGATCTCCTCTTCGCCCAAGGCCGCGCCAGGCAAATTGTCGCTCACGGTCGACGCCGTGCGCTATGTGATCGGCAAGCGCAAGCGGCTCGGCGTCGCGTCGACCTTCCTCGCCGAGCGCATCGCGGCGGACGAAACTCTGCCCGTCTATGTGCAGGCCGCGCATAATTTCGCGCTTCCGGAGGACCCCCAAACGCCAATTGTCATGGTTGGCCCCGGAACCGGCGTCGCTCCGTTCCGCGCCTTTCTGCACGAGCGCGCCGCGGTGCGGGCGCCCGGCAAAAACTGGCTGTTCTATGGTCATCAACGTCTGGAGCATGACTTCTTTTACGCCGACGAATTCGACGAGATGAAGAAGAGCGGCGTACTCACACGGCTGTCTCTCGCCTGGTCGCGCGACGGCGCCGAGAAGTTCTATGTGCAGGATCGCATGCGCGAAGCGGGTCGCGAGCTCTGGGCGTGGCTGGCCGAAGGCGCTCACTTCTACGTTTGCGGCGACGCCAAACGCATGGCCAAGGACGTGGAGCGCGCGCTCGTGGACATCATCGCCCAATATGGCGCGCGCGACGCGGACGAAGCGATCGCTTTCGTCGCCGGATTGAAGAAGTCAGGCCGCTATCAGCAAGACGTCTATTGAGGAACGCCATGCTCGACGACTCGACGA
>Ga0187863_10003643_pt1 | contig 11258 bp, 8 predicted proteins | sample June2016WEW_11_1_FD_132975 | JGI IMG/M metagenome (GOLD analysis project Ga0187863, IMG submission 132975) | Peatland microbial communities from SPRUCE experiment site at the Marcell Experimental Forest, Minnesota, USA - June2016WEW_11_10 | ecosystem: Environmental > Terrestrial > Soil >...
GCACTCCAGTGGATGACGTAATCGTTGCTGATGGAGCTGACTTTGTGGATGGGGATCAGACCATACAGTCCTTTGTCGTTCTGCGGCCCGTCTACGTCGATACCCAGCGTCTTGCCGTCGCGTGCTATGGAGTGACAGTTGGCGCAGGTGGGCAGCCCGGTCATCACGACCTTGTTCTCTGTGCCGGACACATAGCGCAGGCGCCACTTGATTTTGGGGAGGAGGGAATCGGGCAGCGGCTTGATCACCCCGCGCTCAGCCTGGTCTGGCGTCGGTGGGATGAGAGGAACATCGCGGTAGAAAATCGGAGCTCCGACCGGATCTTTGGAGGTTTGAAGATTGACTAGGCCGCTCGACACGGGCTCCGCTGCATCTTTACTGCGAAACCCGGCAATGGTGACGGTGGCCGGGCCCTTCACGGAGTGTTTCTTGATTTCGGCCCAAGTCTTGGCATCCGGCTGCCAGGTGTGCGCGGCCTGCTGCTCGGGCGTGAGAGTAGGTGGCACGTAGCCCGACAGGCTGGTATCGAGTTCGCCCAGCTTCATCTTCTCGCCCTGCGACCACAAGTGGATGGCGTGCGAGCGGTCGGCGAATGTAACGTCGATCCGCCACAATGTGGCAGCGGGTTCGGCATCCCGCCACTGGAACGTTGGAGCAATGATGTCGGGCGGAAATAGGGATCCCTCCGAGGGATAGTCGACAATGATTGCGCTGACCGACGGCGGCGGGGAGTTGGCGTAGAGCCCAACCGCAAGCACGGCGGCGGTTAGCGCCGCCAGCATCCATTTCATGAGCGTCTCCTAGTTCCAGCGGTCCGAGGCTTGGCCTGGGGTTCTGCACAACTCGACGACTGGGGAGATATTAGGGAGACAACGGCGACCACGCCGTGATTGTGATCACAGGGGTGCGGTGTAAGTTTCGGGTATGCCGCTCAGTATTCAGTATTGAAGATCGGGCTGACGTGCGCGACCTGGAATAATAGACGGCCTGGAATCTGCGCGATCTGAATCGTCCAGGGCGACCTGCTCGCCCCAAACTGCATCTTACTGATAAAGTGGGAAGAGAAGTTCCCTCGATTACGCGGGTGATCGGGGCGTGGAAATCATCCTGGAACAAGAAGCTGGGCAGCAGAATCTGGCGGACGACTCGTTGAATCTTGGGGATTTACCGAGGCTGGCATGCTAGCGGGCGAGCGGAGTTTGTTTGCGGAGAATGGACTGGCAACAGTAGACCGCGAACACCGTCTGGGCGATATTTCAATCAACTGGACCTGGAGCCATTATCAATTTGAGACTGAGCTATACAGCGCGTGTAGGCCTACTAACTGTGTTGATTTTGTGCTCTCCGGCGTTTTGCGAAGGTCAAAGCGCCTCGCAAAGCCAAACATCAGAACCCGCCCCATCCTCCCAAGCCCCCGTGACCAATCCTCCGGCGCAGGATAAGCCCGCCGACCAGCCGTCTGCCCAGAATCCTCAGGGTCAAACCAGCCCGGCCCAGGAAGATGCAAAGAAGAACGAGGACGCGAAGAAGGGCGAGGATGCAAAGAAAAACGACCGGATGTTTTATGTTATGCCCAACTACTTGACCGTGGATGGTCAAGGGCACGTGCCGCCAGTCACCTGGAAAGAGAAGTTCTCTATGGCAGCAAAGGGCTCGTTCGACCCCTATGAGTTCACGCTCGTCGGAATTGTGGCGGGCATTCACCAGGCAGCCGATAACGATCCGGGGTTCGGACAGGGCTTCAAGGGATATGCGAAGCGTTATGGAGCGGCTTTCGCCGATCAGGTGGATGGCAATATCATGGTGGGCGGCGTTTTCCCCTCAATCATGAAAATCGATCCTCGCTATTATCGATTGGGCAGGGGTTCGTTCGCGCACCGCTTCGGCTATGCCATCGACCGTCTTTTGATCGCTCGACGAGACTCCGGGGGGCACATGTTCAACGTTCCCGAGTTTGCCGGCAACGCGGTGGCAATTGGCATTTCTAATGTTTATTATCCGGCTGCTGACCGGAACTTTTCAGGGAATCTTAATGACTGGGGAACGCAGATGGGCCTTGACGCTCTCGGAAATGAGCTGAAGGAGTTTTGGCCCGATATTCACGCCGCATTGCAAAAGAGCCACGAGCGCAAGCTGCAGAAACAACTGCAGAAGGCCCAGCAGAAAACATCAAATTAACGTTCCCACATACGGGTTCCACACCTACCGTTTTCTGCCATTGGCGTGCATCCAAACACCGACTCAAACAATCCAATTGTGATTGCTGAAGGAATTGTCTGAAGAGCGCGGCAGATCTGGGCGGAGCTCGCCCTAATAAAGATGTGGGGGGAATTTGAAAGCGATTCGATTCGTTTGCATGGCGGTCGCAGTGAGCGGGATATTGGCAGCATCGTCTGTACGGGCTCAGGAACCGGTGGACGCGCGAGAACAATCGCAAGAAGGGACGGTATGGTCGGGGCTCGACGATGCCGCGCCGGCCGAGGTTTCGCAAGGCCAGGAGCCAGCGTCAGCACCCGCAACCACGGATGGAAAGTCTCCGGTGCCCGACGCGCCAAAGCCCCAGGTCAGCCCTTCGACGGCGGGGAACCCTGATGAGGAGTATGGAAAGCAAAACAAGAGAATTCTGGGGATCGTACCCAATTACCGTGCGGTCAGCGCCAACACGCATTTGCCCCCGCTGGACTTCAAGAATGAAATTTGGCTGGCGACCCAGGACACATTCGACTATTCGGATTTCATTTTCGTAGCAGCGCTTTCGGGAATTGACATGGCTGGTAAGGCGCAGCCGACTTTTGGGCAAGGTGCTGAGGGTTACGGCAAGTACTACTGGCACGTTTTTGCCGACACCGGCATCGAGAACTACATGGCGGAAGCGATCGTCCCTTGGGCAACGCGAGAAGATCCGAGATACTACACGATGGGTAGAGGCGGATTCACCAAGCGGACCGGTTATGCGCTAAGCCGGCTCTTCATCACAAGGACCAACTCGGGAAAGAACACTTTTAATCTCTCGGAGATCGTCGGGGCCGGAGGGGCGGCGGGCATCGGCAATGCATATTATCCGGCGGAAGCCAACCCGTGGGTGAAAACGTACCAACGATGGGGAACACAGGTAGTCTTGGACGGCGTGTTCAACTTGGTAAAAGAGTTCTGGCCTGACATCAATAAGGCGGTGTTTCGCGGGAAATATTAATTCCGTCTTGGGGGCGTGGGAAATCGCGCGTTCGTTCCAGGCGCAGAGAAGGCGACCCATCCGGGTCGCCTTTTCTGCTGGGCTAATTTGCCGTTTAGAAATGAAGCACTAGTTGCGCGGTCAGGGTTCGGGGCGTTACGTAATGCGTGCCGCTGAACGTGGAGAGGAAGTTGTAGAGTGCGTACTTGTTGGTTACGTTAATGACCGTGAGTTGCGCACTCCATTTGTACTTGTCACCGCGAAACAGGTTGTCGTGTCCAAAAGAGACATCGAATAGATTGCGCGGGGCAATGCGCGGCGGATTGTGGTCGTCATTCTCCGCGCCGACTGCCGGCACTTGGATAAGACTTGTGCCGAACTGTGACGCCAGGCAAGCGGAAGGCAGCGCCGTGGTGGGAGTTGCGCGAACGCCATTGCAGGTAAACCCGGCCTGGGACTCCTGATCGGCGCTTAACGGGTTTCCGAAAACGTCCTGTAGCAGAACCGCTGGCTGCCCCCCGATGGTGGTCGACTGTGGGCAATCGTTGCTTGGACTGACACCGTAGCAGGGCGCATTGCCCGCGACCAGGCCGCTGTCATATCGCCAGTTAAAACCAGCCCAGGGGCCGCGCTTCCAGGGCTGGTACTGGAAGTGGGTGGTTTGATTGAGCTTCTCGTCATGGTCAATGCGGAAGGGAAGTCCCGCAGCAGTCGCCACCGTCGCGCCCGCTCCACCAATCTGTGGCTGGAAGAAACGCGCCGCTACGCTGGAAAAAACCATTAACGCCGAAAAGCCGTGGATATCGGGAACGCTCACGCGCCCCGCATATCCGGGAATCTTCGAGTTGTGCCATTCAATGGGGAACGTGATCGGAGTGTTGCCGAGCACGCTGAAGTCGTAGCCATTGTGCGTGTATTTCGTGATGTACTCGCCGGAAAATACGAGGAAACGCCCGAACGCCTGCTCGATGCCAGCGTGGAACTCGTTTCGAAACCCAGGATTCAATGCACCGCTTGCACCCGGCGCGCACAGAAGCAGGGGAGACAAGACCGCGTTCTCGCATCCGATGCTCGAAAGAACCAGATTCTCGTTGAAAGGAGATTCCAGCGTACGCGCGTACGAAACGCGAAGAACGGTGCTGGTCTTCTTGATGTTGTAAGCGATGCCAACTCGGGGCTCGGCCTGGCGCGCCACGGTGAGACCGTTGTAGAGATCGCCGCGCAAGCCCAGGTTCAACGACCAGTTTCCCTTGGTGATGTTGTCCCGCACGTACAACGCGAGCTCCTTCACATCCGTGTGGCCGTTGAAATCATAGAGGACGCCGCCGCGAGTCAAGTCGTAGGGCAGCAGGGTGGGATTGAAATTCGGATAAAGCGCCGAGCCCGGCGCATTCGGATTAGTGGCAGTGTTTGCCTGAAGCGCTCCGGCGCATTGGGTTGGATCGGTGATCCCTGGCGCGGGCGCCGCGACGTACTGTTGCTGGTCGATGGAAAACGTCACGCAGGGAGCGTTGTAGGTTGGATCGACGATCCCCAGGGTGTCGTTTTCATTGAGAAAAGTCTGTTCGTAGGTGACTCCTGCCTTGATGTTATTGATCCCCTTGACGTAGGAGATATCAGACCGAATCCCGGCGTTGGTGAGGGTTCGGTTCTGACCCACCGACTGTCGTTGCAACCCCGGCGGCCCAAGGTCGGCAAAGGGATCGCTGCTGGGGTAATAGTTATAGTCGTCGCGCCGCACGAATGCGCCGAGAGTGAATACAGCGTTCGCACTCAACAGCCGCGTCCATGAAGGAGCGATGTTGAAGGTGCCAATTTTGGAGCGTTGATCGGTTGCACCAACGGTGACACCGTTAGGAGCCGCCCCGCCGTAATTATTCACATCCTGCGCATCGACCCCGTCCAGTCCGCTCCATGCCGTGGCGTTCTGCCCATCGAAAGAGTTCGGTGTCTGGAACCAGCTTCGGCTATAGCCGAGGTTCAGGTGAATCGAATCGGCGGTTGAGACTTGGTAGTCGACGCGGTCGAACAGGTTCTGCTCGTTGCCCTTGTCGTGCAGCACCGTGAATTCCGGCGGGTCGAGGAAGCGTCCGGTGTTCAAGCCGCCCGCGGAGATGAAATTTCCCCAATTCTTGCCGCCATAAGCAACCTCAGCTGCCAGCGTGGAGGTTCCAAACGATCCGTACGAAGCGGTCACGCTGCCATGGGGTGTGGTTACGCCCTGGCCCGAGCGCGTAGTCGCTACAATGACGACGCTGGTTTTTCCCCCGTATTCGGCCCCCGGCGCGCCGGAGATCACTTCCAACGATTGGATCGAATCGAGCGGAACCTGATTCGAGAACACTTTGCTCTGCTGGTCGGTGATGGGCTGGCCGTCGACGGAGAACGAGTTCTCCGCGTGATCGCCGAGACCGTGGAAAAGGCCGTTGGAATCGGCAGCGATACCTGGAGTTGAAAGCGTAACCAGCGAACTCAGCGACGATGAAGCGCTCTCCAAGGGAAGTTTGTCGAACAGGTTCCTGTCTACGTCGGTATGGAAAGTGGAGTCGTTCTCAACCAGATCCCCGCCGTTCGCCTCGACTGTTACTGAGGTAGTCGAGGTTGCCACTTCCAACTTCACGACGACATTTACGGGTACAGCCGAGCGCGGCTCGACGTCCCGGACTGAGGCCGCAAAGCCTTCCGCAGTGACCACGAGGTGATAAGGGTTGAAAGGGATATTGGTGAAGGCAAACTTTCCTGATGCGTCAGAAGTGGTGGAGCGATCGAACCCGCTGACGGGGTTGCGGATTTCGACCTTGGCGTTAGGCACGACCGCGCCCGTGGGATCGATCACGCTTCCGTTGATGGAACCTGAGTTTCCGACGGACTGCGCGCCCGCCAACGTAACTGCAAGCGATAGCGCGAACGCCGCCAATGCGGCGAAGCGCCTGGTATGAAAAGTAGGCATTATGCCCTCCTGTAGGAAGATAAGGAAAAATAGGGAAATGGTCCGGCCTCGACTTACACTTCGAGCCGGATCATTCGATATTGTGGGAAACCCTACAGGACAGGAGGACCGCGAATCCCCAGTTCTGAAAAATCGAACCGAGTTTTCGCAATGACGTCTTCTTCACGCAACAGACCGATTGCGGCAAATACCGGAGCAGTCTGGACGGTGCTTTGAGTGGGGCTGGCGCTGTGCGCCACAACGCAGATCGAGCAGGAAGCGGATTCCGTCTGGTTGGGGTGATTGTGGGTAGACTCCGCCGCCATTGTCCACAACATCAGGGACAGGCCGAGCCACGCCGACCATCTCACCCACGAACGCATAAACTAACCCCAGACCACGACTTTGCTGCTTTTTGGATTAGACTCTGTTCAGCTTATAACGGTTATCCACCGCAAGGCAATTATCGGCAGGTTACTATAGAAAGGGCGGGCGGGTGTCCGATCGCCTGCCAGACGCACTTATTCTCAAACGCGAGGGAAGCATGTCGGAACCAACCTACGAAGAACTCAAAGCGAAACTGTCTCAGCTCGAAAAAGAAGTCGAAACCAAGAAGCGAAGCGGCGACCTGATCTTCAAAGTCGGCGAAAAAGGCGGGGTCAGCGTCTATGGACTTGGCCGTTTTCCGGTCACTCTCTACTACGAGCAATGGAACCGGTTGCTCGGCGCGGCCAACGAAATCAAGGCTTTCATGGAAGAAAACAAATCCCGGCTCAAGCTCAAGGAGCAGGGCTAAAAACCGCAGTTGTCGGTTCTTAGTTCCCAGTTCCAGGTAAGCCTCCGAGGGCTGCCACCAGGGTAACCAACTGAGAACTGAGAACCGGGAACTAAGAACTATTTTTCGGTCTATAATAGAGAGACTGTGCCCAAGTACTCCATCGTCGTCCCGCTGCACAACGAGCAGGAGAACGTCACCGACCTCTACGACCGCCTGAAAGCGGTTATGGAGGCGCACGGTGAAACTTTCGAAATCGTGCTGGTGGATGATGGTTCGAACGATCACACCTTCGCCATGCTGCGCGAAATCGCGGCCGTCGATAGTCGCGTGACGGTGGTCAAGCTGCGCCGCAACTTCGGCCAGACCGCAGGATTGGCGGCCGGTTTCGACCATGCCCGCGGCGAGTACATCATCGCCATGGACGGTGATTTGCAGCACGATCCCAACGACATCCCGCTCTTTCTGGAAAAGATTGCGGCCGGGTACGACATTGTCAGCGGATGGCGCAAGGTGCGCGTCGACAATTTCTGGATGCGCCGCATCCCATCGCGCATCGCCAACTGGATGATGGCCAAGATCAGCGGCGTCGACATTCACGACTTCGGTACGACGTTCAAAGCTTACCGTCGCGACATTCTGGAGCAGGTGCCGCTTTACGGCGAACTGCACCGCTTCATTCCGGCGCTGGCTTCATGGCATGGAGCAACGATCTGCGAAGTGCCCATCCGCAACGTGAACCGCGAGCGCGGGGTTTCGCATTACGGCATTACCCGTACCTTCCGCGTGTTCTTTGACCTGCTGACGATCCGCTTCCTGCTGCGCTACTTATCGCGCCCGCTGCATTTTTTTGGTGGCTTTGGCATGATGAGCATTTTCGGCGGCAGCGCTATCGTGCTCTGGCTGGGCGTAGAGAAGTTTTTGCGGCACGTGCCGGTGATGGCCACGCACGGCCCACTGATGATGGCTGCTCTCGGCCTGCTGCTCGGCGGCTTGAATCTTCTCGCGATTGGCCTGCTCGGCGAAATGCAAGTCCGCCACTACCACGAACCCAGCCGTCGTGCCCCTTACTCAGTCGACCGCGTGCTGCGCTCGCAGAACGAAGAACACAGCGTCTCGGAATAAGTTCCCAAACTACTAGTGAGCAGTGGGCAGAAAGTCGTTGTACGAGTGTAGCGCCCATCCGGTGTAACGCGGGTTCGAGCCGTGCGCTTTGTCCAAAGCGGCCAGCATCTGCGGGAGGAGTTCCCCATAATCGGGGGTCCGCAGACCGATGACCATCTTTGCCAGGCCGGTGCTCTGCAAACCGTCATAAGCCGTATCCAGAAATTTCTGGCTTTCCGTCTGCAGCTTCTCGATCTTTTTCTGTTCGCTTTCTCTGTCGCCCGGACTGCTGAGTTCGTACAGCATGAGCGTGAGTCGCGGCAAAGAGGACAGCAATAATTTGCGCTGCGCGGCCTCGCCTTTCAGCAGCTTCTTCTGGATGTCGGCATTCACCATCAGGTGGGCTGGTTCGGCGAGGCTGCGCACCCCGCGATAGGCGTCGACTAGACCGGGCAGAAATTGAAGATTGCCGACGCCTTTGTTCTCCGGGCGCTGCTGCGGTTCGACGTCGAGGTGAATGCCGTCGAAGCGATGAGCGGGGTGGCTCTGGTCGAAACGTACGATGGCCCGCACCTGGTCCAGCAGTTTGTCACGATGACGGCCGGGTTGGTCCGCGTCCTCATTCGAAAGCAACGCTTCGACGTGAATGCCCGAACCATGAAGAAGGTCGATGAGATGAGGGAAGTCGCCCGGCAGCATTGTGCCGTTGGAAGAAACCGAGATGTAGACTTCGTTGATGTGCTTGGACTGGCAGAAGTCCCGCAACTTCTCTGGGCCTTGCGGCGCTGCGACGATCGATGGTCCCTTCCACACCCAGAGGCCGTGCACCGGAGAAGAATTCTGTGCCGAGGCGGAAAGCGCGAAAGCAGCCATGAAGGTCGCGAGGGTGAGCACCCAGGGGAGCCCGCATCGTGCCCTGCGCAGCGCATCCGGTAAGTGATGCATCAGTCGACGGCAGATCATGAGCGGAGTCATTCAGAGGCAGACCAGGTTGCGGCCGGTTGACCGTTGCGCAGCCAGATGATGAAGTCCGTATACGGCGGTACGCCGCCTAATTCTCGCAAGCGGGTTGCATTCTGCCCGCGATGATAGTGGCTATGCATCGCCGCCTGGGTCAGCGCATGTCGACGGCTGAGTTTGACCGGCGGTTTGAACCACGGAGCTTCGACCAATTCCTCGAGCGTCTCGGGATTCGATCCTTTCAACAACTCTGCGACCGCTGCGTGATAGCGCCGCGCATATTCCTTCAGGTCTGCCATGCTGGCAAAGTCTTCCAGCTTTTTGAAGGCGAACTCCGCTGTTCGCGGGCCGCTGATCCATAAAAACCCGTACTGCACCTGGTGAATGTGCAGCAGCCGTTCGCGGATCGCCTTATCCTCCAGCGCTGGGGGATGCGCCTCAAAGGCGCGCCAGTGCTCGGCGTCGGCCCACTCCTGGTGCGCGTAAAGTTCGTCGAGATAAGAGTTCATCGATTCCTCCGCGGGTCAGCTTGCGGTGAGTTTACTCCGTTTGCGCGCAATTGATGCCATACCGGCGGGCGTATAATGTGCGGCTTGGCCTGCTCAGGAGTTTTGTCATCATGCCACAAACCACTCAATACGAATTGCGTCTCGCCCGCCGCATGTCGCGGCTGGGCACGGAAACCGCGTTCGAAGTCTTGAATAAAGCGCGCGCGCTGGAGCGCCAGGGCAAAAGCATCATTCACCTCGAAATCGGTGAGCCCGATTTCGACACGCCCGCGAACGTGGTGGAAGCCGGCGTGGATGCCATGCGCAAAGGCTGGACGCACTACGGACCGTCGGCCGGACTACCCGAGTTGCGGCAGGCACTAGCCGAATACGTCAGCCGTACGCGCGGCGTGAAAGTTTCCAGCGACGAAGTGGTCGTTGTCCCCGGAGGCAAGCCGATTATCTTCTTTACGATTCTTTCGCTGATTGATGAGGGAGACGAGGTCATCTATCCCAATCCTGGGTTTCCGATTTACGAGTCGATGATCCATTACGTCGGCGGGCGCGCTGTGCCCATTCAACTGCGCGAGGAACACGACTTCTCGCTCGACGTGAATGAACTGGCTGCGCTCATCAATGACCGCACCCGGCTGATTATTTTGAATTCGCCGCAGAACCCTACCGGCGGAGTCTTAGAGCGGCGCGACATCGAGCAGATCGCGAAGTTGATTGGCGATCGCAACATCATGATCCTGTCGGACGAAATCTACAGCCGCCTGTTGTTCGATGGAGGCCAACACTTTTCTATCATGTCGGTGCCCGGGATGCAGGAGCGCACCATTTTGCTCGACGGCTTTTCAAAAACTTACGCCATGACGGGATGGCGCATGGGCTACGGCGTAATGCGTCAGGACCTGGCCGCGCACATGACGCGGCTGATGACGAACTCAAATTCATGCACTGCGAGCTTCACGCAGATTGCGGGGATTGAAGCCATCCGCGGCGATCAAGCTTCAGTCGATCACATGCGCGACGAGTTTCAGCGCCGACGCGATGTGTTCGTGGCGGGGCTGAATAAGATCAAGGGCTTCTCCTGCCGCATGCCGAAAGGCGCGTTCTACGTGTTCCCCAACATCACGAAGACGGGGTGGAAATCGAAGCCCCTTGCCGACGCCTTGCTCGAGCAGGCTGGAGTCGCTGCACTGTCGGGCACCGCGTTCGGAGAATTCGGCGAAGGCTACCTGCGCTTCAGCGTGGCCAATTCGCTGGAGAACCTGCAGCAGGCGCTGGACCGCATTGACCAGTGGACGAAGAAGAACCTGTAACAGGCGGATGAAAAGTTCGATGGCATCCCTGTTATGAAAAGGCGGGGCCTTTAGCCGTCCCCGCGAACCCGGCAGTTCTTGGCCGAGCGATTCGCGCGATCGCCAGCAGCACTACGAAACTCACTGCGAAGAACCCCAGCAGTCTCAAGTTGTTCGGCGTTCGCGGCCCACCCAACGGCATGTCGGTCGTTACAAGAACTGCCTTCTTATGATTTGCGGGATCGTAGCGCACCACGATCGGCGTTCCCTCGGGATGCTCATCCACCCAGTCTTGCAATAGCTCTAACTGCCCCGTGGGATATTGCCATTTCACCCGTCGCGGGTCTGGTATGGTGCGCGAATGAACGTGGGACACAATGTCCTCGCCGCGCACCGTATAGCTGAGGCTGCAATCGATCCACTACGCTTGCGACTTGTAAGTGTAAACATCCAAGCCGCATCTCCGGACGCGCGCCGTGGCGGTCGGCCACTGCGCCTGGGCGTGTTCCACCCAACCCTCCGCCGC
>Ga0187863_10003644_pt1 | contig 11257 bp, 5 predicted proteins | sample June2016WEW_11_1_FD_132975 | JGI IMG/M metagenome (GOLD analysis project Ga0187863, IMG submission 132975) | Peatland microbial communities from SPRUCE experiment site at the Marcell Experimental Forest, Minnesota, USA - June2016WEW_11_10 | ecosystem: Environmental > Terrestrial > Soil >...
GCAGAGAAGAACGTGCTAATAAAATGCCGTAGACATGGTGCGTGGACCTGCCGACAGAATAGCGGCAATCGCTTTCCTAGTCAAACCACTCGCCCCCTGATACCCCCTGATTCATTTGGTTACCGCCTTTGATCTTTGATAATGATCTGAAGCGACGTCAACTGAAATGGGCACTGTGGAAAAGTTGTGAATTATGTGTGGACCGTATTCAAATATTCCGCTCAGTTTTCTCTTGCTCAAGACGTTACTTTTAGGCAGAATCCCCGCTCGCGTATCCGATGTTGCTGCCACCTGAGGCCAGCAGTCATCAGATGTCGCTAATGCGGGGCGCTTTTTTGCGGCATCGAACCCGATAGGCCAAACCAAAATAACCTCCCTACACGTGTAGGGGTGGCTTTTCCACAAGATTTCCACGCCAGTGGAAATCCTACTGAGGCTGATTTCTTGACGAATATTTGGGATAAGGTACTTCAACATACAGAGCGTCGCGTAAACCCTCATAGTTTCGCTACCTGGTTTCGGCCCACCCGGCAGGAGCGTTTCGAAGATGATCGCATCGTGGTCCGCGTGCCGACGCGCTTGTTCTGCAAGCGGCTGAGCGAAACCTACGGCGAGCTGCTGAAAGCGGTGCTTACCGAAATTGGCAAACCGGAAGTCGCTCTGGAGTTCATCTGTGCCGAGCCGGAACCGGTGCCGGCCAACCCGTCAGCGGCCCAGGCCAAGCTCGATTTCGAGTCGTCGAACCATCAGCTGAATCCACGCTACACCTTCGATTCGTTTATCGTCGGCACGTCGAATCAGTTTGCGCATGCGGCCGCCGTCGCCGTCGCCGAGCAGCCGTCTAAATCCTACAACCCACTGTTTCTCTACGGCGGAGTCGGGCTCGGCAAGACGCACCTGATGCAGGCAATCGGCCACACGCTCAAGCGCCATAATCCGGCCTTGCGCCTCACCTACATCAGCGCCGAAAAGTTTACCAATGAAGTGATTGCATCGATCCGCTTTGAGCGTATGGCCGCCTTCCGCGAGCGCTTCCGCAACATGGACGTGCTGATGGTCGACGACATTCAGTTCATCGCCACGCGCGAGCGAACCCAGGAAGAGTTCTTCCACACCTTCAACGCGCTCTACGACCAACAGAAGCAGATCGTCATCTCATCGGACTGCCCGCCCAAAGAGATATCGGCCATTGAGGAGCGCCTTCGCTCCCGGTTCGAATGGGGACTGATCGCAGACATCCAGCCGCCCGACCTGGAGACGAAAATCGCCATTTTGCAGAAAAAAGCCGAACGCGAGCATGTGCGTTTGCCCGATGAGGTCGCCGACTACATCGCCCGGGCCATCAAATCGAACGTTCGCGAACTTGAAGGCGCGCTGATCCGCCTGATGGCGTATGCCTCGCTCACCGGTATGGAGATCAACCTCCCGACAGCCCAACAGGTTCTCAAGGCCATCGTCGAGATTCAAGAAAAGAAGGTCACTATCGAGCAGATTCAGAAGCGCGTCGGAGAACATTTTGGCCTTCGCGCGCAAGATCTGAAAATTCGCAGCAACTCGAAAGTTATCGCGTTCCCGCGGCAGGTCGCCATGTTCCTGGTGAAGCAATTGACATCCGCCTCGCTCCCTGAAATCGGGAAACAGTTCGGAGGAAAGCATCACACCACCGTTCTGCATTCCATTAACAAGATCGACACTCTTCGGCAGGTCGACAAGGATTTAAACAAAACGATCAACAGGCTACTGGACTCGTTTGGTTAGGCTTAGGTGAAACGAGAAGGGCCAGCGCCCCTCCCGCCTGTGGATTAGGTGTGGAATAGGTCCCCGGGGTTTGGAGATGCCCGGATCAGCGGGGGGTTTTCCGGTGTTCGGTTGGAGTCTTCCACAAGACAGTTTTGATGGCAATCACAGCGCGCTCCGCAAGTTGCAGTGTTTTCCGCGCTTTCCACACATGCGGCGGCGACGGCGGTTTATTGTAAATATCTATTATAAGTATTCTAAAAAGCAGTAGAGTATCGGCAGCACAGACAGAGAAACCACGAGGGACTGCAGGCAATGGAATTCAGCGTAAAGAAATTCGATCTACTCGACGAGCTTTCTCTCACACAGGGTGTTGTCGAACGGAAGACGACGATTCCGATCCTGTCCAATCTTCTTTGCGAGGCCAAGGGGAACCGCCTCTACATCACCGCGACCGATCTTGAGCTCAGCATCCGCACATCGTGCGAAGCCAAGGTTAAGAAGGAAGGCGCCGGCACGATCCCGGCAAAGAAGCTTCTGGAACTCGCGCGGCTGCTCCCGGACGAGGAAATTAAATTCAAGCTACTCGAAAATCATTGGGTACAGGTCACCTGCGACCGCAAGTCGTACAAATTAGTGGGCATGTCCAAGGATAATTTCCCTGCGCTACCCGGCTTTCCGCACGCGCTGGTGCAAATTCCTGCCAAACTACTCGCGGATGTGATTGCCAAGACGACGTTTGCTATTTCACTCGAAGAATCGCGCTACACGCTCAACGGCGCGCTGCTGGTGCTAAAACCCGGATCGATTACGATGGTGGCCACCGACGGCCACCGCCTTGCCATGGTCGAGACCGATCACAGATTTGAGGGTTTCTCGGCTGAGACGCGTGTTTTGATTCCCAAGAAGGCCATGACCGAAGTCCAGCGGCTCGCGGCTGACGGCGGCGACGAGGGTTTGGTCGAATTCGCGCAGGACGAAAGCCACCTATTCTTCCAGTTTGGCGGCCGCCTGCTGACCTCGCGGAAATTAACCGGTCAATTCCCCAATTACGAAGCGGTTCTGCCGCGCGACGTGGACAAAACACTGGTCCTTGAGCGCGGAGAACTTCAGGACGCACTGCGCCGCGTGTCGCAGCTGGCCGACCAGCGTTCCCACGCCGTGAAGTTCATGCTCGCAAAGGAAGGTCTGGAGATTTCCGCATCCAGCCCGGAATACGGCGAAGCCAAAGAATCCATCGACAAGGAGTTCAAGGGCGAGCCCATAGCGATCGGCTTCAATGCGCAGTACCTTCTTGATTTTCTTGCCGCCGCCGCCGACGGTCCCATCAGCTTCGAGCTGAAGGATGAACAGTCGGCAGGCCAGTTGCGCCCCATCGCAGACGAATCCACGCGCTACCGCTACGTCGTCATGCCCATGCGCATTTGATTGATCCGCCCTTGCATCTACATCCGAGCAGATGTCACCCGGCAGGCGGCCCCAACGGGACGCGCCTCCCGGGGCGGGGGGGTAAAGGCCACGCAAAAGCTGCATCTATCTATTACAGAAGTCGTTTTATATCATAGACTTATAGTTAGTATCGACGGTAGAATCACCTTGTTAAATGCAGCCTGTTCCGGTAAGATTTAGTCGTTGCGAAATCGGTCAGAAGCGTGTGCGATTCGCAATGATTCGCCATGAAATGTAGGCTTCGCCGCGCCTCCCCGAAACTTCGGAACGGGGCGGGATGGAGCGAGAAACCCCTTCGAGTCCCAGCTCGAACGTGAGCGAGACGGGGCCAATGGGCAAGGCAAGTTCGAGCACATCCGCGCGACAGCCTTCCCGAATTAGACCAAGCAACGGTTGACCAGTCGTCGAAAAATTGCTCTTGTTGAGCCACGCTAGCGAGCACACTGAGGAGACGCACGATTCATGGGCGATCAAGAGAATCCGGCCGCCAAGGGCGGCGGCCACAAGTACGACGCCACTTCGATCAAAGTCCTCGGAGGACTCGAGGCTGTGCGCAAGCGCCCCGCGATGTACATCGGTTCCACCGGCGAAATGGGGCTGCATCACCTGGTGTGGGAGGTTGCCGACAACTCGGTCGACGAAGCCATGGCTGGCTACTGCGACGAGATCAACGTCTCGGTGCATGAGGATAATAGCGTCACCGTAGTTGACAACGGCCGCGGTATCCCCGTCGACATGCACGCTACCGAGAAAAAGCCCGCCGCCGAAGTGGTGATGACCGTGCTGCACGCAGGCGGAAAATTCGATAGCGACACATACAAGGTTTCCGGCGGCTTGCACGGCGTCGGCGTTTCCGTTGTCAACGCTCTCTCCGACTGGCTCGAGCTGGAAATCTGGCGCGACGGCGAGGTCTGGGAACAAACCTACGAAAAAGGAATCCCTACCTCCAAGCTGAAAGCTTCCGGTAAGACCAAAAAAACCGGCACGAAAATTACGTTCCATGCCGACCCGTCGATTTTCACGACCACCCAGTACAGTTTTGACACGCTCTCACAGCGCCTGCGCGAGCTGGCCTTCCTCAACAAAGGCTTGAAAATCACGCTCGATGACGAGCGCAACGGCAAGAAGGCCGAGTTCCGCTTCACCGGTGGGATCGCCGAATTCGTGAAGCACCTCAACCGCGGCAAACAGACTCTTTCCGATTCTCCGATCTACATGGAAGGCAAGCGCGATCAGGTCGATATCGAAATCGCGCTCCAATACAACGACAGCTACGCCGAAAATATCTTCGCCTTCGCCAATACGATCAACACCGTCGATGGCGGAACGCATCTATCCGGCTTTCGCTCCGCGCTCACCCGCACGATCAACTATTACGCCAACTCCGCCGGAATGCTCAAAGAGCAGAAGGATGAAGTCACCATCAATGGCGATGACGTGCGCGAAGGCCTTGTCGCGGTAATTTCCGTAAAGCTTCCGCAGCCCCAGTTCGAGGGCCAGACCAAAGGCAAGCTCAACAGCGACATCAAGGGCAACGTCGAATCGCTCGTCAACGAAAAGCTCGGCGAATATTTCGACAAGCATTCCTCGATCGCCCGCAAGATCATCGGCAAGTGCATCGACGCCGCCCGCGCCCGCGAAGCCGCCCGCAAGGCGCGCGAACTCACGCGCCGCAAGTCCGCGCTCGATTCAAGCGGCCTGCCCGGCAAGCTTGCCGATTGCCAGGAACGCGATCCGGCGCGCTGCGAGCTGTTCCTGGTCGAGGGAGAATCCGCCGGCGGCTCCGCCAAGGGCGGCCGCGACCGCCGCTACCAGGCCATCCTGCCGCTCAAGGGCAAAATCCTGAACGTGGAGAAGGCCCGCTACGACAAGATGCTCGGCCACGAGGAAATCCGCTGCATTATCACCGCGCTCGGCACCGGCATCGGCAAAGACGATTTCGACGCCAACAAGCTGCGCTATCACAAAGTGATCCTGATGACCGACGCGGACGTCGACGGCAGCCACATCCGCACGCTGCTGCTTACATTCTTCTTCCGCCACATGCGTGAGCTGATCGAACGCGGAAATATCTACATCGCGCAGCCGCCACTCTACCGCGTGAAGCGCGGCAAAATGGACCGCTACATCCGCGACGAACGCGAGTTCTCGCGCGAACTGATGAAGCGCGCCACCGAAGCCCACGTGGTGAAAGGCAAGAGCGGCGACGCGCTGGAAGGTGGCCCGCTCACGCAGTTTCTGCTGAACATCCAGGAATACGACCAGGTCGCGGCGAAGATGGCGCGGCGCCTGCGCGATCCGAAGCTGGTCGAACTGCTCGCCGCCGCCGAACTCGACAAGAAGACCGACTTCGCCGACAAGAAAAAACTCCAGGAGCTGATCAAGGCCATCGAGAAGGCCAAGCTGAATCTGGAGCCCCAGCTCACCTTCGATGAAGAGCACAGCCTCCACGAGCTGGTGCTGACCAACGGCTCGGAGCGCCGCATCAACTGGTCGCTGGCCGGCGGCGCAGAGTACAAGCGCCTCCGCACCCTGCATCAGGCCATCGAGTCGCTCGACAAGCCGCCTTTCACGATTGCGGAAAATGGCGACAAGGTCACCAAGGAGAGCGCTACAGCGCTGCTCAACTACGTCCTCGAAGACGCGAAAAAGGAATTCACCATCACGCGCTTCAAGGGCTTGGGTGAAATGAACCCCGAGCAGCTCTGGGCCACCACGATGAACGCCGAAATGCGCACGCTGCTCAAGGTGCGCCTGGAAGATGCCGTGGCCGCCGAGGAAATCTTCGCCACGCTGATGGGCGAAAACGTCGAACAGCGCCGCAGATTCATCGAGGAAAACGCGCTCGACGTCGTCAACCTCGACATCTAGATTGGTTTTGGCTGCCCTAACCGAGCGCCGCGAGGGGATCTCTGGTGGGGCCGCCCAGCTGGCAAGGGGATGCGATCGGTTCGAAGCCAGGCACAGCAACGAGGTCTTCGGTGGCTGAATGTAGGCCGATGGTGGCTCTGTGGCACGGGGCTTTTCGTGCTCGCGCCGCTCGTGCCGGAAATCATTCGGAATTACCGTAAGTGGCACGCGGCGCTGGGTTCCGATCCGTCGGCGGCCGGTTTTTGGCGGACGGCGTTTAATCTAGGGCTGGCGCGATTGGCGCTGGAGATGCTTCTGGTCGTGGCGATCTTTTTCATTCTAAAGCCGCGACCCGGCATGTTGGGCTCTGCGGCGGATTCTCAATCAAGCGCCAGAGCCGCAAATGACGCGAGGGGCTCACGGGCCGCTCAAAATAATAAGAGGTAGCAATCCGATTACTACCTACCAGGAACTGAGGGCCGAATGGCGGACGAACAAAATCAGTCGATATTGACTCCCGTCGATATCGAATCGGAAATGAAGAAGTCCTATCTCGATTACGCCATGAGCGTGATCATCGGGCGCGCCCTGCCCGACGTGCGCGACGGGCTGAAGCCCGTGCACCGCCGCATTCTGTTCGGCATGTACGAGCTGGGGCTCACCTCCGCCAAGCCCTATCGCAAGTGCGCCAAGATCGTCGGCGAAGTCCTCGGCAAGTATCACCCGCACGGCGACACGCCCGTGTACGACGCGCTCGTCCGCCTGGCGCAGGATTTCAACATGCGCTACCCGCTCGTCGACGGCCAAGGCAACTTCGGCTCTGTCGACGGCGATCCCCCGGCGGCCATGCGTTACACCGAAGCGCGGCTTTCGAAAATCGCCGAGGAGATGCTCGCCGACATCGAACGGGAGACCGTCGATTTCGTCCCTAATTTCGATGAAAGCGAACATGAGCCGGTGGTGCTCCCCACACGCATTCCGAACCTTCTGGTGAACGGTTCGACCGGCATCGCCGTCGGCATGGCGACCAACATCCCGCCGCACAACCTCAAGGAAGTCATCGACGCCGCGATCCTGATGATTCAGGAGCCCGAGGCTTCCCTGAAGACGATCATGAAGCTCGTCCCCGGACCGGATTTCCCCACCGGCGGCTACATCTACGGCCGCGAGGGCATCGAGCAGGCCTACAAAACCGGCCGCGGATCGTTCCAGGTGCGCGCCAAGGCCGCCATCGAGCAGCGCGGCAAGGACCGCCAGGACATCGTCGTCACCGAGCTGCCCTACCAGGTCAACAAGGCGCGCCTGATTGAACACATCGCCGACCTGATCCAGGACAAGAAAATCGACGGCATCGCCGACATCCGCGACGAGAGCGACCGCGACGGAATGCGCATCGTCATCGAAGTGAAGCGCGACGAAGAGCCACAAATCATTCTCAACAAGCTATTCAAGCTCACCCAGATGCAGGAATCATTCGGCATGATCCTACTGGCGATCGTGGCCGGCCAGCCCCGCGAACTGGGATTACTCGAGCTGCTGCGCCTGTTTATCGAGCACCGCGTCGACGTGGTGCGCCGCCGCACGCAATACGAACTGCGCAAGGCCCGCGAGCGCGAGCATATTTTGCTGGGCTACCACATTGCCCTCGATTACATCGACGACGTGATCAAGATCATTCGCGGATCGTCCAGCCGCGCCAACGCCCGCGAGAACTTGTTCCAATTCTTCACGAACAGGTCGATCCGCGTTCTGCTGGGCAACTCCGAGCAGACCCTGAAGGGCGTAAAGCTCGACGCGAAGAAATACGGCATCGCCGCCATCGCCACCGGAGAAACGCCCGGGCTGAGCTACATGCAGATCGATGCCATCCTCGAATTGCAATTGCACCGCCTCACGCGCCTTTCGATCGATGAAATCCTGAAGGAACTGGCTGAAATCCGCGAGCGGATCGAACAGCTGAACGCCATCCTCTCGAGCGACAAAAGGCTCAAGGCGGTCATCGTGGCCGAGCTGCGCGAAGTTCTGAAGGCCTATGGCGACGAGCGCCGCACGCAGATTGTCGATCGCGTCGAGGAAATCAAGCTCGAAGACCTGATCAAAGACGAGGAGATGGCCATCACCGTTAGCCACGCGGGCTACATCAAGCGCACGCCGGTCGACGTCTACCGCCACCAATCCCGCGGCGGCAAGGGCCGCATCGGGGCCCGGACGCGCGAAGAAGACTTCGTCGAGCACTTCTTTGTCGCCTCCGCGCACAGCTATATTTTGCTGTTCACGTCGAAGGGGCGCGTCTACTGGCTGAAGGTCTACGAAATTCCCGAGGCCGCCGCGGCCACGCGCGGCAAGGCCATCAACAGCATCGTGCGCTTCCAGGAAAACGAGAAGCTTACGGCGGTCGTTCCCGCGCGTAATCTCGAAGAAACGGGTCGCTACGTGTTCCTGGCCACCAAGAACGGCACGGTGAAGAAGACGGAGCTCGCGGAATTCTCCAACCCCCGACCTTCCGGCATCATCGCCATCAGTCTCGAAGAAAATGACGAGTTGATCGGCGCCAAGCTCACCGACGGCAAGCACATGGTCTTCCTCGCCAGCCACGACGGCCAGGCCATCCTGTTCCGCGAGACCGAAGTTCGAGCCATGGGCCGGCAGGCGGGCGGCGTCAATGGCATGGACCTTGCCAGCGATGATTTCGTCGTCAGCATGGACGCGGCGACAGTCGACTTCGAAATCGTCAAAAAGGAATTCAAGAAAGACGCTCAGAATCTCGACGAGCTGGAAAGCGACGAGATCCGCGAATCACTCACGTCGCTCATGCTGACCGTGGCCGAAAAGGGCTACGGCAAGCGCACGCCGCTCGCCGAATACCGCGTCACCTCGCGCGGCGGCAAGGGCGTCATCAACCTCAAGTCGACCGACCGCAACGGCGCCGTGGTGGCCGCGCTGCAGGTCCGCGAGGATTCCGACGTGATGATCATCACCGGCCATGGCAAAGTGATCCGCGTCCACTCTGGCGAAATCCGCGAGGCCGGCCGCTCGACGCAAGGCGTTCGTCTGTTGCGTCTTGACGAGGGTGACCGCGTCGTGGCCGCCGCCACCATCCTCGAAGAGGAGAACGGCACCGTCCCGGTGCCCGACCCCGAAAAGAAATAGGAATGCGAACCAAGACGAGGGGTCGCTGGGGTTGACGGCTGCACGAGCGGGGTGGCTCGTGGTGCTGGCGGAAACCAAATGCGCCCCGTTCCGCTACAAACTTAGTCAATCACGTTGCGGCGGCGGCCGGTTCTGCCGGAAGAACCCCCAGACAGTTGCCGTCTGAGGTTTCGGTCCCGTCATCGAGTGTGCCCGGTCTGAAACCCGCCGAGGAGAAGTCGCCAAACAGGACAATCTCGAAGCCTGCGCAGCCAGCGGGTCGGCATCTCTAGCGGCACCGCCAGCGTAATTCCCGATGACGCCGAGCTCGATCGGAAAGGGCTTAACGGAGTGGCGTGTGGTCTTCGTTCGGCGGAGGCAAGTAGTATCCCGGGCGCGTGCGGACGGTCACTCCGGGACGATGCACCTGGACTTTGATTTCGTGGTAGCCGGAAACTTGGTCGCCTGCCGGGCGATAACCGAGCGTGTACTGCGCATGGAGTTCGCCGCCGATTTCATCGATCGCCTCCTCGATCGAGCGGTCTTTCATGATGTTCAAATGCAGGCCGCCGGTCGCTTTGCTCGCCACTGCCAGAGAATTCGGCCCGAGCGCGTTCATTCCCGTCTTCACTAGCAATTCCGCCAGCGCGAGCAGATCCACGTTCTGTTGCATCTGGCGCTCAATGTCGGGCGTTTGCGGCATGCCGTTCGGCGTGGGCACGGGAAATGTGCCCGGGGGGCCGATCTGGGTCGGGGGCGGTGGGTTTGGCTTCGAGCGAAACGCGGCCGCTGCCGTGCTGAGCCCGATCGAATAAATCGTCACGTTTGCCAGCTGTGCCTGCCGCAACACCTCGCCCAATTTGTTTTCGCTGCCCGTATCCTGCGCCTCGGCTAAGACCACCAGGATCCGCCGCCTCGTCGTTGCGCGTTCGTCGAGCAGCGAGACGCCCCGTGCCATCGCATCATAGAGGCGAGCGCCCGACATTCCCATGCGAAGGTGGTCGATGGTATCCTGCACGCGATCCCGATCCGTCGTGAATTTATCGAGCACGTCGACCTCGTCGTCGAATGCGATCACCGCCGCCTCTGCCGTCGGCGCCACGACCGTTTGCGAAAAAACGATTCCCGTCTTCCGGACAGCGGGAAGCAGCGGTTCGATGCGCGAACTCTTCTCGATGGCGAGGACCACCGAAAGCGCGTCGCCTCCCAAGTCAAAATGCTCGATCTTCTGTTCGGCGCCATCGTCGAATACGCGAAAATCCTTCTGCGTGAGATCGAACACCATTTCGCCCGAGCGGTCGACTACCGTGACCGGCGCGATTACTCCGTTCACGCGCACGCGGATGGACGGCTTGGGCGCACCCGGTGGCGTTTTTTCCGGCTGAACGCCGGGTTCTGGCGCAAGCGGGCCCGGCGGCGCGCCTTGGGCCAGTGCGCCTGGAACACATGTGAGAACAGTGAGTCCCAGCAGCGCCACGACACTTCTGAGGATGGTCACAGCTGCTCTGATTCCCAACAAGGCTGCCGCGTTGCAACCCACAGGTCGCAGCGCTGCTGATCTCCCGGAATGACACATAGGAACGGCGCGCGGCTTTTAACCAACTGCGATGATCCGATTGCGCCTTAAGCAGCTTAGAATGGACCGTTTGCATTTATCGAGGGGGAATGAATGGCGCGTCCGCATCACTTGCCCATGCCGAATCTGGCTTACGAAGATCCGAAGTTCATGCACAGCCTGGGTGCCCGGCCGTTGCGCATACTGGCGGAATATTTTGATCCGCTGATCCGGTTGCGGCGGGCGAACGTGGGGGACACGATCGTGATGTTCGGCTCGGCGCGCATTCAATCGCGCGGTCAGGCGATGGCCAAGCTCAAGCAAGTCCGGCAGAGGGCCAGGGGACGGAAAACCCCCGAATGGCGTCTCAGGGTTCGCGCCGCGCGTTCCATCGTAGAGATGTCGCGCTACTACGAAGACGCGCGCGAGCTCTCGCGCCGCATCACCGAATGGTCCATGACGCTGGGAACCCACCCCAAGCGCTTCGTCATCTGTTCGGGAGGCGGCCCCGGGATTATGGAGGCGGCCAACCGCGGC